>SXGS01511364.1_pt1 | contig 14945 bp, 8 predicted proteins | sample 3174681 | NCBI WGS metagenome assembly SXGS01 (sample SAMN11356861, study PRJNA531348) | freshwater metagenome | isolation source: freshwater sample F1-80 | place: China: Fuxian Lake, Yuxi | collected 2017-12-25
AGGCTCCTCACCAACAGGTCCGAAACATGCGCGCAGATCCCTGTCCCGCTCTTCAGCCGAAGGTCGCCACGAACTGTTCAAGATTTACTACACCCCAATGCGGACTCCTTGAAACCCATTGGGGTGGTAACACCGTTCCTTCAGCCTGCCTGGGTTTGCCTTATCCACCGCGAACATTTATTCGGCGGTGCAGCCCGGTGGCACGCTCTATGGCCTTCAGCACAGCAACCCGGTTGATCCCGACAAGGCATACAAAGGACCTTCGAGCAATTACGGCCAACCGAATGATCCCTTGGTTGGACAAAAGCCGGGTGGAGTGAACATCTTCGGCGGCGGGCTCGCTCTTTATTCAGCGGATGGAAAACTGGTTGGCGCCATTGGGGTCAGCGGTGACACTTCCTGCACCGACCACATCGTTGCCTGGAAAGTCCGCCACAGCTTGAATCTCGACAATGTTCCCGCGGGGCCCGTAGTGGTGGATCCTCTAGCGGATCCTGTAGTGTCGACGGACAATATTGCATTCGACATTGTTGATGATGGAAGTGGTCATCTCAAAAGCGCTAGTGGCTGGGGACATCCGGCGTGTGACCCCGTGGCAACGGCTATCGGCACCGCGCTGACAGCCACGCATCCCGTTGGGCCGACCCCCTAATCATTTCGCGAAGATCTCGCTGGTGGTGAGTTGATCCGCAGGGCACCGCTCCCCGCCACGCCAACCTGTTTATCGTCAGCAACGCCCGTGCTCTCTTAGCGCCGGGCGTTGCTCTTTTATGGCCCTGGCTCAACTGTGAACGGAGCCGTCAGGGCATTGCCAATGGAATTGCAGCTGTCGGCACTTTCGCACCGAACCTTCTCGCCTGAATCAGGAAGTGCCATGTAGAGTCGAGCACATGGCGCAAGAGGATTCCCAAGGGTTAGCGAACTCACGCCCTGTCGGGTTTTACACCGGGCATTTCAAATTGGTGTGAAAGGATGCGCGATCCGGGCTTGAGCTTTTCGAACTGCGGGATGAGTCGCTCCATCAGACGCGGATATAGAAAGAGCGTGATGACATAGCGTCCGTCATCACTGGGGACGGATCCAACGCTCGGCGTCGATGCTTCTTCGCTCGACTCAGCGACGGGCCGCGCATCAGATGGTGTCGATGAGCGGGGATGCAGAATCATCTGGTGACGGCTTGTTCGAGGCGATGGACATGTCGCCGGTCGCTTCAATGACATCCGCAGCGCAGCATTTGTCCCCGGAGTCCAAAATTAGGTTGTTCCGTTCCTTGTTTCGCGGACGTGAGGATGTTTATCCGCGGCGGTTTGAAAGTCGAAAGACGGGCCGGGCCGGGTACCAGCCGGCTTGCGGCAATGAGTGGGTCCAGGGCATTTGCGAAAAACCCCGGATCAAGTGCAGCGACTGTCCACATCAACGGTTTCTTCCAGTCACCGACGAGGTCATTCGATGGCACCTCACGGGTGTTGATCCACGTGGGCAGCCCTTTGTGGCCGGCATTTATCCGATGCTCATGGATGAAACCTGCTTTTTCCTGGCCATTGATATGGACGAGGGCCATTGGAGAGACGACACCGAAGCGTTGATGACAGCGGCTAGGCGGTTGGAGATCCCAATAACCGTGGAACGTTCGCGTTCGGGGAACGGGGCTCATCTCTGGATGTTCTTTGAAGAAGCCATTCCGGCCCAATTGGCGCGCAATCTCGGGTCTCACTTGCTGACCGAAGCCATGGAGAACCGTCCAGACATTGGACTGAGCTCCTATGATCGCCTGTTCCCGAATCAGGATACGTTACCTAAAGGCGGTTTTGGTAACCTGATTGCGCTGCCGTTGCAAAAGCAGGCGCGTGCCCTGGGAAACAGCTTGTTTCTCGACGAAACGTTTCAGCCATATGCGGATCAATGGGCTCACCTTCGATGCATAAATCGTATCCCGCGAACGCGGGTGGAGAACATCGTCCAGACTGCCGAGCGAAAAGGCGGCGTGCTGCGGGTCCGCGTGGCAGAGTTGGAAGAGGAAGTGGAAGAGGCTAGGCCATGGGCAACCTCTCCTTCTCGACGACGACCGATCGACCCGATTGTGGGAATCCTGCCGGTGCGTCTGGAAATTGTCATTAGTGACCAGGTTTATATCGCCAAGGAGGGGCTGCCCTCAGGGCTTCGAAATCGGCTTATTCGTCTTGCAGCCTTCCAAAATCCGGAATTTTACCGGGCTCAAGCCATGCGTTTGCCGACGTACGACAAGCCTCGGATCATTGGTTGCGCCGAGGAGTTGCCGCAACATATCGCATTGCCCAGGGGGTGTCTTGAAGAGGTGCTCAGACTGCTTGCTGACTTGAAGGTTCAGGCAGATCTGCGAGATGAACGGTATCCGGGAATCGCATTAGACGTCTCTTTTCGCGGAGAACTTCGGCCTGACCAAGGGCACGCCGCTCAGGCCATGGCGGCGCACGATTTCGGTGTGCTTTCGGCGACGACCGCTTTCGGGAAAACGGTTCTCGCCGCCTGGCTCATCGCCCAACGAAAGGTCAACACCCTCATTCTGGTCCATCGACAGCAACTGTTGGAACAATGGGTGGAGCGGTTGTCGATGTTTCTCGGTGTACCCGCGAAGACGATCGGTCGCATTGGAGGGGGACGCAAAAAGCCGACCGGTATCATTGATGTTGCATTGATCCAAACTTTGGTCCGCGGGGGCGTCGTGGATGACCGGGTTGCGAGCTACGGTCAATTGGTGGTCGATGAATGCCATCACCTGTCGGCGCACAGCTTTGAATTGGTGGCACGGCGAGCAAAAGCTAAGTTCGTCACGGGTTTGTCGGCCACGCTGACGCGCAAGGACGGGCATCATCCCATTGTCTTCATGCAGTGCGGGCCAATCCGGTATCGTGTGGACCCGCGACAACAGGCCGCTTCCCGACCATTCGTGCATCACGTCATGGTTCGCCCGACTGGATTTCGTAGTCCGGACGTACTGGATAAGAACGTTCGGACGCAATTCCAGCGTCTCTATGAAGCGTTGGCGGCTGATGCCTCTCGCAACGAACGGATCTGCGCGGATGTGCTCGCCGCTGTTCACGAAGGTCGATCGCCCTTGGTGCTCACCGAACGGACAGATCATCTTCAAGAATTGGCTCGGTTACTGTCGCCCTCGATTCCCCATGTGATCGTTTTACATGGGGGTATGAGAAAGAAGGCGCTGCGAGCCCTGAACCAACGACTCGACTCGATTCCAGAGGGGGAGGGGAGGGTGATTGTGTCAACCGGACGATACATTGGGGAAGGATATGATGATCCCCGCTTGGATACACTCTTCCTCACGCTGCCGATTTCCTGGCGAGGCACGGTGGCCCAATACGCCGGGCGGCTACATCGGCTGCAGAACGGCAAGCGCGAGGTTCGAGTTTATGATTATGCGGACCTCAATATTCCGATGCTGAGCCGCATGTTTGATCGGCGCTGCCGTGGGTACGAAGCCATCGGCTACAAGATCCTATTACCCGCGAGTGCCGTGCCGGGGTGGCCGTCCGAGGTGCCGCTTCCCATCGATCCCGAATGGAAAAGGGATTATGCTGCGAGCGTTCACCGCCTCATTCGCGATGGCGTTGATGTCCCGCTGGCGGACCTCTTCGTACACGTCGCCCGAACGCCCGCGCGCGACGCCGAAGGAATCGAGCGCGCTCGAAGTGCCACTGAGGCATTCTTCTACCGTCGACTGCAATCAATCCTGCCGACGAGGAATCGCTTTCGCCTGAATGAAGTATTGCCAATCCCGTTCGCAGGTGGTGGCCGGATGGAAGTTGATCTTCTTTGTGCCGAGGTGAAATTAGTGGTCGAATTGGATGGCCCACAGCATTTGGCAGACGCCGATGCCTATCGCCGCGACCGAGAAAAGGATGCCTTGCTTCAAGAGAACGGATATTTCGTATTGAGATTCCTCGCCGAAGATGTTGGCAAGAAGTTGGATGCCGTGTTGGATGCAATCTTGAGAACGCTGGATCACCTCGAGAGACGTGCCGGTCGGATGTTGGCCAACTAGTTTAGGTTTTCATCGCGAGGTTCAGAGTTGAGTGGTTTGTGTCTGGTGGCTTGTGGGCGCAAAGTGGCCATGGAATCGAGATTGAGGAGCCGATGACTATTTGCCACGACCGTCCGAAGCGTGCATAAACCCGGCGCCGTTATCCGAACCATGTTCACGCCTTTCTCTGACGCTTCCGACCACAGCGGATACATTCCGCAATTACAGCATTCTGTTCCGCTGCGATTCATGGCAAAATCTTGGGGCATGTTGGTAGACGCGAAACACCAGGTGAACTGAAGAGACCCTCTGATAAATCCTATGCTACCCATTGCTGACGTCGCACGCACGCTGGATCTGACCACTGAGGACCTTTTGTTTCACGGGCCGCACCTTGCCAAACTGTCGTGGAAGACCGTTGAGCGACTTCGGATGCAGGGTCCACGTGGTAAGCTGGTGCTTGTGTCGGCGATGACGCCTACGAAGTATGGGGAAGGCAAAACGACGACTTCCATTGGGTTGGTCCAGGGGTTGGCGCGGCGCGGCACCCGAGTCATGACTGCATTGCGCGAACCCTCCCTGGGGCCGGTCTTTGGAGCGAAAGGGGGCGGTACGGGTGGTGGGCAGGCGGCCATCGAACCCAGTGCCCGAATCAATCTCCATTGCACCGGGGATCTTCATGCGATCACCGCAGCCAACAACCTGCTGGCGGCCCTCGTCGACAATGCCATCCATTTCGATCAACAACGCTTCAAGCAGGTGACCTGGAAGCGCTGTATCGACATGAATGATCGATTCTTACGCAACACCGTCATTGGCCTCGGAGGTCCTTCCAATGGTGTGCCGCGAGAAGATGGATTTGACATCACGGCGGCGTCGGAGGTGATGGCTACGCTCTGTCTTGCGGATGGCATTGCGGACCTGAAGAAGCGTTTGGCTCAGCTCATCGTGGGTATTGGGATCGATGGCAAACCGATAACTGCTGGCGCTCTCAATGGAGTAGGGGCCATGGCGGCGTTGTTGGGAGAGGCGCTCCTGCCCAACCTGGCGCAGACCACTGAAGGCGTGCCGACGTTGGTTCATGGAGGACCATTTGCCAATATCGCCCATGGTTGCAATTCGGTGATCGCAACACGAACGGCCTTGGCTTTGGCGGATGTGGTGGTCACCGAAGCTGGTTTTGCCTTCGATCTTGGCGGGGAGAAGTTTATCGACTTAAAATGTCGATTGTCTGGACTGTTTCCGCATGTGGTGGTGTTGGTGGCAACGGCTCGAGCACTGCGTTTCCACGGAGGCGATCGTCCCGGACTGGCCTCAATAGAATTAGGTTTCAGGAACCTGCTGCGACACGTGCATTCTATTCAAAGTTTTGGCATCACGCCCATCGTCTCATTAAATGTATTCGCTCAGGACACCGAAGAGGAACTTTCGCTCGTCGAACGGCTAGTGCGCGAGGAGGGTATAAAAATCGCTCGAGACGAGGGTTTCTTGCAAGGGGGCGTTGGTTCGGAGGCAATCGCCGCTTTGGTACTCCATGCCCTCGAAACGCCTGCACCAACACCCCGTTTTACCTACCCGCTTGAGGCCTCCTTTGAGGATAAAGTGCGCGCCATTGCACGGACCATTTATGGCGCAGCCGATGTCGAATTCACCGCTGAAGCCCGCATTGATCTGACCCGGTTGAGAGCTTGGGGTTTGGGGCATCTGCCGATCTGTATAGCCAAGACCCACCTTTCGTTGAGTGATGATCCAACAAAGTATGGCGCTCCCGAGGGCTTCGTCATCACGGTCCGCCAGGTTCGGGCTTCGGCTGGAGCGGGATTCTTGCTGGCGCTAACCGGGGATCTCCTGACCATGCCTGGACTCCCTAAGGTGCCTGCCGCGCAACACTTGGACTTACGCGAAGATGGGGAAGTCATCGGCGTGCACTGATGTCGGCGGGAAAGAAGATGCTGTGTGACTCCAGTGGCTGGTTACTTCACGGGCGTGGACAGTGCGGCTTTAGTCCGTGAACTCATCTCTGGAGAAGAATGAGGTCCCTTAGCAAAACTGCTTGGTCGATCGGATTTTTTGCCTAAGGTGGATCCATGATGTCGTCTCGATTCCTGTGGCAGGGCTGGGTGTTGGCGGGTCTTTGTTTAGTTCGTGTGGCGGGGGCGGAGACCAACAGTCCGGCGAGCACTGACAACAAACAACCCGCTGCCCTGGCGCCTGGCCATTCAGCCCACGGCCAAGCCTTCAACGAAGGGCCGAGGCAACCGGCCTATCTCATGTCGGATATGCCAAAAATTGAGTTTCCCGTTACGACAACCAATGAGTTGGCTCAGAAGTTTTTTACGCAAGGGGTCGCCCAATGGCATGGCTTCTGGTTCTTTGAATCCGAACGATCCTTTCGGCAGGCCGCGATTCATGATCCAAACTGCGCCATGGCTTATTGGGGCATGGCGATGGCTAATTTTCCCCGCACCAACCGGGCACCTGAGTTCGTGGCTCAAGCCGTCAAACTGAAGGACAAGATCAGCCGTCGCGAACAACTGCGAATCGAAGCGTTGGCGGAGTTCTTTAAGGATCCCAAGCGTGAGGAGAAGGAACGACGTCGCGACTACGTCCGTGCGTTGGAGAACCTGGTTTACGAATTCCCTGAGGATATCGAAGCCAAGGCGTTCCTGGTCTTTCACATTTGGGATAACGGGTACAAGGGGCATCCCATTTCGAGTGCCCAGTCGGTGGAATCTCTTTTGAAAGAAATCTTTGCCGCTCAACTGATGCATCCGGCTCACCATTATCGGGTGCATCTTTGGGATGGCGAAAAGGATCCGGTCGCCGTCCGAGCGCTGCCGTCTGCCGCATTGTGCGGGCAGAGTGGGACTGGCATTGCGCACTTATGGCATATGCCGGGACATACGTTCAACAAGCTGAAGCGCTACGAAGACATGGCATGGCAGCAAGAGGCCAGCGTGAGGGTGGACAATGCGCACCTGATGCGCGATCGAGTCATGCCCGATCAGATACACAATTATTCGCACAACAGCGAATGGTTGGCGCAGACCTTGAACTATGTCGGGCGGGTTCAAGACGCTTTGTCGCTCACGCGAAACATGATCGAGATGCCTCGGCACCCCAAGTACAACACGTTGGACCTGCAGACCAACGGGGTGCCTTACGAACATTCTGGCGGGACAGCGGCGGATGGTCGTCAGCGGCTCGTCGAAACTCTCCTGCGTTACGAACTCTGGGATGAGGCGATTCGTTTGGCCGACACGCCCTACTTACCGCCTACGCAACTGGGTGACGAACAAGCTCGGCGTGCGCGGTTGTTGGCGGTCGCGAATTTTTCCCTCGGCAAGATCAGCGAAGGCCGAGCCCAGATAGCCATGCTCGAGCAAACGGCGAAGCAATTGAGGGTAGAAAGAGCGGCCAAGGTGGATTTCGCAGAAGCGAAGGCGAAGGAAGAGAAGAAGAGTTCGGATGAAGTCAACAAGGTGATGGCCGACGCGTTGAAATCGTTTCAGGATCCGTTGCAACGCTTGGAGGATTTTGTCAACGAACTCAAGGTTCTCGACGACATGGCGAATCAACAGACCGGCGATCTGACCAACCGATTGGAGTCGCTCAAGACCGTGTCCAAGGAACGACTTTCCCTTCTGTGGCTGAAGGCTGGGGATACGAACCGGGCGGAGAAGCTGGCACAGGAAGCCATTGATGGCGGCACGAACCAGGTCCAATTGCTCGCCAATCAAACCGACGTGTTGTGGCGTTTGGGCAAGACCAACGAAGCTAAAGCCGCATTCGCAAAGTTGCGTGAACGCTCGGCGTTTCTGGAACTGGACCTACCTGTGTTTCAGCGCCTGAAGCCGGTGGTTAGCGAACTCGGCCTTCCAGCGGACTGGCGAGTAAAGCCGGAGACGAGAGCGGATTCTGGGGTTCGCCCGGAACTGGCGTCACTGGGTCCTTTCCTTTGGCAGCCTTCCGTGGCGCCGGAATTCTCACTGCCCAATGCCGATGGCAAGCAGATTTCATTGAGTGATTATCGGGGCAAACCGGTGATTGTGATCTTCTACTTGGGCCACGGCTGCATTCACTGTCTGGAGCAACTCAATGCGTTTGCACCAGCGGCGCCGGATTTTCAGGCCGCTGGAATCAGCTTGCTAGCGGTCAGCGCCGATTCCCAGGAAGCGCTTGGAAGGACTATTGAGAAGGCGCAGGTATTTGGAGGGTTCCCATTCCCATTGGTGGCGGATGCAGCGAGGGAAACCTTTCGGGCGTATCGTGCCTACGATGGGTTCGAGCAGGAGCCGTTGCACGGCGTGTTTCTGGTGGACGGCGCTGGTTTGGTGCGCTGGTTAGACATTAGCTACGAGCCGTTCACGGACGTGAAGTTCTTGCTCGGTGAAGCCAAGCGTCAGTTGCAATGGCAGCCCAGCGTCACGGCTGGCGCCATGAAGACGGTTGGGAGAACTGGCGGGCGGCTCTGAAACGCTTACAGGGTTCCCCAATGCCGCGAGCCCTCACCCGCCTGTGTTGGATGGCACGCATCGCCTTCATCGGGCTGATGTTAGATGGCAATGCCACGGGGAAGGCGGAACCATCCAAACTCGATTACAATCGCGACGTGCGCCCGGTGCTTTCGGACGCCTGTTTTCGATGTCACGGGCCCGATCGAAAGCGAGTCAAAGGCGGCTTGCGACTGGATGATCGTGAGGAGGCGTTGAAGCGGTTGGACTCTGGAAAAGTAGCTATTGTTGCAGGACAACCCGAGGCCAGCGAACTGGTGCGGCGTATTTTCGCGGCGGACCCAGAGGAGGTGATGCCGCCTCCGGACTCGCACCGGTCGTTGACAAGAGCCCAGCGTGATCTGCTTCGGCGATGGGTCCGGGAAGGGGCGGTTTATGCGCCGCACTGGGCATTTGTTCCCCCGAGAAAGCCAGTGCCGCCAGAAGAACATCGAACCCATTGGGCGCAAAATGCGATCGACCGTTTTGTACTTTCAAAACTCGAGTCGGAGGGTTTGGCACCGTCACCGGAAGCAGAACGGGCAACATTGGTCCGCCGACTGGCGCTCGATCTGACGGGATTGCCGCAGTCGATGAGTGAGGTTACTGGATTCTTGCACGATGCGACGCCGGATGCCTGGGAACGGTTGGTGGACCGACTCATGTCGACACGGGACTATGCGGAGCGCCGGGCGCAAGATTGGTTGGACTTAGCGCGTTACGCTGATACCCGCGGCTTTGCGGACGACGGTTACCAAGACATCTGGCCCTATCGTGATTGGGTCGTCCATGCGATCCATAACAATCAGCCGTTCGATCAATTCACCATGGATCAACTCGCCGGGGACTTGCTACCGAACGCAAACCGGGAACAACGAGTGGCGTCGGCTTTTCATCGGAATGCGCCCCAGGCCAAAGGTCAGACATATCCCGTCGAAGAATACCGATTGAAAGGCGTCGTGGATCGCGTGAATACGAGTGGGACCGTTTGGCTTGGACTCACGCTGGGATGTGCCGAATGCCACGACCACAAGTTTGATCCCATTTCGCAGGTAGATTACTACCGATTGTTCGCATTGTTTAATCAGATCGAACACAGCGGGGAAGGGTTCGCCCAGGGTGGGCCCGACATGGAAGTTCCTATCGACAAACAGAAGTTTGTGAAGGTGCCTGTGATGAAGGAAATGGTTCAGCCGAGAGAGACCCGTGTGCATCTGCGTGGTAATTTCCTGACACCCGGGGAACGTGTTTCACCGGGGATTCCCAAGGTCTTTGGTCTCTCTGAATACGCGCAACCTACCAATCGATTGGCGTTTGCCCGATGGCTGGTCAGCGGGACCAACCCACTCGTGGCGCGGGTGGTGGTGAATCAGTGTTGGCAGGTTTATTTTGGTCATGGCCTGGTCCGGACCCCGGCGGATTTCGGTCTTCAAGGGGAGCCGCCGACGCATCCAGAACTATTGGATTGGTTGGCCTGTGACTTCGTGGATTCCGGTTGGAACATGAAGCGGCTCCATCGTTTGATAGTGACTTCGGCCACCTATCGACAAGCGGCACGAATTCCCCGGGATCACATTGCCTTGGACCCGGATAACCGCTGGTTATCCTGGATGTCCCGGCTGCGACTTCCCGGAGAGCAGATCCGCGATCAAGCCTTGTTCTTGGCTGGTTTGCTCCGTCCCTATGGCGGCGGCCCCAGCGTGTTTCCGCCGCAACCCGGCCAGTACTGGGAAGACCGCGACCTGCCTGGAAAATGGATTGTCAGCCACGGGGATGATCGGCACCGCAAATCCATGTACATCCACTGGCGTCGAATGGCGCTTCATCCGACGCTGGAACTGCTCGATGCTCCCGCGAGAGTCGTTTGTACGGCGAGGCGCACGATTTCTAACATGCCCACCCAAGCCTTAGTGACTCTCAACGATCCCATCTTCGTCGAGGCCGCGGGCGCTCTTGCGGATCGTGTTCTTCAGAGCGCCGGGACATCTTCCAACCGGGTCGAATTCGCCTTTCGGCTTTGCCTGGGTCGCCTTCCGGATGATGCGGAACGCCAGCAGTTCATGGAGTTTCTCCAGCGCCGCGGTGAGGATGAACGCGCGGCTTGGACGAGCTTGGCGACCGTGTTGTTGAATCTCGATGAAACACTGAACCGCCCATGACCCCATCCTTCACACGCCGAACATTCTTGGGCCATTCTGCGGCAGGAATTGGGATCACAGGACTAGTCTCGCTCTTGAATGCTGCACCCGGGTCTGGTGGAACCGGGTCTCGTGGGGTGGTGGGTTTCCCTCATGTCGTCGCTCGAGCGAAGCGGGTGCTTTTTTTGTTCATGGCCGGTGGTCCATCACATCTCGATCTGTTCGATCCAAAACCGAAATTGAACGCCCTGGATGGGCAGCCCATTCCGCCTGAGTTGCTCAAAAATCATCAACAGTTCGCCCTCATTCGAGGAGTGCCCGGGTTCAAGCCCTCACCCTATCGATTTCAACCTCGGGGGCGGTCCGGCATCGTCATTTCGGAACTCATGCCTTATCTGGCCAGGGTCTCGGATGAACTGACGGTAATCCGGTCGATGCACACCGACACCAACATCCATGATCCGGCGGTGAATTTCATGAACTGCGGCACACTGTTAAGCGATCGTCCGACGTTGGGGGCCTGGCTGTCCTATGGGCTTGGGTCCGAGAACTCGGACTTACCGGCTTACATCGTGTTGACCTCAGGGGTGAGTGATGGCCAACCGTTGCTCCAGAACTTTTGGGGGCCGGGTTTTCTGGAGTCCAAACATGCGGGTGTGACATTTCGCAATAGCGGCGCGCCAGTTCTTCACTTGTCGAATCCCGAGGGCGTGTCGCCGGAGAACCGGCGTCGAGAGTTAGATCTGGTGCGCTGGATGAACCAGCGACAAGTCGCCAACTTGGGCGATCCGGAGATCGAGTCCCGAATCGCTTCCTACGAAATGGCCTTCCGAATGCAAACCAGCGTTCCCGATTTGACCGACTTGAAGAATGAGTCGCAAGCCATGCTGAATCTCTACGGCGCGGATTTGACCAAACCCTCGTTCGCTCGAAACTGTCTTCTGGCTCGGCGTTTGATCGAAAAAGGTGTGCGGTTCGTTCAGCTTTATGACCGGGGATGGGATTCCCACACCAACATGGATTTGGAACATCGCCGCCAGTGTGCGGCAGCGGATCAACCGATCGCTGCGCTCATCGCTGATTTGAGACAACGGGGATTGCTGGACGATACGCTGGTGATCTGGGGTGGCGAATTCGGTCGCACTCCGGTGGCCCAGGTTTCGGGTAAGACCTGGGGGCGAGATCACCATCCGCACGGGTTCACAATGTGGCTGGCCGGTGGTGGAACAAAACCAGGGCTGACCTATGGCAACACGGATGACTATGGCTACCATGCGGTGGAGAATCCGGTCCATGTCCACGATCTGCACGCCACCGTGCTGCACCTCCTGGGTATCGATCACGAGCGGTTGACGTTTCGCGCGCAGGGACGGGACTACCGCTTGACCGATGTGGCCGGGCGTGTGGTTAAACCCTTGGTGGCCTGAGTCTAGTTCGCAATAGCTCGGAAGAATCGATTCGGTTTGCCTTCGGTGGAGAAGAGTCGGGAGATGCGATTGCCTGAACCGGGAACGGTTGCCTCGACAGTGGTCCAGTTCTGCATGTCGGGCGATCCTTCGATCCGATAACTGACCCCTGGGGCTGCGTAGAATTGGAACTCAATTGCCGTCCGGATCGAAGACGAGCCAGCCGGAGTACTGTCCACATTGTTGGGATTGAACCCGGCACTGATTTCAAGACTGTCATTGAATCCATCATGGTCGGAGTCCGCGGCGTTAGGATTGGTGCCTGTATTCGACGTGCTCAGAAATGTCCCGGTGTTCGTCTCTTCAGCATCCGCGAGCCCATCGTTGTCCGAATCCGCCTTGAGTGGATTGGTTCCCGTGTTCGCCGCGTTCACATAGATTCCTGTCCCCGTTTCCACGCCGTCACCGAGCGTGTCGCCATCCGTGTCCGCAACGTTCGCTCTTGTGCCAAGTTGGAATTCTTTGAAGTTGCTCAGCCCATCCCCATCCAGATCTTGACTGGCGTCATTGACATCTGGCTTCAGTCCATTGGCGATTTCATAGGTGTTTGGAATCCCGTCCGCATCTGTGTCATCCGCGTCGGTGACCGTCTCGATCTTGATGTTATCGATGTCTCCGAAGGTATTTTCCGGAGCTCCATTCGCATCGGAACGTTGTTGATAGAGTGCCACAGTGAACGTGGCTCCAAAGGATTCCAACGTGAGATTGGGGTTCTGGACATCAAACGGCTTGGTGGCTAGCGGCTCGCCCGAAGTCGAAAGGGTGCTGAGCGAGGTGCCAGCGGCGGTGATTTCGATCACGAATGTTCGGAACGCTTCGGCGCCACCCTTGGGGTCGTTGGGTGGGAAATGCACAAACGCAGCGTTTGCATCTGCGCTGCCCTCACTATCAGCATAAAAATCCCCCCAATCGGGCGACGTCGGTCGGTTCGCGCCTGCAGAGGCTCGGGCGAAGGCGCCGTTCGAGCCGACAACCGCGACGCCTGCTGAAGCATCCGATGCGCCGCCATTGCCAACGGCGGTTTGGTTCAAAGGCCTCAAACGGGCGGTAACCCTCACCAAACGAACACCAATCAGAGGGATTGGTTCGGCTGTCTGAATACCCAGAATCTCGTCGGCGCCACCGGGAGCTGTAGCCATTCGGAGCGATGAACCATCGGCGCCGATGCCGCCCACGACTGTGAGAACCACGTCGGGGGCCCCACCACGATGGGGCTGCCATCGGTGGCCGAGGCCGAAAATGGAAAAATCATCCTCGAAAACCACGGCAGCTTGGGCGGAGGCTTCAATGAGCAATAGATAGCCGAGTGCGGTTGCGATGAACTGTCCCGGCAAGGTTAATCGCTTCGCCAAACTTTTATTTTGCATTGCGGCCATCATGGTTGGTCTCCTTGGCGTTGAATAGATGAAAACTAGTTCCACAAGGTCACAGCTACCCCCAGGAACATGGGCCATTTCTAAGACACGATATTAATTCAATCGAACCCTAGGTGTCCCATCCAGGCGGAAGGCTAAATTGATGGGATCACCCACCGACACCTGCTGGGGATTCACTTGGTAGGCCCACACTTGAAAATGGACCAACTTGGCCTCGCCGTAGATGGTGGCAAAGGCCCCATCCACCGCATCGGAACCATGAGCGACTTTGACGCGACCGATTCGCGGGACGTTGAATCGCGGATCAAAGGTGAGCCAATCTTGGCCGAGATAAACCTCACAATATGCATGGAAATCCATGGGAGTTCCTGGGTCGAGATACCCAATGTCGGGGAGGTGGCCAGTGACATAGCGGGCGGGCAGGTTGAACGCCCGACAGAGGGCGATCGCGGCGTGCGCGAAGTCGCGGCAGACACCATGGCGGCGCGCAATGACTTCGGAGGCGGAGAGATCGGGCCGTCCCGAGCCAAAGCGATATTCGATGTGTTTGTGGACCCAGTCGCAGATGGCCTGCACCCGTTCGATGCCATGGGGTATGGGGCCAAAGTGAGCCCAAGCAAAATCCATCAGCTTGTCAGAATCGCAATATCGGCTGGGCAGCGTGTAGCGCAACCATTCCGATGGCAATTGTCCCACGCTTATCAGTTCGCCGTTGACGTCGCGGGTATCGGGCAGGGAAGAGACAGCGACCAGGCCATCGTGAATGATTTCGTTACGACCTGGCATCAGCATCGACCGGTAGGTGATGTTGCCGTGGCTATCTTGGAATTCGTAAGAGGGTTGGCCGATACCGAACGAGAGGCGCTCCTGCATCACGAGTACTCGCCCTTCGAGTCGTGGTCGGAGGACAAACAGCACTGAAGTGGGCACCGTCGTTTCGTAGACCAAGTGGCATCCGACGCGGACGGTGATGTTTAGAGGAGTCCAGTTCATGTAGCTCAGCAGAGTGAGCACGGCTTTGATAGCGTAGGTGGGATGCGCTGGAAACAACCAACTGCCCGAAGGGGGGCACGCGGAGGCGCGGAGGGGACTGAGGTGGCTGGTTCAATTGTCTGGTGGGAAATTAGGAAACCAAGCATTTGGGTGGTCTTCCACTCCGCGCCTCCGCGTGCTGAAGTTCTTCCATTGAAATCATTGCAAACAATGTGCCAATTCTTTTGAACATAATGATCCTCCGAGTGAACCAATGCGCATGCGATCACTTGATGACATCACGGGCGCCATTGTCGATTCGGCTATAAATATCCACAAGGAACTAGCACTACAGCGACGTTTTGAGGGATTTCCATTTTTTGAGTTCTTTGAGGCGGCGTTTACGATGGGAGCGGTAGGCCTGATCGTTGCGCCGTGTGTGATATTTCACCAAAATCACCAGGTAGGCAGGTTCGCGTTTG
>SXGS01382966.1_pt1 | contig 14941 bp, 18 predicted proteins | sample 3174681 | NCBI WGS metagenome assembly SXGS01 (sample SAMN11356861, study PRJNA531348) | freshwater metagenome | isolation source: freshwater sample F1-80 | place: China: Fuxian Lake, Yuxi | collected 2017-12-25
CCAAAAGGGCCCGTTTTGAAGCCATGGGGTTGATTTCGCGAGGAAAGGCCGAGCTTCCCAAGCTGCTCGTGCGGGTTCGAGTCCCGCTGCCCGCTCCAGCACTTAGCCGATCTCGGCGGATCGTTTTGCGACACGTTTTGCAATTCAGGTTCTCCTTTCAGTCTGATTCAGCTTGGCGATAATCGCTGCGGTTCGGGCTGACTGGCCCACGTAGCGCCGGACGATGCGGTCGACCGAAACCTCGTCCCAAGCGCAGATTTCCGCGATCTCGGCGTTGCTCAGGCCGAGCGCGTGGAACCGTGTCGCGGCTGTGCCGCGCAGGTCGTGGAAATGGAGCTCGGTCCCGTTCGGGAACGCCTTCGTGCGAGCTTTGCGAAAGCATGAGCCGTTCGGGCCGTCCGTGAGGGGGCGCGTATTCTTGCCCGTTAGGACCAAGGTGCTCCGCTTGGGGATTTCGGCCAGCGCACCGCGAAGGCTATCGTAGAGCGGGACAACGGCCGAGCGCCTTCCGCGGCTCTTCCCCGTCGGAATGACGATAGCTTGGTCGCCAATGTGGGACCAAGCGAGACGGCGAAGGTCATCGGAGCGCAGACCGGTGTGCGCGGCCAGATTGACGCCCCACCAGACATCAGGACGAGCCACTTTCCGAAACGCCTCGAGGTCAGCGTCGCTCCAGATCAGTTCGGACCTGTCGCCGCGATAGATGCTCTTGATCCCCTCGCAGGGGTTCGCGGCGATCTTGTCTTGGTCGACCGCAAAGCTGAGCAGGCGCGACAGGACCTGGATGGCGTAATCCGCGGTGCGGGGTTTGTCGGCCCACTGGTTCCGCCAGGCCTTGATGTGGGGGCGGATTTTCTCGGCCCGGTCGAACTGGGCGACGCGCAGGTCTCCGAACTTGTCGACGATGCGGTCGAGCCAGCGGCTCCACTGGCGCTTGGTCGTGTCGGCGAGCGCCAGGTAATCAGGGCTGGCGCGATACTGCGCAACGAGCCCCTTCATTCGGCCATCGTCCGTCTGGCGGCGTCCCTGGAGAGCTTCGGTGTAGCTCGCCATGAACTCGGGCGAACCCGGTTCGCCACGCAGCCGGGGGCCGCCTCGCCAGGCGTAGTAGTAGGTCCGCCCGCGAGCGGTGACCTTCAGAATGCCCTTGAGCTTAACCTCGACCATCGCTGGCCACCCACCTATCGAGCTCATCGTCCAAGTCGTCAGATTCGCCCTTGGCCGGTTGGTCGTCAAAGTCGACCGTGAAGCTGCCGTCGGCATGACAGCTGATCTTCCTTGGGCGAAGGCTTCGCCGAAGCATGGCGTCGAGGGCGGCGTCGAGATCGCTCTTTCTGACGGCGGGGCGGCGAGGCATCACACGCTCCAATCGCGATGTCGGCTGGCAAGGGCGACGGCGCCGGCCGGCGTTTGGGCGTCGCTCTCATCGTGCATTCGAATGACGTGAACGAGGATCGCAGCCTTGACGGTCGGCGGGAGCGTCTCGGCGGTCAAAGTCTCCCGGTCCAGACCATCCGCGAGACAAAGGGCCTCCTCTGTCGCGGCTTCCAGAAACGACGAGATCAGCGTGTCGAATTCGTCATGGTCGAGGCGCAATGCGAGCTTGGCCTCTTCGAGTGTGACGAGCGCGGTCATTGCGGCACCGCCGGGGCCCCGAGGGGGGTCCAGTTCGCAGGCTGATGATACGTGTCGCCGTCGGCAATCGGCGGCTCATTCTCGCGGCGGCGCACGTCGTTCGGGCTGAAAACCCCGATCTCGCGCCCGATGCGGTAGGCTTCGAACCGGGCCTTAACGTCCCCTCTCAGAAGGCTCGACAGGTCGTGTTCGATGTAGATGGTACGGCGAGCGTCATCCGTGAGGAGGCAGCGCGCCAAGGCGGCTTCTACCCTCGCGGCCAAGGGCCCGAGGCAGTTCTGAACCAGCGCACGGCCTTCCTGCTCGACGTTGGAATAGGTGGCCTTGTCCGTAATGCCGACGCTGGTCGGCGGGACGCCAAACAGTCTCGCCACGTCCTCATTGGACAGCTTCTGAGACGCGAGGAACTCGGCGTCCTCGGGGGAAAACGAGAGGCGCTCGAACTTCGCCCCGCCATCCATGATCAGGAGCTGGCCGGCGTTGGCCGGGCCCTGCAGCCGCTCGGCGACTGACTCCCGGATCTTCGCGCGGTCGGTCGCCTGGATGCGTTCCGCGTAGCTCATGACCCCGCTGGGCCGCATCCCGTTCTGCATGAGGTTCTGAGCGGTCTCGGCCTGGGCGATCCTGAGCCCCATCGCGCCACGACCAAATTGGATCGCAGAGACTCCGAGGAGCCCGTCCCGAGAGGGGCCACGGATGTGGAGCATCTCATCCTGCAGCAGGACGAACGAGCCGCCAGCGCGCGGCGAGACCCGAAAGCGCAACCGGCCGGAGGCAAGGCGCTCGGGGATCACTTCGGCGGGCGTGAGCGGGTAGAGCGCGATCACCTCGCCCCGCGCGTTGCGTTCGATCCGGGCGTAGGCGTTTCCGGTCAAGTCGAGCGAGCGGATCAGGAACTCGCGACCTTCGTAGGCGGTCATTCCGGGGTTCATCAAGTCGTGCAGAACGCCATACAGCGGGATGTCATCGGCGCGGTCTCGACCGCCGTCCGCACTCCTGCGGAAGGTGTGAAGCCCGACGCTGGCCAGCATTTCCGAGCGAAGGCCGATGCACCGTACGGCAACCGCGCTGTTGGACATGAGCGCGTCCGGGCTGACGCCGCCAGCGCCAACGCCCCGAAGGCCGAAGAACTCGGCAAGGTACGGGTCCGAGCTTGCGATGGTGGCGGCAGAGCGGCGCTCTCGGTTGAAGGGCCAGATCATGCGAGGGCCTCCAGATAGCGGCGGTAAAGGGCGATGCGCCGTGGCGCGGCCGACATGGCGCGCGCGTTGACCACGGTGCCCTGGTAGGCAGGCCACGCCTTCACCACACTGATCTCGTGCAGCGTCACGGCCTGCAGGATGCGGACGCCGTTGTTTCGGGCCTCGCCGCCAGGGGCGACGGTAAACCCGAAGCTCATGCCGCCGAGGTCGCCCCGCTCTGCGAGAGCGAGCACGTCGCGGCCCTCCGACGTTTCGGGCACGTCGAGATCGAAAGCGAGGCCGCGCGAGTCCTGCGCAAGGCGCAGAGTGCGCGAGCGGGTTCGCGCCAGCAGGCGGGAGGGGTCATGGTCGACCAGCGCCAGCACATCAGACGATCCCGTCAGGGAGCCGGTAAAGGCTCCCTGACGGATTTCCTCTTCGAACTGGTCACCGATTCGGGCTCGCACCCCGAAGAGGGCAGCGTAGCCCTCCAGCCGGCGGCCTCGGGCGCGAACTTCGATCGGAGCCGCTCGGCGTTCGGGGGCGCGCATCATCAGACCCTCGCGTAGCGGAAGGCCTCGACGTGGCGCACGGCCACATCGGCGTCGAGGAACGCGTGGATCAAAGCGCCGCCATTGGACGCCACATCGGCGTGGTACGGGTTCACGAGGATATCGACGGCGGACCAGTAGCCAATCACCAGTTCCGACCAGAGGCCGTAGATCAGGTGTTGCTTGACCGGGTCTTCGCCGTCGTCGGGAACGAGGGTCGTTTGCTCGACCCGCGTGTTGTGGAAGGTCTCGGAAAGCGGGATGGCCCGCCCATCTCCATCCATCGTCTTGCGAGCCCGGTTCATCACCGTCGGATTGGTGAGGAAGGCGGCGGTGCCGTTGACGTCGTCCAGCTCGAGAGCCGCGATGAGATCGGCGGCGGTTTCGAAGAGCGTATCTCCGGCGGTGACCTCATCCACGGCGCTGTTCGCCAGGATGCCGGTCGGCTGGTTGGTGCCGCCGCCCATGATGGCGGCAGCGTCGAGCGCCTGGGCGAGGATCAGGCCGAGGTCGCGGCGCATCAAGTCCTCGACCGCCTCATTCGACTGGAGGATCAGACGGCGCGAAAGGCGGTACTCACCGGTGACCGTCTTCGGTCCCATCGGCACCTTGCCGAACGTCACGGCCGAACGGGTGGCGTTGCCGTTCTCGGCGACCCAGCTGGTCGAGCCGGAGGAAACGAGATTCGGGAGCTCGACAGTCCCGGACAGGTTGCGCAGGACCGTGGCCCCCATGCCCTCGACGCGGATGGCGGGGCGGAAGCGGTCGGCCAGGGGGGCGAGGTTGGTCTGAACGGTGAACCCGCCGGCACTCCCGGTGCCGACGGCTTGGCTGCGAGCCTCGCCGAGGAGTACGGACGAAGGGACCATCACGCCGCGGGTCTCCCGCCCACGCGAGAGCTCAGCGTGAACCTCTCCCTCCAGGCCTTCGAGGCGACCCATCAGGGCGCCGCGAATGGCCCGCGCCGCCGAATAGCGGCTGAGGTCGGGCAGCGAACCCGGTTCGTCCAGGGGCTGGCCGCCTTCGCGGCGCTCCGCCTCGGCCAGGAACTCGGCGTGGCGAATCTGACGCGCTAGGCCTTCGACTTCGGCCATGCCTTGCTCAAAGGAGGCGGCGTCCGCTTCGGTCATGTCGCGGCTCTCAGCTTGCGCCGCGCCGAGCAGGGCCTTGAGGGCGTCCAGCTTGGCGGCGCGCTTCTCACGCAGGGCGTGCACACTCATGAAAAAATCTCCTTCTGGCCCCCGCTGGGGCGCTGGGATGTGGCGTCTCTCGACGTGGGGGAAGTTTCCGTCGGGCCGCGATGCGGCTCGGGGATTCGGCGTCTCTCGACGCGGAATGGGTGCGACCGCGTGACCTTGACCCCGCTCAACGCGGGTTTGAGACCAGCCGCCGGGGAGGTCACTTTCCGTTGTTCGCCGGGTCGCTGCAGCGTCAGGATTTGGCGGCTGGTGTTCATTGGTGGTCCTCGGGAGACCGCATGACCCGCGCAATGGCTTCGATCTCATTCGACCCGAGCGTCCTGCGGTAGCGAACGCCCTTCGACCGCTCCTCAATGCGAGCGGCGATACAGCCGTCGTAGAAACTGGGGTCTTCGCCACGCTCCGCGGCGTCCGCTCGCCACCCGATGACCTGGTCGACGAACAGCAGCCGGTGCGGCGTAATGGCACCGTGATCAAGTCCGAAGAGGTCGTGCTTCTCCACAAACTCGGGCAAAAGCCAGAAGGCGACCTCGGCCCTGACGACAGGCCCGGAGACCGAGATATCGACGCCGGGAAGCCAGACTTCGCGCGCGAGCGCGCCGATGGGATTGGTGTCGGGGGCGAAGATCTTCTCAGCGCGGCGGTCTCGGAAGGCGGAGAAGATCGCCTCCAGGTAGTCGAGGAAAAGCGCTTCGGGCCCCAAGCCGAGGGCGGCAGCGACGGCGTTCGTAACTGGATCGGACCGGAGGTCGGGCAACAGGCAAAGATTGGCGCAATGAAGCCACCAGTCGGCGAGCTGGTCGCCGTCGGACATGGCCGCGAGGAAAAGGCGCGCGGCCTCACCGTCGGTGACCGGTTTGGCCCCCCTGCCGCGCTTCGTTGGGAGCCAACGGCCGGTCCGGCGCAAAAAAAGCGCGTAGGCTTCGATGCTGGAAGAGGTTTTCCCCAGCGCCGTTGCGAGCGCGTCGATGATCTGAGCTGCAGTTGCCACGCCTTTTCCTAGATCAACAGGTAAAGGCGTGGCAAGTCATTTTCTAAAGCGCTGGGAATTGATCGTGAAGGTCAGGCAGCTTCGAGAAGGCCAGGACTGGAGGGGGAGGCATTCTCGGGGTTGCCCAAGGCCCGCCGGGCCTCATTGACCTTGGCCTCGGCGGCGCCGATTTGCCCCAACAGCACTCCACAGATGGTCGTGATCGCGCCGGCCGTTTCGAAGTCGACGGGGACGATTGATTCGCCGAGCACTTCGAGCGCGTGGATGAAAGAGCGCGACGAAGCAAAGTTGCCCTCCGCCGCGACGAGACTGGTCAGCGCCGCGGGGACCGAGGCGGACGCCGACGGGGTGAAGGTCGGAGCAGTCATGATTGATCTCCTTGGGTAGTTAGACGAGGTAGGGGTCGAGGCTGCCGCCTTGCCCCCAACATCAATTAACGATATTGAATATTAATGGGCGACACAATAGCCAATATCAGAAAATCGCGCGGCCGGCCGGCTACCGGGGCAACGCCGGTGATGGTCAGGCTTCCTCGGGAGCAGCTGGCGGCGCTAGACAGGTGGATCGCCGAAAATGACCCGAAGCTCAGCCGCCCAGCTGCAATACGCGCCATTTTGGAGAGACAGCTATGAGTACAATCGCGACAGGCCGAACCACGGAGGACTTGGTTCGCATCGCACTGTCAGGTGCCAGCTTCTGGATTAAGCCGACAGGCCGAACCACGGACGATCTGGTCCGCATAGCCGCTGCGATGCGCCAGTCCGGCGGCCAATTGACTGTCCTTGGTACGGTCGGACGAACAACCGAGGACCTTATTCGCATAGGATCGGCGGGTAAGGGCCATGTCACCTTTGCGCCGTCGAAGGCCTTCTTCGTTGAGGACTAGCGAACCGGGTTCGCATCACCCGAACTCGATCATGGGCGACCAAGGGGCCTCCTCCGGCTTCATCTGCATGGCGTGAAGCGCCATCGCGAGCGCAACGGCGCCGTCGATCCGGCCGGTTGATCGGCTCTTGTCGAGCTTCCGGTTGCCGGCGGGATCGGGCGTCACCACGGCATTGCTGATGCACCAGGTCAGGATCGGATTGTCGCCGTGGTTCAGCCGGCGCTCGGCTACGGCGTGTTCCAGAAGGTCGATAGCCGGAGCCATGTCCCGGAAGCCCTGACCATGCTCGATCATGGTCAGGTCTGTGACGCCTTCCTCCGCGAGCGCCATCTTGAAAGCTTCGATCCGCCAGCGGTCGTAGGCCAAGGCTTGCAACTGATAGCGGCCGGCGCAGCGCGCCACCTCGGCGGCGACGAATCTCGGGTCGGTCGTCGCGCCGGGCGTTACCGTGAGAATGCCTTGATCGCGCCAGACCGTGTAGGGTACGCGGTCGCGCTCGGCGCGCTCGGCGAGCCCTTCCCCGGGCAGATAGAAGAAGCATCGAACGTCGACGAGCCCGTCGTCATCGGGGAAGGCAAGAACAAGAGCCGTCAGGTCGCGCGTGGCGGCCAGGTCCAGGGCCGCCCAGCACGGCCGGCCATATAGGCGCTCGTCGTCAACGTCGCCGCCGCAGGCCCGCCATTCGCTGATGGGGAGGAAGCGGGTCTCGGCGGCGACGCGCTGGTTCAGTATGAGGTTTCGGAACGCCGCTTCCTTTGACGGAATGCGCTGCGCCTGGGCCGCTTGGCGGGCCACGTCCGGCTTGGACCGGAAGTCTCCGAGGGCCGGATTGGCGAGGTACCAGGTGGCCTCGTCCCAAGGGTCCGCATCGGCCGGCGCGGCGTACAGGGTCAGGTGAAAGGACGGATCTTCGATTTCCCCTGCCTGGACGCGCTGGCCATAGTCGATCAGTTCGCTAAGCGGCGCGAGATCGTCCGGGGCCTGTGTACTGATCACCAGCATCAACGGTTCGGCACGCGCCCCCATCGCGGTATCGAGGGCGTCGAACAGGTCTCGCTTGGGAGCCTGACCGAGCTCGTCATAGACGACGAACGACGGGGACAGGCCGTGCTTGGTCCCCACATCCGCCGACAGGGCCGCGTAGACGCTTCCGGTGCCGCCTAGATCGTCGATCTCCTTCGCATGGCGGCGGATACTCAGTCGCTCCCCCATCCAAGGGGTTCGCTCGATGATGGCCACCATCTCGGCGTACAGGATCGCTGCTTGGTTCCGATCATTCGCAGCCGAGAACACTTGCCCGCGCGCCTCCGCCTCGGGGCCACAGAGATGGCAAAGGGCCAAGCCGGCAGCTAGGCCGCTCTTCCCGTTCTTCCTGGCCATCGAGAGGACCGCTGTTCGGACCGGCCGACTGTCGGACTCGTCGACACCGTACACCGCCTCGAGGAACTCCCGCTGCCATGCGCGGACCTCGAAGCTCTCGCCAGCGAGGACCCCTGACGTGATGGGCAGCGATTCAAGGAACGCCACCACCCGCTCGACACGCGTCAGCCCCTCGGCCTCCCAAGGCTTCGGCAAGCCATCAGGCAGGGCGGGACGGTCCTCCGGAAACAGTGACAGCACCTGGGCCGTCCCCGTCGCCTTGATCGGCTTCGCCCCTGGACCCCGGAGCCCCATCTCAGAAGCTCCAGTCCCGAGACGGAGTCGGAACTAACTGTGTTCCCGGGGTGGCCCCCGGTCGCTCGGCATTTTGTTCTGGTCCTTCGAGGGGGTTATGGGGCTCGCGCTCGTAGCTTGACCACCAATCGTCGATAGCGGCCGCCTGCCGAGAACGAGAGGTCAGCGGCCGGCGCTCGTCGGCTTCAAGGCGCATCTTGCACTCCTCGGCGGCGACTTCGAGGACGATCACGCGCGCGTTGATGTGTTCGGCAAGCGGATGGCGCTGGGCGAGCTTCGGAGCTCCGGCGATCACCCACGCGTGACGAAGATCGTTGGGGCGGCTCAGGCGATCGAGGATCGCGTCCCTTGCGTTGAGGGCGAAGGGGAGAATCTCGGGCCCGGCCATGTACCAGTCGAGGCCGCTGAGCGCGCTGTTGATGGCGTCTAGGTCGAGCACAAGATCGCCGGCCCTACGACGTTGGGCGACATAGGTCGTCTTGCCCGAGGCAGGCGGGCCGCAGACCAGGGTAGCTCGGTAAGGTTCGCGACGGAGCGCGGGGTGGTTCGGGTCGTTCGGGGTGCCGTCAGCGCGGCAGCCCTTGATGGCGACGCCCTTGCCGCCTGCGCGGTCGACGGCTGTCGTCTTGATCGAATGACAGCTGGCGCACATGGACATGAGACCTTGAAGGTCGGGGAACGGGTCGCCGCCCTTCGAGACCGCGAGGATGTGGTCGACATGGTTCGCCTCGCGAATGACGCCACGGGCCTCGCAGGGCGCGCAGAGGGGGGCGACAGAGAGCTTCAGGGCGCGGAGACGTTTCCAGCGAGCGGTGTCGTAGATGCGAGAGCTCATGCTGCAATCCCCGGGGCGAAGGTCGGGCAAGGAAGCTGCGCGTGTCGCCCCGGATCGAGGGTGATCGAGACGCCGATGTCGGCAAGGGGCCGGCGGTATCGGTCCTGCAGCCTGGAGAAGGCGGTGTGGCTTCGGCAGACGACGGCCCGCTTCGCTGCGTCCCATCGCGCCTGGTCGAGGTAGCTGACGGCCGCCGCTTCGCCGCCGATGGACACGACAAGATCGCGAACCTGCCGGTCGAGGAACACGGCCGTGATCTCGCGCTTCGGATTGGTAGCGCTGCGATGATGAGCCGGGGGGTAGGGGGGGGTAAAGGGTTTCTCAAGGGATTGTAGGACGTGGGTGTCCTGTTTTCTGGCCTCCCGAGTCCTCTTTTCCCGATTTTGAGAGGACGCCTGTGTCCTGTTTTGCGGGCTTTGAGAGGACGCCTGTGTCCTGTTTTCGGCATGGAGCGAACCCGGTTCGCCATCCGCCTCGGGCATCAAGGCGCGATAGATATTCGTCCGGCCACGGCCTTTTCCGACCTCAATCTGGAGAAAGCCGGCGGCCTTGAGTTCGGCGAGGGCGCGCCTGACCTGGCGGGCGCAAACGCCGATCAGCTGGGCGATACCTTCCTGGCCGCGCCAAGCCCCACCCTGGGTGACGTTGAGGTCGTGCATCATGAGCGAGGCGACGGCCTTCGCGGTGACAGAGAGGTCGGGGTGGGTCAGCGCGCGATGCTGCCAGGCGAGCTTGTCGCCGACGAAATCATGGACATCGAGAAGGCGGCTCATGCGGCAACCCTCACCGTGCAGCCGCTGCGCTCGATGCTGCGAGCGATGCGGGTTACCTCGGCGGCGATCTCCTCCCGCCGCTCAAGAATGCGGCCAGGATCGGATCTCATGCCGTCGGGAACGCGGCGGATTTCCCGCGCCAGCTGTCGCAGGCGGTCGGTTGCTAGCTGACCCGCAGTGGAGTACGTTTGAGCCCGGTTGGACGCCAGTTCTAAGCCGCCACGAAACCCGCCAGCGTTGCAGCGCTCGGCGGGTTTTTTGTTGGTCTGGTGGTCGGCGGTGTTTTGCGCCTCGACGCTAAACCCTTGATCCGAAAGGCGACCAAAAGGGCCCGTTTTGAAGCCATGGGGTTGATTTCGCGAGGAAAGGCCGAGCTTCCCAAGCTGCTCGTGCGGGTTCGAGTCCCGCTGCCCGCTCCAGTTCCCCCGACGTGCGCCTACTGCGTCGCCTCCCACCAGGTGTGGCCGGCCGGGTCGCGGAAGCCGCCGCGCAGATCGTCGTCGTCGGTCTGCCGCTCCGGCGCGCGCACCACTTCGGCTCCGGCGGCCACGGCGCGATCGAACACCTTCTGGGCATCGGACACATAGACGTGCAGGTGCACCACGGTGGCGCCGAACTCGGTCGCTCCGCCGCTGATCATCACCACACTGTCGTCGAGGCGCAGCTCGCCGTGTATCAGGCCGCCGTCCGGGCGGTCGAAGCGGCGCACCACCTCGGCCCCGAACACCGTCTGCAGGAAGGCGATCACCGCCTCGGGCTCGGCGCAGATCAGATAGGGGCTGAGCGAGGGATAGCCGGCGGGTTTCCAGACGCTCATCCCGGTCTCCGGTCGCGCGGGTCAGGCGGAGAGCCTGCCTGAAAGCCGCGCCGAAAACCACGGCCGCATGCGGGCGAGGGCGTCCTCGATCTGCGGCGTCGAGACGGCGAAGCTGAAGCGCATGTGGGTGCGGCCCTCGACCGGGTCGAAGTCGACGCCGGGCGCCGTGGCCACCCCGGTGTCGCGCAGCAGCTGTTCGCAGAAGGCGACGCTGTCGTCGGTCAGGTGGCCGATGTCGGCCCAGATGTAGAAGGCGCCGTCCGGCGGGGCGATGGTCTTCAACCCCAGCCCGGGCAGGGCCTCGAGCATCAGCGCCCGGTTGCGGCGATAGACCTCCAGATGGCCCTCCAGCACCTCGTGCTCGTCCATGGCCACCAGGCCGGCGTGCTGGCTCAGCGACGGCGGGGTCAGGAACAGGTTGCCGATATAGGCCTTGGCCGTCTCGATGTGATCGTCCGGGACCAGCAGCCAGCCCAGCCGCCAGCCGGCCATGCTCCAGTACTTGCTGAAGCTGTTGATGATCATGGCCTCGGGGGCGAACGACAGCATCGTCGGCTGCGGGCCGACGTAGCTGAGGCCGTGGTAGATTTCGTCCGAGATGATGCGGATGCCGCGGGCGCGGCACACCTCGGCGATGCGGGCCAGCTCGTCCTCCGCGATCACCGAGCCGGTCGGGTTGGCCGGGCTGGCGACGATGACCCCGGCGGGGGCCGGATCGAGCGCTTCGAGCGCGGCGGCGGTCAGCTGGTAGTGCTCGGCGGGGCCGCAGGCGATCTCCACCGCCTGCAGGTGCAGGCCCTTCACCACATTGCGGTAGGCGACATAGCCGGGCCGGGCCATGGCGATGCGGTCGCCGGGCCGGAAGGTCGAGGACAGGGCCAGCACCAGCGCCGGCGAGGCCCCGCAGGTCAGCAGCAGCCGCTCCGGCGCCACCGCGACCCCGTAGCGCTCCTCGTACAGCCGCGCGATCCGCGCCTTCAGCGGCGCGCTCTCCCAGTAGCCCATGCCGTCGGCGTCCAGCACCCGGTGCGCCTCGGCCAGGGCCCGCGGCGGCGCCCCGGTCGAGGGCTGGCCGAACTCCATGTGGATCACCGACCGCCCCTCCGCCTTCAGGGCATGGGCCAGCCGGCTGATGACGATGGCGCGGAAGGGTTCGATCGCGGCGGAGCTCATGCCGGCGGGTGTAGCGGCTGGCGCGGGGGAGGGGGAGGGGGGTGACAGCTCACCCGCTCCAGACCTCGGCCAGCTTGTCGGTCAGACCGCGACGACGCTCGGGATCGAGCGAGTCAAGGTTGCGCTGCTTCCAGAGGACGCCTGGAAGGGTCGGCACATGGTCGATGGCCAGCAGCGACCAGTCGGGAGCCCCGGCGTTGAACCCGATGAGCAGGCGGCGGTGGGCGTCCGGCATCTGCGCCACCGCCAGATTGATCAGGTGTTCCCGGGTCGCCTCAAGGTCGGCGAGCGGAACTTCGACGTCGGTCATGCCGATGAACTCCCGATCGTACGTTGCCGAGAGATCGCGTCGTACCGGCGCCAGCACTTCGTGGAGGGGTCGATTGTGGCTCATCAGCAGGACGAGAAACGCGCGGCGCAGGTCGTCCCGGAGACCTTCGGCGGCGAGGAGATCCCGCACGTCGAAGAGATCACGGGGGCGCTGTCTGTCGAGCGCGGCCACGAGCTTGCCGCCATATAGATCGGCGAAGGACGCCACGCGGACTTCCGCGAAACCGAAGCGATTTTCGACGGCCGCGGTCACCGGGCGCGTTTCGGGCGCAAAGACGTAGCCGCGCGTTACCGTATTGATCTCGACCTTGATCTGGACCCCGCCGGGCTCGCGAACATTGAGCTTGGTCACGATGCCGTCGTTGCGCCCGGGCTCAACGTGAATGCCGTTGATCCCGCGCCGGACCCGATCCGCTGCCTCTTGCATCGCCTTGTCGATTGCGGCCATGGCGTCGTCCCGCGCCTGGATCGGCAGCCAGACCAGATCGATGTCGACGGACAGGCGGGGGAGATCACGGATGAACAGGTTGATCGCCGTGCCGCCTTTGAGGGCAAGGCGCTCGTCGTCCATGATCAGGGGCAGGGCTCTGACGAGGAGGCGGACCTGACGCTCGTAGGGGTCGGCGAACGCCACCTAGAAGGACTCCGGCACGGTGATGCCATGGGCCGCGTCGAAGCGACCGCCCTTGACCAGTTGCCGCTTGCCCCGCCCAAGGTCGATCCGGGAGCGGTCGAGACGTTTGAGCCAGGCGTGGCCATGGCGGCTGGCGAAGAAGAAGAACAGCCGCTTGACCTTGATGCTGCGACAATCCTCCAGAAGCTTCTGCAGCCGGCGTGGGCTCAGGTCGCTCAGGCCCTCCATGATCACATCGGCCTGGTGGAAGGTCTCGTGATCGGGCAGCTCATCCAGAAGTTCCAGAAAGGCCCGCTCCAGCGTGGAGAGCGTCAGCGGCCATTGCCAGTGGCCGAGCGGGCGGGTTGTCAGGCTGCCGTGAACGGGGTCGGCCGGTTTCACTTTCCGCGACCGCAGGTCGAGGTCGACGTGCGTCAGGGCGCGTGTGAAGGGCGCGTTGTCGAAGAGCTTGCCGGAATTGTGAAACCTGAACGCCACGCCCACCTCAAGCTTGTTCAGCCAGGCGGGCGGAGATTCTGGGCCGTAAAGATGAACCTCTTGAATGCTCCGGGCGTAGTGGCCTCGCCCCTGGAGCTCGATGGCGGTTCGTCCGCCGATCACCAGAGGGATGCGCATGAGCATCTGGATCGAAAGCACGGCGAGCTGCCAGTCAAGCTCCCCGTACGGACGGCGGTAGACCCCTCGTGTCGGCTGCTTGAGCCATCCTGACTTGACATACTGGCTACGAAGCGAGGTCGAGTAGCCCCGCCTGGTAAGCCACGCGGCATCGACAATCATCCCTTCCGGGAGATCGCGTTCGAGTTGGTTTAGCTTGCCGGCATTTGGCGTAGCCATGCTGTTCAAATTGCCACAGATTCAAACCAAGGTCCAGTTTGACCGTGCCGCGATTGGCCAAGTCTGGCTTGGCAAATGCTGCATGCTTCAAACTCGCACCCTGTCAGCGCGGCGATCGTCATCCGCCCGGCCACGTGGGGTGAAGCCGACAGGGTTGCGGGGCGTGGGCGGGCGGCAAGGACAGGGGGCTCAGCCGCTGAGCTTTGAGAGGGTGAGTCGGCAGGACTTCGCGAAGTAGTTGCGGACAGGGCATATCGGTGTGAAATTGGAACAGCCGACTGCTGCGGAACCTATGGCCCACAAGACTCCTGCTGTTGGCGAATGGCTGCGCACGAACGAGGCCGAGGATGTGGCTGCTTCCGTCCGGCACGCATTGCGGTGTCGGTCGATGACCCAGCAAGACCCACATGCATGGAAATGGCTGGCTCTGGCCTTGCACGCTGCGCTTCAGGGCGCGCTAGTCTGCCACCTTGTGACGACGGCTAGCCCACTTGGCGCAGTTACAGAGCGCAATGCACGCGAGTGGCTTGAATATCACGAGAAGCGCCATTCAGAGGCAGACGCTCGACCGCCGAAGACTCTACTTCTACCGCTCCCGGAACTGATCAAACTGGCTCGAAAACCATCCTCTGCCGGCGACGGGCGTGAGGGCGAAGTGGAAGTGTCAGACGCCGAACTGATTTGGCTCAAGCGCTTTCACGACGCCGTGCGAAACCAGTTCGTCCACTTCGAGCCCATGGGGTGGTCCCTTGAGGTGTCGGGCCTGCGGCCTCTCAGCGGCTTGGTCGCGCGGATGATCGAGGATGCGATGGCGATCGGATGGGCCTTCCGACATCAAGATGTGACCTGGCGAGAGACGCTTAGGGCAGACCTGAGGACTCTTGCCTCCAACGGCTGAACAGTCGTGCGGCGGCCACTCTATCCTTGGGCGGGCCCCACCCCCGCCGCCAATCTCAGGAACCCCGCCACGTCCACCGTCTCGGCCCGGGCGTCCGGGTCGACCCCGGCGCGTTCGCACAGGCCCGCGCCGCCCAGCGGCTTCTGGCGGGACCGCAGCTTCTTTCGCCGCTGGCCGACGGCGGCGGCGGTGACGCGTTCGAGGCGCTTGAGCAGGTCGGCGGGCGGGCGGTCCTCGCGGGGGACCAGGTGGACCACGGCGGAGGCGACCTTGGGCGGCGGGGTGAAGGCGGCGGCGGGCAGATGCAGGACGATGCGGGCGCCGGCCGTGGCCTGGGCGATGACGGCGAGACGGCCATAGTCGTCATCGCCGGGGGCGGCGACGATGCGCTCGGCCACCTCCGTCTGGAACCTCAGGGTCAGGGCGTGCGGCGTCCACGGGCCGGTCAGCCACTTGATCAGCAGCGGCGTGCCGACGTTGTAGGGCAGGTTGGAGACGACGTGGGCCGGGCCGGTCACGAGGTCGGCCTC
>SXGS01289713.1_pt1 | contig 14935 bp, 19 predicted proteins | sample 3174681 | NCBI WGS metagenome assembly SXGS01 (sample SAMN11356861, study PRJNA531348) | freshwater metagenome | isolation source: freshwater sample F1-80 | place: China: Fuxian Lake, Yuxi | collected 2017-12-25
AGGGCTGGCTGTCGGTCATCAGGGCGGTGAGGTCGCGCTTCAGCGCGGCATGGTCGAGGCCCTGGAAGGCCTTGGGATAGTCGAAGTCATCCCCCATCGGGTCGCCGTGGGCGCCGTGCTGGTGGAGGATGTCCACGGAAAGCTGGTTGGGCCACCAGTCGCGGGTGGTGCGGCCGAGCAGGGAGCGCAGGGCCCCGGGGGTCTTGATCGGGCAACCCTGCGGGTCGCTGGTGTTGGAGCCGTCGTCCATGGTCGTTTTCCCTCGAAGAGACGCGTTTGGGGGATTGTAGGCCGAGCTTGTGACCGCTGGATAATGGATAAAAGTGATCGCCTGGAACGGGAAACTCTATGGTGCGGCTTCGCGGGCGTTGCGGGCATGATATTCCCGTTTTGTTCTTGATCCGCCGCGAGAATGTGGTAGGGTTTGGCTATGGGTCGTTCTTGCGTCTGAGGCGCGGGGGACACCGCGGCGGGCCTGGGCCTGCCCCTGCAGATTTCCAACAGATGACGTACGCGCCCGGCGGCTGAGCTGGCGGGGGTGTTCGTATGGCTGGTCGCCTTTGGCCCCCTTGTCCCTCCCCGGGGCGGCCAGGCGTGGGAGTTTGCAGGTTTGCGGGGTTTCCCCGGCTCCGCAGGAGCCCCGCGCCGGCTGTTCCTTGCCCCAGGGCCCTTTGGCCCTGCGGGCGCGCCTCTCGGGAGGCTGTGGCCGGCGCGGGGCGGACGACCCAGACCCCTTATGTGCAGCTGTTCGAGATGGAGGCGTCGCCGATGGCGGGGCGACCGAAGGACCCCGGCCGGGCGGTGAAGGCGCTGGCCCCCCTGGCGGTGGAGACGCTGGAGGCCCTGATGCGGGGGGACAAGACCAGTGACACCGCCCGCATCGCCGCCATCCGGGAGGTGCTGGACCGGGCTCAGGGCAAGGCCAAGGCGACCGACGCCGAGGGCCGGCTGACGGTGACGATCCGACGCCTCGGCTGGGACCCGTCCGATGGCCCCGGGTCCTGAGCATGGAGATCGAGCTTCCGGCCGGCTGGCGGCCCCGGCCCTATCAGGGGGCGCTGTGGCGGTATCTTGAGGATGGAGGCCTGCGGGCCGATGTGGCCGCCCATCGGCGCTGGGGCAAGGACGACGTGGCCCTGAACTGGGCTGCGGTCAGCGCCATTCAGAAGCCCGGCGTCTACTGGCACCTGCTGCCGGAGGCCGCCCAGGCGCGCAAGGCGATCTGGGAGGCGGTGAACCCGCACACCGGACGCCGACGGATCGACGAGGCGTTTCCGGCGGAAATCCGCGCCAGCGTGCGCGATGGGGATATGAGCCTCCGCCTGGCCAATGGGTCTGTCTGGCAGGTGCTGGGGTCGGACAATTATGACAGCCTGGTGGGGGCGCCGCCGGTGGGGGTGGTGTTTTCCGAGTGGGCCCTCGCCAAGCCAGACGCCTGGACCTACATCCGGCCGATCCTGGCGGAGAATGGCGGCTGGGCGCTGTTTCTGTGGACGCCCCGGGGGCGCAATCACGCGGTCCGCGCCTTTGAGGCCCGAAGCCGTGACCCGGCCTGGTTCACCCAGCGCTCGCCGGCCACGGAGACCGGGGTGTTCACCCAAGCCCAGCTGGCCCGGGAGCGTGCCGAACTGGTGGCTGAAACCGGCTCCAAGGAGGAGGGGGAGGCGCGGTTCGCCTCGGAATATCTGGTGGACTTCGATGCTGCTGCGCCCGGCGCCTATTATGCGGCGCTGCTGGGCCAGGCCCAGAGCGCAGGGCGGATCGGACGGGTCCCGCATGATCCGGCGCTTGCGGTGCACACGGCCTGGGACCTGGGAATCGACGATTACACGGCGATCTGGTTTTTCCAGCAGGTGGGGCCCGAGGTGCGGGCCATCGACTATTTCGAGGCCAGCGGCGAGGGGCTGCAGGCCATTGTGCGCGAGGCCATCGCGGCGAAACCTTACGTCTATGGGACCCACCACCTGCCTCACGATGTGATGGTGCGCGAGCTGGGGGCCAATGGACGATCCCGGTTCGAAACCCTGGGGGGCCTGGGGCTTTCGCCCATCGAGGTGGGGCAGGCGACGGCGCCGGAAGACCGGATCAATGCCGGGCGGCTGATGATCCCCATGACCTGGTTCGACGCGGACGCCTGCGCCCTGGGGCTGGATCGGTTGCGGGCCTATCGCAAGCGCTGGAACCCGGCCACGCGGGCCTATGGCGGACCGCTGCATGACGCCGCCAGCCATGGGGCTGACGCCTTTGGCGAGTTTGCCCTGAACCGTCGCGGGGGGACCGTGCGCCGGGCAGGGCGACGGGGGACGGGTGGCCACGCGGGAGGCTGGATGGGATGAGGCCGCGGCCCATCCTGCAGCCTCGGAATGCTCTGAGGGACGCGGGCTAAGACCCTGCCGCACTTCAGCAAACCTGGATTTCTCTGACACAGCGTCCCCGGCTTGGGACGCCAAAGGGCGTTTGCATGACCGATGACGATATCCTGCGCGACGCCCGGGCGGCGTTTGAGCGCGCCTGCGCCCATGAGGCGGAGATCCGCGCCGAAGCCCGCGATGATCTGCGGTTTGCGCGGCTGGGGGAACAGTGGCCGGAGAAGGTGCGTCGGGACCGGGAGCTGGACGGTCGGCCCTGCCTGACCATCAACCGTCTGCCGGCCTTCATTCGCCAGGTGGTCAATGACGGGCGGCTGAACAAGCCGGCCATTGTCTGTCATCCGGTGGACAACGGCGCCGATCCGCAGACGGCCGAAATCTTCAACGGCCTGATCCGCCATATCGAACAGTCCAGCGACGCCGAGGTGGCCTATGACACGGCGCTGGATTTCGCCGTGACCTGCGGTTTTGGCTATTTCCGCATCAACACCCGCTATGCCCGGGACGACAGTTTCGAACAGGACATCGTCATCGAGCGGGTGGCTGATCCGTTCAGCATCTATGGCGATCCAGACTCCACCGCCGCCGACTCCTCGGACTGGAACACAGCCTTCGTGGTGGAGAGCCTGCCCCGGGCGGCCTTCGAGGCGCGCTGGAAGGGAGCGGAGGCGGCGGACTGGTCGGGGGCGGCCTATGGCGGCCTGGGGGAGCCCTGGGGGGATGGGGACCAGGTGAGCGTCGCCGAGTTCTGGCGGCGCGAGGCGGTGGTCCGCAAGATCGTGGCCTTGAGCGACGGGCAGGTGATCGACCTGGCGGCCTATGAGGCGCAGAGGGCGCTGTTCGAGGGGCTGGGCGTCACGGTTGTCGGTGCGCCGCGGGAGGTGGCCAGCCACAGGGTCCTGCAGCATGTGGTCACCGGGGCGCAGGTGCTGGAGACCGTGGAATGGGCCGGGCGGTTCATTCCGATCGTCCCGGTCTATGGGGAGGAACTGCGGATCGACGGGCGGCGGCGGCTGCGCAGCCTGGTGCGGGACGCCAAGGACCCGCAGCGGATGTTCAACTACTGGCGGACCACGACCACCGAACTGGTGGCGCTGGCGCCCAAGGCGCCCTTCATCGGCCGGAAGGGCGCGTTCGAGACCGACGCCGAGAAGTGGGCCAGCGCCAATGTGCAGACCCACGCCTACCTCGAATATGACGGGCCCGAGCCGCCCATGCGCCAGCCGTTTGCCGGCGTGCCGGCCGGGGCGCTGCAGGAAGCGCTGAACGCCAGCGACGACATGAAGGCGATCATGGGGCTGCATGATGCGAGCCTGGGGGCGCGGTCCAATGAGACCAGCGGCCGGGCGATCATGGCCCGCCAGCGGGAGGGGGATGTGTCCACCTTCCACTATATCGACAATCTGAGCCGGGGGATCCGGCACGCCGGGCGGATCCTGATTGACCTGATCCCCAAGGTCTATGCCGCGCCCCGGGTGGTGCGGGTGCTGGGACCAAGCGGCGAGGCGCGGCTGGCCAAGGTGAACCAGCCGGTGGCGGTGCAGGAGGCCGGCGCCGACGGCCAGCTTCGGCAGGTGCAGCGGATCTATGATCTGAGCGTCGGCAAGTATGACCTGACGGTGCGGGCGGGACCGAGCTTCACCAGCCGCCGAGAGGAGGCGGCGACCCAGATGATCGAGCTGATCCGCGCCTATCCTGCGGCAGCCCCGGTGATCGGCGACCTGCTGGCGCGGAACCTTGACTGGCCCGGCGCCGATGAGATCGCCGAGCGGCTCTCGAGCCTGCTGCCAGGGGCGCTGCGCGGCGAGGCGCCGGAGGTGGGGGAGGCGCGGGAGGTGATCACGCGGCTGTCCCAGGCCCTGGCCGGCGCCCAGGCCAAGCTGGAGGCCATGACGCAGGATCAGGCGCTGGAGACCCGCAAGCTGGAGATCGCCGCCTTTGAGGCCGAGACCCAGCGGATGAAGGTGACGGGCCTTGCCCCGTCGGCCGGCTGAACCGGCGGCGACTGACCTGCCTCGGTTCCCACGGGGCAAAACCAAGGACATGACCATGATGCAAGACCCGACCCTTTTGGGCGGCGCTGATCTGCGCCTGCTCGCCGCCGATGAGCTCGATGAGATTGAACATGGGGGGCAGGTCTACCGGCTGCCCTCAGCGCTCAAGGCGCAGCTGATGGCCAATATCGACCATGAGCAGGCCAGCCAGGCCATGGCGGCCGAGCGCCGGGTCCTGGCGCAACGGGCGCAGATGATGGACCTGGAGGCCGAGCTGGCCAGCGCCACCGCCGAGGACCGGGCGGTGCTGATCGCCCTGGACCAGCAGCTGACTCAGTTGGCCAACCTCGACTGGGAGGGGCTCGGGGCGCAGGACCCGTCCCTGGCGGAGGCCCTGTGGGCCCAGGCCAACGACATCGCCCAGGCCCGGGACGCCTCTGCCCAGACCCTGGCGCAGCAGGACGAGATGGCCCGGGCTGCGGCGGCCGAGCGGGCGCGGGTCGAGCTTGAGGAAACCGGGCGGGTGCTGGCCGGCCAGATCGAGGGCTGGTCACCGGAGGTGGCGGCCAAGCTGGTGGAGTATGCCCAGGCCTTTGGCGTCACCCTGGAGGAGCTGCGCGAGGTGGCGGATCCGCGGCTCTGGATGATCCTGCACCGGGCCCAGCAGGGGGAGGCGGCGCTGACGGCCCAGAAGGCCGCCGCCCAGGCGCCGCCGGCGGCGGTCCAGGTGCGTCCGGCGGTCCAGGTGGGCGGCGCCTCAGCCCCGGCCAGCGCAGTGCGTGACGACATGGCCGCCGCCGAATGGATGCGCCGCCGCAACGCCCAGGCGATGGCCGGTCGCTGAGCGCCCCTGAACTTTCCTGAACCCTGACCGGCGCAGCTGCGCCGCCCCCCATTCCAGTCTGAGGAAGACGAGACCCCATGCCCAATGCCCTGCTTTCCCCGACCGCCGTCACCCGAGAAGCCCTGCGGGTGCTGCACCAGAAGCTGAATTTCGTGGGCTCCATCACCCGGGAATATGACGACAGCTTCGCCCGCCAGGGGGCCAAGGTGGGCGACACCCTGAAGGTGCGTCTGCCCAACCAGTATGTGGTGCGGACCGGGGCGACCCTGGACGCCCAGGACACCCAGGAGACCAGCGTCGAGCTGAAGGTCCAGACCCAGAAGGGGGTGGACCTGAACTTCACCTCGGTGGACCTGACCCTGTCCCTGGACGACTTCTCCGAGCGGATCATCGAACCGGCCATGAGCGTGCTGGCGGCCCATATCGAGGCCGACGCCATGGGCATGTATCGGTCGGTCCATAACCAGGTGAACAATCAGGGTGCGGCGGCGACCTTCGCCAGGATCCTGCAGGGCCGGAAGCTGCTGGTGGACAATCTGGCGCCCCTGGCCGGGCGGACCTGCAACCTCAACACCCAGGACAATGTGGACCTGGTGGACGCCCTGAAGGGCCTGTTCAACGACAAGGCCAGCATTTCGCGCCAGTACCGCGAGGGCTTCATGGGCCGCAGCGCCGGATTTGACTTCATGGAGAACACGCTCTGGCCCTCGCACACGGTGGGGACCAAGGCCGGCTCGCCCCTGGTGAACGGGGCCGGTCAGACCGGCGCGACCCTGGCCACCGACGGCTGGACCAACAGCTCCCCGGTGCTGAAGGCCGGGGATGTGTTCACCATCACCGGGGTCTTCCGGGTGCATCCCGAGACCAAGCAGTCCACCGGCGTGCAGCAGCAGTTCGTGGTCCGGGCCGACGCCACGTCCAACGGGTCGGGGGTGGCCAGCCTGCAGATCAGCCCGGCGATCGTCACCAGCGGCGCAGGGCAGAATGTGTCGGGTTCGCCCGCAGACAATGCCCCGATCCAGGTGGCCGGAACCGGGGGCGCCGCCCACGGGATTTCCATGGCCTATCACAAGGGCGCCTTCGCCTTCGCCACCGCCGACATGGTGATGCCGCGGGGGGTGGATTTCGCCGCCCGTGAGATCTTTGACGGGATCTCCATGCGGATCGTGCGGCAGTACGACATCAACAACGACAAGTTCCCCTGCCGGCTGGACGTGCTCTACGGCTACCAGACCCTGCGCCCGCAGCTGGCCTGCCGGCTGGCCAATAACTAGGGGCCCGCGCCGGGGCCCCAAGGGCCAAAGCTCAAGGACAATCCGGGGCGGCGGGGGCCTGGTCCCGTCGCCGCCCCCATGGCGAGGGAGGACGGCGGATGGCGCTATCGACCTATGACGACCTGAAGGCCGCCGTGGCCGACTGGCTGGAGCGGAGCGATCTGGCCGGGCGGGCTGGCGACTTCATCACCCTGGCCGAGGCGCGGTTGAACCGGGAGCTGCGGCTGGCGGTGATGGAGGGGGAGGTGGGGCTGATCGCGGCCCCCGGGGCGCAGGCCCTGGACCTGCCGGCCGACTGCGGCGAGGCGCTGGGGCTGTGGCGGGAGGACGGGGCGAGGCGCCAGCCGATGCGCTACCGCCCCGCAGGCCAGCTGAGCCGGCGGGATCAGGCCGGTCGCCCGGACTTCTGGAGCCTGGAGGGGGGTGAGATCGTGCTGGAGCGTCCCTGCGACCAGGAGACCAGCTTCATCCTGCGCCAGGTGGGGCGCCTGGCCCTTTCCCATCTCGCGCCGACCAATGCGGTGCTGGCCGAGCACCCCGATCTCTATCTGTTCGCCGCCCTGGCTGAGGCCTGTCCCTATCTGCGGGACGGGGAGATGGCCGGGCATTTCGGGGTCCGGTTTGAGATGGCTCTGGCCCAGGCGCGGGCCAGGGATGCCCGGCGCCATGGGATGGCCCGGCTGGTCACTGACCTGCCGGCGCGGGAGGCCCTGACATGCTGAGCCTGGGCCCCGATACGCCGCCGGGACTGCGGCCCCTGCTCACCGATCTGGTGGAGGCGGTTCGCAGCCTTAAGGCGCCTGGTGCGCCAATGCCGGTCTTTGCCTGCGCGGCGGGCGATCTGCCCCCCGCCGCAGCCTGGCCCCATGGCCTGGTGTTCCTGCGGGACCTCTCGGTGCTGGTGGTCTCAGACGGGAGCGTCTGGGTGCGACAAGACACAGGAGCGAGCCTCTGATGCCGTCGACCTATACCCCGTCCCTGCGCCTGGAAATGCAGGCCGCAGGGGAGAACCTGAACACCTGGGGGGCGCCGCGACTGAACGCGGTGATCGACCGGCTGGATCAGGCTATTGCCGGGCGCAGCGCCATCGTGCTGGCCGGCGACCATGTGCTGACCAGCGCCAACCTGGCCGATGATGAGGCCCGCCGCGCCATGCTGGACTTTACCGGTATGGGCCCGGCCACCGTGACCCTGCCCGCCGCCAGCAAGATCTATCTGGTGCGCAACACTGCCAGCGGCCCTGTGACCCTGACCACAGGGGCCGGCGCCGTGGCGGTGGTGGACAGCCAGGACGTAAGCCTGGTGGGCTGTGATGGCGGCGATGTCTTCCTGCTGGGGGTCGGTGGCCTGGGCCTCAAGGCTTATGTGGAGGCCGTGGCCTGGAGCTATAACGCCGGCGCCCTGCCGGGCCAGACCGGCAATGCCGGCAAGGTGGTCGCCACCGATGGCGCCGACGCGGGCTGGCGTCTGGTCACCACCCTTCCCGACTATATCGCAGACCAGGCCCAGCTGGCCGCCGCCGCCGACCGGCGCGCCGCGGCCCTGGCCTATTTCGGCTGAGGAGAGCCCATGAGCGCCATCGCCACCAATCAGTTCATCGCCGTGCAGCGGCCCATCGCCTATGCGGCGGTGGCCACCACGGCCGAGACTGCCTTTCACGCCCCGACCCAGGCCGTCGAGGTGGTGCCCCCCGCCGACAATGTGCAGGGGATGCGGATTACCAAGGCCTATGCCATTAGCCGGGCCGCGCCAGGGGCAGTGATCCACTGCCAGCTCTATGGGCGAGTGGGAACCACCCACACGCTGATCGACTCTGCGACACTGGCCAATACGTCGCCCTCGGCCACGGTGGCGAGCCCGCGGGCGGTGTTCGAGGCCAGCGAGGAGGACCCGCTGTTTCTCCCGCCGGGGGTGGGACTGGCCTTCGCCATCGGTGGGTCGGTGGCCAATGGCGTCGTCTGCCGGGTGTCCGGCGGCGCCTATGATCCGTTGCCGTGATGGGGGGTGGACCCAGGGGTGAGCAACCCCAGAGGCGGGGCTCGGCGCGCGCTGGACGCCTGCTGGCGATCCATGAGTTTCAGACCGGTTCTGGCGCCTTCAGTGTGCCGCAGAACTGCTACGCCCTGGTCTATGTCTGGGGCGGTGGCGGGTCCGGGGGCGGCATGGGCGGCGGCGGCATGACAGCAGGCGGCGGTGGCGGCGGTGGGGCCGCCTTTGGAACCTTCCGGCTGCGCCGCAATGAGGTGATCAGTTACAGCATCGGCCCGGGCGGGGCAGGCGCATCGGCCAATGGCCAGTCCGGCGGCGCCACCACTGTCAGTCTGCGAGGCGCGCAGATGGGGGCCACCGGCGGCCAAGGCGGGTTTGTCGACGGCGCCCCCGGCGAAGGCGGCCTGGGCTTTGGCGGCGCGATCAACCGCAAGGGCGGGGCCGGCGGGGCCGGGGGCACAGGCGCTGCCGGGACCGCCGGAGAGGCCGGCGCCCTCGGCGGCGGCCCAGAAGCCGGACGGGGCGGCGGCGGCGGGGCTGCGGGTTTCACCGAAGTCTCGGCCTCGATGCTGACCGCTGGTGCGGGGTCTGGTGCAAGTGGCGCTGGAAATAGTTCATCTGGTATAACACCTGGCGGCGCCTCAGGTGGTGCTGGCGTTAGCTCAGGCGTCGGCGGAAGTGGTCTTGCTGTTATAGTTCTCTTGGTGCGCTAGATAAAAAGCCACCCCCTGTGGATTATCTTTCATCAGCACGTGTCCGCCCTCAATCATGGATAACTTGACATTGGGATGAATCCGAAGGCGATCGATTGCCTGAGGTGATAAAATGGATCGGCTAGCGCATAATACTTCGACTGGTCGATCAATAACATCAAGCAAATCCCAGTACGAATGTCTCAGGTGTGGCTTTAGCCATTCAGCGACAAATCCGACCCGAATTTCTTTCTCTACTTCAGGAGTCGGTTCCATCGGCGGGTCAAGCAATACTATTCTATCTGCCGTCATCTGTAGGGCTACAATCGACCCAAGGCTCTCGCCAACGATCGTTAAATGCAAGTCGGGCCAAATTGAGCGGATCGCATTATATAGAGATTCTGCGAATATAGACAAATCCGTTGTAAACAACGGTGCGCCATCATGGCCTGGAAGCTCTGCTAGAACTGCATCTGAAATCAGCCAATCCCTCAGCTGGAAGGCAATTCGGCCTGCTCCATGAAGTATAACTAAGACCTGCTCACGGGGTTTCTCGGCGAAGACGAGGGACACCTCGCCGTGGGGTGTTGGAACGAAATAGCGCTTGGCGTCCATGGCACAATTTAAACGGGGCGAGGGTGATGAGGATTCCCCTGGATATACTACCTGGACTTGTTGGGGACGAGACCTCGTTTTCAGCCGCCGGGCGTTGGGCGGATGGGTCCAATGTGCGGTTCTGGCGGGGGCGGCCGCAGGTGATTGGCGGCTGGGAGTCGCTGAGCCCTGAGGCCGTGACGGGGGTGTGCCGCAAGGTGTTCGCCTGGACGGACACGGCCGCGACCCTGAATGTGGCCTTTGGGACCCATAGCGCCTTGCAGGTCTGGGTCGGCGGGAGCCTTTGGGACATCACGCCGCTCCTGGCCAGGCCCGGCCGGACCCTGGGGGCTTCAGCCCTGTCGGTCAGCGCCGGATCCCCGGTGGTGACGGTGTCCATGCCGGGCCACGGCCTGGAGACCGGGGCGCGGGTGGCGGTCAGCGGGGCGGAGGCCCTGGGGGGCATTGTGCCCAATCTGGCCGATGCTGCGATCGCCGTGATCGATGCCGACCAGTTCAGCTATGACTTCACAGAGGCTGCCAGCTCTGCCGCCGTCGGGGGCGGGGCCGCTGTGGTGATCGCCCCGCAGGCGGCCCTGGCGCCAGGGGCGGTGGATGGCAGCGGCGGGCAGGGTTATGGCACCGGCAGCTATTCCACCGGACACTATTCGGCGCCGTCGGCGGCGGATTTCTTCCCGCGGACCTGGAGCCTTGCGGCCTTCGGGGAAAGGCTGGTGGCCAACCCGCGGGGCGGGACCATTCATATGTGGGCGAACGCGGCGGAGAGCGTCGCCGCCCCCCTGCGGGATGCGCCGGCCCGGGTGAGCGTGTGTCTGGTGTCGCACACCGATCAGATCTTCGCCCTGGGCTGTGACGAGGAGGTTTCCGGCGACTTCAATCCGCTTTGCATCCGGCACAGCGGCGTCCGTGCCCCCAACAGCTGGATCACCGCCCCTGAAACCACGGCGCGGGAATACGTGCTGGCCGGCGGCGGGCGGATCGTGGGGGGCTGTGCGGCCGGTCAGTTCCTGCTGGTGTGGACCTCAGATCGGCTGTTTGTCGGGAGCTTTGTGGGGGCGCTGAACCAGCCCTGGCGCTTTGATCCGGTGGGGGAGCATTGCGGGCTGATCGGTCCCAACGCCTTTGCCCTGGCGGGGTCACAGGCCCTGTGGCTGGCGCCGGACCTGCAGTTTCGCCGCTACAGCCTGGGTGGGGCGGTGGAGATCGTCCCCTGTCCGATCCGTGACGACATGGCCCGGAACCTGGCCGCGGCCCAGGGCGACAAGATTACCGCGACGACGATCAGCCTCTTCAACGAAATCCGCTTTGACTATCCCGACGCCCGGGATGGGGATGAAAACAGTCGATATCTGGCCGTCGGGCTGGAGGATGGCGCCTGGTCCCGGGGGATCATGGCCCGGAGCGCCTTTGTGGACGCCGGGCCACAGGGGGACCCGATCGGGGTGACGCCGGAGGGGCGAGCCTATTGGCATGAGCGGGGACAGTCGGCCGATGGGAGCGGGTTTTCCTGGTTCATCGAGAGCGCCGATCAGCTGCTGGCCCCTGATCAGACCCTCATGGTGCGGGGGCTCTGGCCGGACATGGCCCTGCAGGCTGGCGCGGCGGCGCTGCGCCTGAACACACGCCTGAAGCCGCAGGGGCCAAGCCGGACCTATGGACCCTTTGGCCTGGCGCCGGGCGCCAGCCGGGTCGATCTGCGCGCCACGGGGCGCTTCTTCAAGGTGCGGTTCAGCGGCCAGGGGTCGCCGACTGGCGGGCGGATCGGCCGGCCGGTGTTCGACGTGGTGGCGGCCGGAACCCGGTGAGCGGGGCGACCTGGGCGGCCTGCCGGGCTTGGCTGCTGCCGGCCCTGCGGCCGCAGGACGGTGATGAGGCCGCGCTCTGCGCCGACCTGAGCGCAGGCCGCGCCCAGCTTTGGGCCGGCGAGGCCGGGGCGGTGGTCAGTCAGTGCATAGAGAGCGCCGAGGGCCGGAGCCTGCACATCTGGCTGGCCGGCGGGCGGCTGGAGACGATCCTGGCCCTGCGCCCCGGGGTCGAGGCCTGGGCCCGCGGCCTGGGCTGCACGGCCATCACCATCGAGGGTCGGCCCGGCTGGACGCGGGTGCTGCGGGCGCACGGCTACCAACGACATGGCGAGATTCTGAGAAGGAGCCTGTGATGGGCAAGAAGAAGACCACCACCTCGTCCAGCACCACTGAGCGGGCGACGGTGACCCCAAGCAATCCCCAGTGGGTGAGCGATCAGGTGCAGGGACTGGGCGACCGGCTCGGTCATCTGGGGCGGCTTGATCCTTACAGCCTGGTCTCGCCCCTGTCGGCGGCGGAGCAGCAGGCGGCGCAGGGGGCCGCAGGCCTCGGACGCTATGGGTTTGCCTATGACGAGGCCGCCGACTGGACCCGGGGCGTGGCCGCGGAGGCGGCGCCTGAGGTCCAGGCCGCGAGCCTGCTGGACGGGATCGAGGCCTATCAAAATCCCTATCGGCGCCAGGTCGTGGATGCGGCCATGGCGGACTTTGACGCCGAGGCCGGCCGCACCCGGGCGAGCCAGAGCCTGGCCTTGGCCGGGCAGGGGGCGTTTGGCGGCTCCGGCGGCGCCCTGACCCGGTCCCTGACCGAAGGCGAGCTGGCCCGGGCCCGCAACACCCAGATCTCTGGCCTGCTGGCGGGGATGTTCAACACCAGCGCGGGGCTCGCCAATCAGGACGCTGACCGGCGCCAGCAGGCCGCGTCCCAGACGGCGCAACTGGCCGCCCAGGCTGCGGCCCTGCGCCTGCAGGCGGCCAATGCCCTGGGGTCGCTGGCCCAGGCGCGGTCGACCAGCGACCGGGACGATGTGGCGGCCCAGGCGGCGATCGGCGCCCAGGTCCGCGGGGTGGATCAGGCCTATCGGCAGGCGCCCTATACGGCCCTGACTCATCAGGCCGATATCCTGTCCAAGCTGCCCCTGGAGCTGTTCCGGGGCACGACCACAGAGGGCAGCTCCAGCACCCAGGGGGCGACGACCCAGACCCCGAGCTTCCTGGACGCCCTGACCCAGGCCGCCGGCCTGGTGTCGGCGGGCCAAGGTCTCTGGAAGCAGAGGTCATGAGCCCGGCCGACAGCGCCTTGACCGGGGCGCAGGGGCGGGCCGAGGCCCAGGTTCTGGCCCTACGGCAGATCGGGGAGAATGTGGCGGCACAGACCGCCCGGCTGGAGGGCCTGGCGGCGAAGATGGACGATGTCCGTGAGCGGCTGGCGCGACTGGAGGCCCTGGAGGCCGGCAAGCTGGTGGAGGGACTGCGCGGGGAGCTGAAGGGCGCCCTCGGGCGGATTGATCATCTGGAGAGCCAGCGGGACCGGGTGGCCGGCGCCGCCGATTTCTGGACCTGGCTGGCGCGCAGCATGCCCTGGCTGGCTACGGGCCTTCTGGCCTTCCTGGCCGGCCTTGGCCTCAAGCCGGCCAATCCCCCATGAGCGAGCCTCGGCCCCCTGTGGAGGTCCGCTGGCTCTACAGACGTATTTTCACCTATGGCGCCTGCGCGGCCAATTCGGTCGGCGTGGGGGCGATCATCCTGAGGCTGGATGATCCTGGCGCCCTGAAGTGGCTGGGGCTGGCCCTGATCGGGGCCAATGTGGTCCTGGGCACGCTCTATCTGGCCGGGGCGACGGTCACCGACTGGGCCAAGCTGGTGGGCGCGGCGCGGCGTGAGACGCCCTGAACACCTGGCCGCATTCATGCATTCAGAACCTGGAGGTCGGCCATGACCACATGGCTCTCGGCGCATTTTTCCCTGGAGGAGATGACCGCCACCCAGCAGCGGGGCCTGGACAATCGCCCGCCCGCCTCTGTGCTCAAGCGGCTGCACAGCACAGCACAGGTGCTGGAGGAGGTGCGCACCCTGCTGGGGGACGCGCCCATGCTGATCACCAGCGGCTATCGCTCTCCGGCGGTGAACCGGGCGGTCGGAGGGTCGCCGACCAGCGCCCATATGCGCGGTGAGGCCGCCGACTTCATTTGCCCGCGCTTTGGCTCGCCCCTGGCGATCTGTCGGGCCATCGCGGCGTCGGATCTCCGGTTTGACCAGCTGATCGAGGAGGCCGGGGCTTGGGTCCATCTGGGCCTTGGGGGGCGCTGGCGGCGGGAAGTTCTGACCTGGCGACCGGGGGCTGGCTACCATCGAGGCCTGCGGACATGACGATACGGGTGATCGTGACGGCCGTGGCGGCAGGCGCGCTCGCCGCCTCAGCCCTGTCGCTCTATGTGGCGGGGCGTCGGGATGGGGCGCAGGCCCATCAGATGGAAATCGAAGACCTGACCCAGGCGCTGGACGCTGCCCAGGCGCTGGCGGCGGGCGAGCGGGCCGCCGGCGAACGGCTGTCTGCGGCCTTAGCCAGGCGCCATCAAGCTGAGGTGGCGGTGGCCGCCTTCATCCCAAAGGCCCTGAATTCGGAGGATGGCCATGACGCCCTGGCCCCTGATCGCGCCGCTCGGCTGCGCCATGCTGATGACCAGCTGTGCCAAGCCGCCCCCGAGCTTGACGGCTGCGCCGCAGCTGAGTCTGGCGGCTGAGGCCAGGGCACCGTGCGCCCTCTACGTCCTGCCGCCGCACCCGTCCCTGGCGGACCTGGAGATCGGCTATGTGACCCGCGGCGCTCAGATCGTGGCCTGTGACGCGGCCCGGCGGCTGGCGGTTGAGACCTATGAGGCGCAAGGCGCCCTTAGCGCAGGGGCGCCGCCCCCCTGACCCGACCGGGCCTAGTGGACCACCCCGCCCACGGGACCGAGGGAATCGTAGGCCTCGATACAGGCGATGATGTCGTCCCAGGCCGCCAGGCCATCCACATCCCCCATGGCTGCAAATTCAGCCGCCCGTAGCATGGCGATGACCTGGGCATCGGGGCCGTACTGGCGGATGAGGGCCAGGGCTTCGTTGCGGGTGTCGATGGGGAAGTTCTCTGGATTGTCGATCATGTGGCGCTGCCCCTCCCCATGGGGCGACCACCGGATCAGGGGTCGCCTCTGCGCCGCAAGGTGGGGACGGGCCGCCCGGCATGTAAGGGGCGCCCGTCGGCGTTGGCCGGACAGGAGCAAAACCAGGGGCTGAAAATGAGGTCGGCCCCAAACCCGGTGAGGGCTTGGGGCCGATGGTGCCGCCGGGCAGGATTGAACTGCCGACCTC
>SXGS01072264.1_pt1 | contig 14934 bp, 9 predicted proteins | sample 3174681 | NCBI WGS metagenome assembly SXGS01 (sample SAMN11356861, study PRJNA531348) | freshwater metagenome | isolation source: freshwater sample F1-80 | place: China: Fuxian Lake, Yuxi | collected 2017-12-25
GGGGGAAAGGGGGAGGTCCCGACGCGCGCCATTTAATAGCCAACCGGAATCAATTCCACGCTTCCAATCCTCACCAAACTCACCCCGCAACTACCAATTTTCCGACCCGTGAATAATCCGGGTTAGTTACCCGCTCCGCCAAATCGCCATCAAGGTATACCTTTTGATAAGCCAAACCGATGGCAACTTCATATCGGTTCGGGAGCAAAATTTTGTCCGCGCCGACATGGCCGATAAACCATTCGAGTTTATCGAACCACCATGGGTCGTGAACTATTAAGTCATCCTCCATGAAACCGCAATAGTCGTAATCCGAAGAACGTTCAGCCAGAACTTTGTGGCACGCGAATCCCAGATGCACTGGTTCGATTTCAACTCGCAAGTGTTCGAACAAATGCTCAGGAATCGTCAGATCGTGCAGGGCATGGTGACGCCCGTCAGTGACGACAACTACGTCGACCGTATGGCAAAGTCCCCCGTTGGCACTCTTGGTCCGCCTTGCTCCAACTTGAATGATGGCTTGTTGGCTGCCCCATTGCTGATGCAGTGCTGCGATCGCATGAGCCAACGCAGCCGACCGTTCCAATGGCCCGCGCGCGGTCGCACCATGTTTCGCATTCACGGGAATCGAAACGCAGTAATGCGGTATGGTTACCAGAATTCGCATGCTCGAATAATCGCGTCGATGTCAGTAATTCGGCAAACGCCAGGCGTGACCGCCTGACGACAGCGGTGCTCTAGTCGCGCCAATGAAATGAATCGGGCGAGGGCGTGTAGACAACTTTCATTTGCGAAGTGTCGACTTTGGTTTGGCCCTGATGCAATGATTGAACTCCACCAATTACCATGCCGGAAGTCAGCAGCGTACGTTCGACGGGATACGGTGCTTTGCCAGTCAGAAACATGTCCTCAAAGTGACGTGTTAACGGATTGAAAAAGTCAGCGGTGGTCGAACCATGGCCGGGCATGGGCAAGTACATTTGGCATGTGAGGATTTCGCGCCGGTCTGCAATATAGCCCGCGTAATTAAAGTCGCGGATGCCAGTCATGAAGGCAGTCGTGCGAAATCCATCGTGGTGCTCGACGAAAAATCCGAGCGTTTCGGGCAACGTCTGGCGAGCCCATTGGTAAGTTACCGGCGCGGAAGGATAGCCGCCTTCGACGGGCAAATTGTGACTGCGATTGAGAGCGGCAACCATCAGATCTCGCGTGATACGCCGGTCTTCTCGGTCGAGTTCTGTCCACATTTTCTCGCCCCGCAGCGCATGTACGCTGCGAATGCCGACCTCGCCACCACGTCGACGTTCCGACATACACTGCGCAGTTTCGTAAGCATGGAAGTCATAGCTGTCCACGCCACCATACGCCACACAAACGCTTTCCTTTAGGTCCGCGTTCAACGGCATTTCTACTGAAGGCAATCGCCAAGTTACCGGCAACGAAGAACCAGACATAAATGGAAATCCTAGTCGCTTCGAGTCGGCGACCATTTCCACGCACTCGTTCCAATCGGTGGACAGATGTTTATCGTTAAATACCGGGACCGCTCGACCGCTGTCTTCGAAAACTTTGACTACTTCCTTGAACCATTGGTAACGAGGGTAGCGAGTCTGCCCCATTTCTGTCTTCTCATACTTGCCATGCTCGGCGATAATCACCACTCCGTCGACCGCCAATTTCGAGCCTCCCAAGGTCAAGGCTTCGCGAATCGATTGGCACTGATTGAGTTGATATTTGGCGATTCGCTGGCGCCCGAGATCGCCTCCCTCTGGGAACTGGTCGATGTACACCGAGGCAATGTCCACGCGCGGTGCATTCCACTTCCCTTGCCAAAAGTATCCTTGGCTCAACCGATCCAAGAAATGTTGTGCGTGTGAATGCTGATATACGGACGTTCCCAAAAACGCAATCCGCTTTTTGGAATTCGATTGTCCTCGCAAGCTGGTATGTGAGAGTGCCAGTCCGGCTCCAGCGGCGAGAAACTCACGTCTTCTAAACATGTTCAACTCCTACACAGTGCGGCTGGCAGAGCAGCCAGGAAAGTGAAACTTGGGTGGGGCTCCAATTCTTGCATCGCTGCTCCGCCGATGCAACTGGCGAGAACTTGGCCAAAACGGGAATGAGACGGCTGAACTCAATAACTGGCTACAAATTGGGCAGGTTTCGCTGCACGCGTTGGACTGCAACCAGCATGCAGGTGATCGACTGCGGGGAAGACGGAGTTCTGCAATTTGTTATCGCAAAACAAATTTGCTTGCTTTTCTCAAAGCGTTATGCGGACTCGATTTACGAACGGTTCTTGCAGCTACGTAGGCCGATTAGGCATGGAACTTGTTGAGTGAGTCGACCGCCACGAATTCGATTCTCGGCCAGCGTCGGACACCAACGCAATTCACAACCAGAACGAGTTCATCGATTCTCCGCTTGGGAAAGCAAGGAACCAGAGCATGCAATCTTCCACTCCAGTAAATCGCCTGTTTGCGGACGCTGGTCCGCATCCAATGGCGACAGGTGAAACTAGCTCCAGCACAGCCGAAACGCCGCCGATCGTTTCGCGAGCTAATTCGTTCGAACCACTACCGATTCCGGCTGGACCGACTCGCACGGGTCTAGAGCGATTTGTGGATAGTTTTTTTCACGAAGCGAACATCAAGTGGATGCTGTTGGTCGGCGCGGCGATTGTGTTTGGTTCGTCGTTGATGCTGGTAACTCGCCACTGGACGGCTTGGCCTGGGACGTACAAGTTCTTGACGATCCTGGGATATTCATCGTCGATTTACTTCATCGCCGAATTCTGTCAAGCGCGACTAGGACTCATTAAGACGGCCAAGGTCATGCAGGGATTGACCGTCTTGCTGATACCTACCTGGTTCCTCGCACTCAGTTGGTTGGCACGGGAGAATCCAACCTTCATTGGCGTCGGAGGGCTGCAATTCATCGGACTGATGCTGCCAGCGATGGCGATGACTTGGTACGCGACCAGCCGCATATTCAATCGTTGGCTGCGCGGGCGACAAACCGTGTTTCTAGCCAGTTACATGTTACTGGCAATTGCGGGAGCGATTCCGTCGGTCAGCAATGCTTGGCTGGCAACGCTTTTTTCATTCTCCTTGTGGGGTGTCATGACTGTTGGCGTAGCTAAAGTCAATCGACACGTTTTCTGGCTGACCGAAGAACACCGATATCCACGGATATTTGGATTCATGCCGATCGGCATTCTGACACTACAATTCGTCATTCTATGTGCGACCAAAATCGTGGGTGCCATGCCCGTGGAGTGGCTCGGGCTACAAATCGTATTTACTGGCGCGACGGTGCTATTGACGGCGCGCACGGTTGCTAACGTCTTTCGGCAACGTACTGGCGATTTGGTTCGTCCGTTGCCATGGAACTTGGTCGCGCCCCTGTTTGTAGGTCTAGCGATCGTCGTGCTGGGAGTGATTTTATCCTTCCATGGTTTCTCGTATGTGGGACCAACTACCGTGGCGGTAGTGCCCACGACCGTGATTGCCGCGGTACTGATGGCGTTGGCTGCCAAGGATACGCGACACTCCGCATTTGTTTGGGCGGCTCTAGTGTTGACCACGATCGCGTATCAATGCACGCCAACGTTGGTGGCCGATTTGGTTCAGCAAATCAAGTCCGCAGCTTCCCAGGCAATTAACGAAAGTCGCTTACCGGTAGCGTTCTACGGAGTAACCTACTTACCCTTGATCTTGGCCTATGCGCTGGGCAGTCGCTTTTTTCAAACTCGTGCGCGAATTGAGTTCAGTAGGCCGATGAAACATGCCGCGACCGTGCTCACCGTCGTACTGTTTCTGGTGGCGATTGTTCACCTCAATCTCAAAGCGTTGTTCTTGGTTTCGGTGCTCAACGTAGTACTCTTCATGGTACTGGCGATCATGCTGCGCGATCGACGATACTCGCTTGGCACGCTCGCGGCGCTACTGCTGGTGGCGACTTCGTGCGTACCGTACCTCAACGTTGCATATGCACTGAGAATCGAACAAGGTCATATCCTAACCAGTTTGTGCGTACTGGCGATTGGACTGGCCGCATCGCGCTGGCCTGATCGGCTGATCGGATTGATCGCCTTGCCCAGGCGCCAGTTGAGTCGCCTGTTCATTCACAGCAACACAATTCAGCGCGATCTGTTCTACGACGCTGGACATGTGTTGCTGGTTACTGTCAGTGCATGCTGGTCAGCGTTGGTGTTCAGCCATTTGCAATCTGGCTGGGCAGCGATGGAAGCATGGCAGGGCGGGCTGTTGATCGGCGCCTGGACTGTACAAACGATTCGCACGCGGCACTATTTGGCTGGGTTGAGTACGTGGGTACTGGTTGGTGTCGCAGGTGTTAGCTGGGTGGTGCACGCCGACATGCCAGCCACTCAGTTAATCCACATTGCCACATTGAGTGCGGCAGCGATCACCGTGGCTATCGGCGGAGCGATTCGCGGTTTGCATGTTCGCACAGATGGCCAGTTCAGTTGGCGCCGAGTGCGCCATGGATTGGGAATCGACTTGGGCACTCTACGAGTTGAAAGTGCATCGGCAAAGAGTGCTACGACGCGCGCTTTCGAGGCTCTGGTTGTTCCACTTCGCGACTTGGCATTCCTGTTCATGGTGGTATGCCTGACGACCGTACATGTTCCGCAATTGGTCTGGGCCAACGTCAACCTAGTGCCGATGGCGATGCCCGTTTCCACAACGGTCGCGGTGATGTGGGCATTGGCGATGGCTTGGTTTTTCAATAGTCGTGCTTGTGCGGTTGCGACTACTATGCTGCTGCCGTTCTTGTGTACAGCACTCGTTTCATGCGTGCAGCCGGACGAAATGACGTACACCCTACAGATCGTGTTATGGTCGATCGTCGTCGGAGCTGAATCATTGGTGTTGCGGATGATTCGCAATCCTGTTGCAGAACAGTGTCGCGAGATTTGTGGCTTCTGGGCCATGATGCTACTGGCGATCAGTTGTGTGTCGTTCGAACCAGTGTTTCGCCTAGTGGCGTTCTTGGCGATGGGCTCACTGGTCATCTCACAGCAGATCGTCAAGTTTCCGAGAAGATTGACAGCCTGCTCGATCATGGCGAACGCGCAAGTCCTGTTGTTGGCCGCTTACCTGGGAGGTATGTCGGGATGGGTGGTCACGACGATGGCGCAATTGGGGAACCTGGCGACTGCTGCCTGCTGGTTGATGCCCACTCTCGGACTCAGCGTGCTGATGTTCGCTCGAAGATGGAACCGGCTGGAAATGGAACTAGCTGCTATTTGGGCTGGGCTACTTCGATGTTCGGCCGTCGTGATGTCAATCGCAATTTTTACGATCCAAGGTGCTGGCGTCGGTGAGATCTTACTGGTCGTCGTGGGTTTGTCATTGTTCGTAGTGGCAGAGTTTGCGGAAGCAGTCAGATATCAATCACCAGTTCGAGTTTGGACCTCGCTGATAGCGCTGGGCTTGTGTTTCGCATGGTTGGCTGCACAACACGTGATCCGATTGGGAGCTGGTCCCAGCCAGTTAGTGCTCGTGGGCATCACGATCGCTTGCTACGTACTGGCAAAGAAGATCTCAGGTCACGCTCGGTTTGGATTTGCCGCAGACGTCTTTGGGCAAGTCGGCAATGTAGGTCCAGCCCTAATCACTGCCTTGTCAGTCATGCGCGAATTCAGCGGTGGTGTGGCGTATGGCCAGAGCCTCAATTCATTGGCGCTGTTTGCCGCTGCCGGGTTGTATTTTTATCGTGGCATGACCGATGGAGGCAAGTACCATGTGGTCGCGTCGGGCGCGATTCTGAATATCGCCTTGGCGCTCTTATGGATATCGATGGGTTGGAGGGACGCACAGTTTTATATGGTCCCGTTGGGCTTGTCGATCTTGGGGTTGGTCGAGATTCTGCAAAAAGAACTGCCTGGGAGTTCGCACAATCCACTGCGATACGTCGGAGCATTGACGATCCTGGTATCGCCACTGTTTTGCATACTAGATGGCAGTTGGCTGCACCTGTTCACGCTGATGGTGTTGTGTGTCCTGGTGATCATGCTGTCGATTGGTTTGCGACTGCGCGTGCTAGTTAATACGGGGTCAGCATTCTTGCTAGCGGACCTGCTGGGCATGGTGGTGCGCTCGTCCATCGATAACCCCAGCCTATTGTGGATCAGCGGCCTTGGCCTGGGAGTCGCCGTAATTGCGGTGGCTGCATTTTGCGAAAACCATCGGGAAAAATTGTTGGCGAAAATTCGTCTGCTGTCTGCTGAATTGGCTAGTTGGAGGTAGCGGCTGAGCCCTATCGTAAATTCGTCTTTGTGTACCGTTCCTCGATTCTTGGAGATCTATGTTATGAGTTGGTTTTCACAGTTCAGTCTCATCATGCGGTCCAGTGTAACCTCCCTGCGAGAAAAAATTGAGGACCCAGAACGCATGTTGTACCAGTTGATTATCGATATGGAAGATGAAGTTAATCGAGTTCGTTCGAGCGTGGCCGAAGCCGTGGCGGACGAGATTCAGATGCGCCGACGAGCCGAACGCGAACGAACCGAGGCCGACAAATGGCTGGAGCGTGCGACCGCGGCGATGAAACGTAACGATGAGTCCGGCGCTCGCTCTGCACTGGATCAAAAACTGGCCGCTCAACAACGAGCTGATCGATTCGCGGCCGATCATGCAAAGCAGCAAAACGAGGTCGAGAAACTGCAGCGATCAGTCCACGATCTGGAGGACAAGATTCGGCAAGCCAAGCAAAAGAAAACGCTGCTCGCGGCTCGAATGGCACGTGCTGCATCGACCAAGAACATCCATGCCGCCATGGAACGCACCGGCAGCCACTCGGCCATGGCGCAGTTTGGACGGATGGAGGAACGAGTCGAACGTGAAGAAGCTCTCAACGAAGCCTGGGATCGCCTGGACGGTATCGATCCTGCGGTGATCGACTTGGAGGAACAGTTCGAGGCCAAGGAACGCCAGGAACGCCTGGACTCAGAGCTGGCTCAGCTCAAGACGCAAGTCGGCGGATAATGGCTGGAAATCGTCCGAGCGTGTTTAATAAACCGGAGGTGGAAGTTTGTTCAATAGGCTAATTGCGATCGTTGGTCAGTGGGCGCGGACCTGGGATGCGGATCGAATTCGGGTTGCGTCCGCTGAAGGGCGGTGGCTTCGATTGTCGATTGGTGAAAGCGTGATTATCCAGAGTAGGATCTGGAAGATTGAGGATCGGCAGTTGATCGGCGCTGGCTCGAATGTTGACGATCGATCGAAAATTATCGTTCAGTACCAATTGGTGGACGAACATGAACCGTTCGAGGCCGCGGTTTTGCGAGTAGACTTGACCAATCCGCAGTGCCGCTCGGTGTTGGACTGGACGATAGCAGGTGGCGCAGCCGAGTATTTATTTGACGAGGATATCGATGTCGTCGACGGAAAAAAATTGGCGTGACTCATGATGCGACAAATGGAGTTGATGCTGCTCGCTTTGGCGGTGATTTTTGACGGCGTCCTATTATTTGTTCTGTGGGACCGCGTGAATGCTGCCAAGGTACCTGCGTGGCTTCGAAGCTTGATCACCGTACTGTGCTGCGCCCATACGGCATGTTTTTTCCATTCGGTACTGGAGGATATTCAAGGAAATTGGGTTGGTGGCCTCCAGCGCGCCAGTATGTTTGCCATGGCGGCGGGCCTACTGGTGTTGCCATCAACCATGGCGCACGGTGCGCTGCGGCTGTATCGAAGCGGCGCGCTCGCGCGACCACCTTATGATTGGCGGTATCTGCTATGGTACTTGCCCGCGCTGCTGCTTCCTTGGGCTGCCGAGTTGTCGTATCGGGGTTCGACTAGCAATTTCTTGCAGATGTTTACGCCGCTGAAATGGCCGTACATTGGCTGGTTGACGGTGGCCAACGTACTCTCGTGCGTGCTACTGCTGTGGGCGCGTAAACGCTTCGAAGCCGGCGGCACACGCACGTATTTGGTTTGGCTAGCTTGGGCGCTGGTGGTTATGACCGTCTTGGCGATCACTTATGCAGCGATGCCTGCGAATTCACCTTGGAGACCGACAGTGCGCTTGGTGACGATGCTGTCGCCGATTTTTCCAGCCGCAATGTTTGCTTGGTATTTATTGCGTAAGCAAATGCTGCCACTGGTGATGGAGCGAACTCTGCTCTACGGAGCGAATTTGCTGGGCATCGTGCTAGCGCATCGCATTCTCGTGATCCCCTTGTTTGATCGCGTCCACCAACGCTGGCGATTCGATTTAGTGTTGCTTGAGTTTGCGGGAATCGTCGGTCTGATTCTGGTTTACAAACCGTTGCGCCGAAGAGTAGGAGAGGCGTTACGATACCTGCTCAGTCGGAACGTTTTTCAAGTTCGCGATGCGACGCGCCAATTGTCGGTCGAACTGTCGCGCATGGCCAGGTTGCCAACGAACGAACTGGTCGACGTGTTTCAACGTTCGGTTCAGTCGGCGATCGCTGTGCGATATGCACGGATCGAATTGTGCCAAACGCAGCCATCGCAACCCTCAGGCAATCGCGACCAAGCCGATGTCGATGTTATTTATGGAATGATGTGTCGTGAAAACACATCTCTTGCCAGTCGAGATCGGCCTGTGACCAAACCCGTCGCAGAGGCTTTGGAGCGTTTGGACGCGATGTGGGCCTTTCGAATTCAATTTGAACAAGTGTGTGGCATAGTTCTGTTAGGTCCGCGCGAGCGTTGCGACCGTTTGGCCGAAGAGCAATTGATGGCGCTGTCCTTATTGTTTGAGCAATTCGCCGCCACTGTAAATAATCGTCAGCTAGACGAACAAAGATTGTGCGCCGAACGAACAGCCATGCAGCAAGAGAAACTCTCGGTATTGGGCTTGATGGCCGGTTCTCTGGCGCACGAGCTGCGCAATCCTCTGTCTTCGATTCGCGCGATAGCATCCTTGATGCAAGAAAACAGCGATTATGGTCCAGATAATCGCGAGGATGCACAAATGATCGTTGGCGAAATCGATCGCTTGACCGAGACCACTCACCGGTTGCTCGATTATGCTCGACCTGCCGATTCGGCTCGCCAAATGGTCCAGCCCGATCCGGTGATCGTGCGGCTGTTGTATATTCTGGTGCACTACGCCAAGCAGCATCACGTTCAAATCGAGACCCAGCTCAACGCCGCAGATGCGGTCATTGTTGGAACCGATGCCACGCTCAGCGAAATTCTATTCAACCTGATTCGCAACGCCATCGAAGCATGTCGGGAATCGGGCCAGGGGCAGGTGCAAATCAATTCGAGTATTGAAGCACAACGCATCGTTTTGAAAGTTTCCGACAACGGTTCTGGAATCGACCCCGAGATACGGCAAGCTTTGTTCCAACCGTTCGTTACCGACAAGCCGCTAGGGACTGGACTAGGACTCTACATAGCTGCCCAGCGCGTTCGCGAACTAGGTGGAACCATCGTTTGTAACAGCCTTGTACCGCAAGGAACCGAGTTCGAAGTTCGTCTACCTCGGCAAATCAACTGAGCGTCGTGGAAGGCCCAACTCATGCTGGAAGACCGATGGAGGCGTGGTTTTGCCCGCAAACTTGCAGTATCATTACGCGTTTTCGGATCGCAAGAGATGGGTTCTGACGCGATTAGAGGCTGTTAGCAATGTCGCATGTCAAGAGTGCTTGGATTAAGGAAAACTTCGGAGTCGATGTTGAAACTCCACGGCGCAAGGCCCTGCGATTGGAGCTGTCAACACGCGCGAAAACGGTCGAGAACTTAGTAACGGAGCGGAAGAGTAAACTAAACGGTGCAACGCATGGAGCAAAGCAACTCGCTGAGAAAGCCACCAAGCTCTGTGAAAATCTGGAGACGGTGCTCAAACACAAAGATCTTGCCGCGGACGAAGTGGCTGCCGAAGCATTCGATCAGGCGGCCAGTGCGGTACTTGGCGCACTCGACGAATTGGATGAAGTCTGTCTAGAGATGCTCTCCGCAGGCACGGCTCAATCCGTCGAGTCCGAGCAAGTGGTCCAGATGGAGAAGATGCGCGATGAGCTGAAGAAAGAGTTCAGTCAGCATTTGGCTGAAGTGGGAAACGACTTAGAAGTAATTCACAAGCAAATCGTCCCTGGAAAGTTGGATTTGGATTTGCGAGCGGAGCAGAACAAAGTCTACACAACTTTTAACTTACCGAGTTTCGCGCGACCGACGGATGCAGGTTCTTTCCAACCGGCGTACGATTCTGCGAAGAAGGCAATTGAGAACTGCAAAATCGAATCGACAAAGCTGCTCAAGCCAAAGCTAGAATTGGCCGCAGCGATCAAGAAAGCCAAAGAGAAGCTGACCGCAGCGGACGACGCCGCTGGTAATGCGCTCAAGGGAGCCGACATCTTTGAGCCCGAGTGTAAGGAGTTGGCTGAGCATTTGAAAAAGCAACGTGAGGACTTGGCGACCGACTCGATCATAACGGCGCAGACAGTCGAGGCGGCCGCCGAGACCGCCATCTTGCGGGCTCAACAATTTGTCGATGCGGGTGAGACCTCAAGTCAGCTTCGACCCAAAGTCGAGGAAGCAGTCAACGAGGCTAATCCCACTCCCAAGAAAACTCTCCAGACGTTGTGGGACGAGGCTGTTAAAGTGGCTCGCGAGCAACTGAAGAAGCTCGAGACTGGCAGTCATGCTGTAGGCACTCTGTTGGGAATCTCTGGCAAATTGGTGGAAACCCAAGAGTTAAATGCAGCGGTTTCCAAATTGAAAGAGCGTGCCGATAAGTGGGAAGATCTGTACAAACTCCATTCGCCCAATATGAACAGCCAAGAAAAGAAGTCACTTGAAGCGGGGCAGAGGCATGTGACAACGATCCGAGGTGACCTCAGCTCGATTGGTACGCTGGACGCTGAGTTTGCGAAATCGGAGCTCGTGCTATCTGAGGTTGTTGTTTCGGTCAATGACTTTTGTCAGTTGCGGGACAAGCTACAAAGTTTGATCAAATCTTTGCCAACGCCGAAATCTTTTACAAAGAAGCCTGCGGATCTTATGAACGCCAAGATTAGTTTGGCGGAAGGGGAACGCAAAAGCGATCCGAAAAAAGCCAAGCAGGCTTTAGAAACAATTGGGAATTATTTGGACTCGCTGGGCGTGTTCTGTAATACGCTGGTAAGCCTGGAAGAATTAAAGAGGGATAGCGCGCAGAGCTACGGCAGCCGCGGGAGCAACCAGGCAGATAAATTGAACACGCTGGCAGAATTGCAACGGGAAGCTACCGAAGCTTTGAGCAAGCTGAAATCGAAAAAGGAGTATGACGATCATTACCTGCCTCACGCAACCAATATCAGCAAACTCTCAGCCTCAAAGTCCAAGCCGATCGGCAACTTTGTCAAAGACAAGCTGGCCAAAGCAAAAGAAGCCGTCGACGTTGCCGACACTCCTAGAGCTTTAGAATTACTCAATGAGATTCTCAGCCGCATGGATTCGTTACTGGTGTATTCGAATGCCGCAGGCGCAGCTATCGAAAATGCAGTCGATCTTCAGAAAGACGGACCCGCGCCACTCCAAAGTGCCTTCCGACCTCTAACTTCGAAAAATGTTTTGACGCTGTTGGACGAAAAGAAAGATACGGAAGCCCTCGCCCACGTCGAAACGCTGAAAGTCCTTAACCCACTGGCACCGGCCTACAAGAACGCTTATCGAACTGCGGAGGCCGAACTGAAAAACGTAACGGCACTAAAACCTAAAGCCACCAAGGACGCGGACAAAGTTGCGAACGAAGGGTTTTCAGAGCGGTTGACGCAAGCGCTCGGGCCAACAGCAGAGCAGTTCAATTTGGTAACGTCCGATCTGATCAAGCTCAAAAAAGAGTTGGACGACGAGAAACTCAAGCGCCAGAAAGCCGTCGGCACAGCGCTGGGAAGTGATGAGAAAGATCCACGCCTGGCTAAAGTATTTGCCGACCTTAACACTCTTGAGTCTGCCTTGGAGCTAGCCGAAGAAGTCGGGGAAGACGAACTGAAAAAATTGATCTCACATCTTGGAGTCATCGACGAGACTTCCACGACAGGCCCAGAAGGCAAGAAACTCGGTGACAAAGAACTCGGACCTGCCGTGGCGAGCATGCTGGTAGAACTCAAGCAACTCGGTGGAAAGAAACTGAAGGAATTGAGCGACACGCTCGGCGGAATGGAAACGCTCGCTGACTTGTGTTCCGAAACAGGCAGCGCTCAACTGGTGATTGAACTTTACACGGAATTCGAAAAAGACCTGGACAAGCTCAAGACGCTTGTCGCTGACGGTTTCGAAGGGAATGCGAAACGCGTGCGCGGAATCGTAGGAGGTGGCAAGACAGGAGCCAAACGGGCCAAACAGCTAAGCGACGGATTCACCGACCGTAACGAACTGAAGACTTTGGTGGGCACGATGCGCACCAACCGTACGACTGACGTGATGGACGACAACCAAAAAAACGCTCAAGCCCAGAAATTTCTCAACGAAATCGCAAACGTCAACTTTGGAGACGATTGGACTAAACTCAAGAAACCATTTTTCGATGAGCTCAACGGCCAGACCGATTCCGTAAGGTTAATGCAAAAAGCGTCGACGTTTAAGAAGAACGACGCTAGCAAGCCAAAGAAACCAACCAAGCTCAGCGGTTTCAGCGACGTCAACATGGAGCATATATTGAAACGGCACACTCCTGGTCATTTCGATATGGATGATATCAAGGAGTCAAACACACAGTTTTCACCTCAGCTTTTGCCGCAACAAGTGGCCGTTATCATTGAAACGGCATTGGCGCTTGTCAAGGGAATGGTACCGTCACCTGAACCAACAGGGTTTCAAACCTATAACGTTACCGCCTCTGGCTATGCTCTTCAAATCGGTATCCGTTTTCCATCCAAGGAAGTCAGTCAATTTTTTCCGACGGCAGGTCCAGGTGTAGAACCGTTTCCTGACACGCAAATGGCTTCCCTTAGGTTAGCGCTAGGAAGAGATACATGAACGCAAACACTGATTCCACCCAACTGATCGCGACATTCGAATTGCAAAAAGGGGCCATCGAATATCTCTCGGAGTCGCAATTCGGTGTCGACCTGGTAGAGGCCAAGGCAATTGCCAAAAAAGTTCAAGACCCTTTCGGTCGCTTGGTTGTCGAATTTGCAGATCGCCCCCGATTGGTCTTCGCTGATGACCTGTTACCGATGGCTTCCAATTTGGGAGTCGCACTGAAGTCGCTCAAGCGAGACAAATCTGCCTATTTTGTGGCCTTCAGCCAGCCGTTTCGTTGGCAAATGTCCATGGAAGGCGAGCAAGTGGTTGTCGTCAAAGACAATGACCCGCCGCAAACCTATCCCGCACAGGCGTTTCAGGAATCGTTAGCGCGCTGTCACGCCCGGTTGGTAACAGCGCTCACTGCGTTTCAACCACAAAACCCATACTGGGAAAGCGATGTGGCACAACTCAAGGCTGTTGAAGTTTGAGATTTGAGATTCAAAAGCTGAGATCCGAGTTCAAGCTCTAGCTTGCCGTTCTTACGCTAGCTTTTTGATTAGCGCGCCAAGCGTTGCGGTCAGCGTCGTCTTGATCTCTATGGGTACGAACGGATTGGTGTGAAGCTGGTTTATAAAAGCATCGTTGGTTGCATGAGCTAAGAACTTGTCGACGGTCGTGGCGGCGTTATTATGGTGCTTGGTCCTTTCAGCAGGGTCTGTCGCGTTCAGAGCTTTGTCGAGCATATCGCTTAAATCTTCGGCAAACGATTCGAGCACTAAATCGAGCTTGCGGATGCTGGCTTTCAACTCGTTGACTGCGGGTGAATTCTGATACTCAGCCAGAATCGCGGACTCCAACTTTTGCAGGTCGGCGTGAACTCGCTTTTTGGTTGCATCCCAGGCAAGCCGACATTTGGCAAAATCGACGGTGCCTTGCCGGATGCCGCTGGCCGGTTCAGTCCCCGTGGAGCCACCGGCCGTGGATTGCAAGAGACTCTTCAGCAACATTCCGACTGATAGTAAACCTTCGCGGGCAGCGGCCAGCTCTCCCTGTTCGAGCTGACGTTTAATTTGAGCCACCGGAGTCAGCAACTCTACCTTCCGTTGTGGATGATTGGCCACGGCTTGCTTGAGTTGCGGAACCAGTTTGTTGAGCGCTGCCTGCAACTTCTCTCGCTGGGTCTGGTCGGAGGAAGAAGGACCGGCTGTGGGCTGTGATGGCGCCGAAGTCGCTGGTGCACCCGATGAGGTTGAACTCGGTCCAAGATTGGCCTCCGGGCCTAAGCTCTTCAGCAACTGCTCGAAGGCATTGACTTGAGCTTCGGCTTGGTCGCTCTCTCCTTCGGACAAGATGAGCGCAGTCGATTTGATCGCTTTCTCAATTTCAGCCACGCGCGTCGGATAGGCATCGCAGGCTTGCAAAGCAGATTCTTGCAGCTTGAGAAATCTCGCTGCCAGGGGATCATCTTCATCGAGCGCTATAGGAGCTGTATCGACGATCTCGAACAACGGCTTGCTCTTTATTCCGCCTTCGTCCAGAAAGTGCTTCAGAGCCTGAGTCTTGACCGGTGCCGAATCGAATCCATCCTCGCGAGCCAGCTTGAATGTTACATCTTGGCCGCGCCCCTCAACTGTGCCGAAGTAGAACTGTCCTTTGCCTGCCGATTTGGCTTCTTTTTTGTACTTCTCCACGCTCCCTTTTTTGTACACGACAAGGCTGACGATGTTTGTTCCCTTGCAGATCATCGCAAACTTGCGAGACTTCCCCTTCTTCACTTCTTCTAAATAATCGCGTGTTTCATCGCTCAACCCAGGTGATTCTTGGTTGTCGTTGGCCATCCTGTCAGCTCCAGTCGCATTAGGAGACTATACCTAAAAAAAAAGATCGACTGTGCCATAGTATAACCCGTATGCTTGCAAGGCTAGAGCGGAGCCAAGCAAGGAAATCTTCATCGCTACCTAAGCCATAAAGCTCACTCGAC
>SXGS01388881.1_pt1 | contig 14933 bp, 14 predicted proteins | sample 3174681 | NCBI WGS metagenome assembly SXGS01 (sample SAMN11356861, study PRJNA531348) | freshwater metagenome | isolation source: freshwater sample F1-80 | place: China: Fuxian Lake, Yuxi | collected 2017-12-25
CTGGATGGATCTGGAGCAGCAGCGCGGGATCTCCATCACCTCCACCGTCCTGCAGTTCGAATACGATGGCTACGTCATCAAGCTGCTGGACACGCCGGGCCATCAGGACTTCAGCGAAGACACCTACCGGACCCTGACCGCCGCCGACAGCGCTGTGATGCTGATCGACAATGCGAAGGGCGTGGAGCCGCAGACCAAGAAGCTCTTCGCCGTCTGCCGGCAGCGCGGGATCCCGATCTTCACGTTCATCAATAAGCTGGATCGTCCGGGTCTGGATCCCCTCGATCTGATGGCGGAACTGGAGGAAGTGCTGGGCATCCGCTCGGCGCCCATCACCTGGCCCATCGGCGACGGCTCCGACTTTCTCGGCGTTTACAACCGCCTCACGCGAGAGGTTCACCTCTTCGACCGCACGGAGCACGGCGCGTACCGTGCTCCGGTGAGTGTGACGGGGCTTCACGATCCGCTGCTCGACCGACTCCTGGGGCCGAACCGTGTGGCACGGCTGCGGGATGACATTGAGCTTCTCGACGTGGCCGGGGATGAGCTGGATCTGGAACGAGTCCGCCGGGGCGAGCTAACGCCGGTCTTCTTCGGCAGCGCCGCCAACAACTTCGGGGTGGCGCTGTTTCTCGATCACTTCATTCAGCTCTCCCCATCCCCCGTCGGTCGCCTCTCCGACGACCGCCTGGTCGAGCCGGAGGAGCCCGAACTCCGGGGCTACATCTTCAAGATTCAAGCGAACACCGATCCCAACCATCGAGACCGAATCGCCTTTATGCGGGTCGTCTCCGGTCACTTCGAGCGGGACATGGTGGTGCAAAACCCGCGACTGGGACGCAGTGTGCGGCTGACCCGGCCTCAGAAGCTCTTTGCACAGGATCGGGTGATCATGGAAGAGGCCTACCCCGGCGACATCGTGGGTCTCACCAACCCCGGTGTGTTCGCCATTGGGGATACGGTCTGCACCGGGGCGCCGGTCCGTTTCGTCGGCATGCCGCACTTCCCGCCGGAACACTTCGCCTACCTGCGAAACGTCAACACCTCCAAGTACAAGCAGTTTCTAAAGGGCATCGAGCAACTCGGCGAGGAAGGGGTGGTGCAGGTGTTCTACGACACCGACGCCGCCCGCCGCGAACCGATCCTTGCCGTGGTTGGGATGCTCCAGTTTGAGGTCGTGGTCCACCGCATGAAGAGCGAGTACGGCGCCGACACCGTGCTGGAGCGGCTGCAGTTCAGCCAGGCCCGCTGGATCGAGGGCGACCCGCTCGTCGTCCGGGCGATGCGCTCTTACCCGGGCGCCCGCAAGGTGGAAGATGCATTCGGCCGGATTGCGGTCCTCTTTGAGGGGGAGTGGATTCTTAATTACGTGCAGGAGAACAATCCCGACATCCGCCTCCTCGTCGAACCCCCACCCGCGGCGCCCGTCCCCGCCGGCCGCCGATAGGCTCGCCTGCCTGCGTCGGCTCCAACCCGCTCCGTCATTCTCGCGAAGCGAAGTCTGACCCTTCACGGCTGAGTGGCGCTGCTTCCGGCCCGGATCAGTGGTTGGAGGACAGTGGTTGAAAGGCGGCTAACACTCCGCCGAGGCCGCGTCCACCCTCACCCAGCACCTGCAGCTCAAACACTCGCGACTCGGCGCCAGAGGCGTCTTTCACTGTCTTCTCGATGACGCGGAGCGCCTGTGCGCCACGTCGTTTCAAGGCTCCGCCGAGCTGCGAGCGCTCCTCCTCACCCAGGAACTGGAGCCCCTGGGAAAGCGGCGCTCCGGATGGCTGTGAGAGTGCTCGCCAGACATCATTACGGGCTCGACGTACTTCGAACAGATTTGGGAACTGGCTCGTCAGACCAACGCCGGGGAAGCGCAAGTCCAGGAACTCACGGCTCCGCGAACTCGTGTAGCCGCAAGCATCTGACAGATCAAGAAAGGTCAGTAGCCCGTTGCTGGCCTGAGTCGACTTCTCGAGACGCCGTACGACGTCCCAGGAGGGTCGAAACACCCGCGGGTCCTCGGCCCACCAACCCTTGTACCCCAGCAACAGCAGTCCATCCCGCCACTTGTGTTGGATGCCTGCGGCTTCCAGTCGACTCAAAACACCTCCCAGGGAAGAGCCGGCTGATGGACCGGGATCCGGTTCCTGACGGCTTGGGAGCCGAGCAATGATCTGAAGTCCCGTGTTTCGGGCGAGTAGCAGCAATCGCTTTCGCGCGGAAGCGTGTTCCCAACTCGCCATCCGAGTGTTCAGGTTCCGGGACCAACCTCTGGGGGGTTCCGGGCCGGGAATCCGACTCTCCTCCCGAGGCGACGTTGCCTCATCCCCTGCCAGCAGCCACCGTTCCCGGGAGTCCTTGTCCAACTCCGCGTTGACCGCGAGCCGAGATGTATATCCGTAACCTCCGATCCCTTCCAGGACAATCAAAAGCGCCGGCGAGTCATAGGGCGGGCTCCGGTCGAGTGAGAACGTGACCCAGGAGGGCCCATCCGGCGACTCCATCTTTATGTCTGCAGGCGCACGATTGCCCGCGGCCTGGAACCGCTTCGTGACGAAGGACTTTCCAACGCTGGAAAACCCACTGACTCGCTTCGTGACCTCGCTCCCCGCGAGAACTGCTCGCTTCTCTTGTGGAGACAGCTCCGCCTCAAACGTCTCAATCCCTTCACGGACAGATGTGATGGCTCTGGAGTCAGTTCCCACCGGTCTACCGGCCCGGGCCGAGTTCAGTCGATCTCGTAGATCGGACAGGAATATCTGCTCGCGGCGCTCCCGAAGCCGAGCCGGCAAGGCTGCGGCGCTGACGGATCGAGTCAGTCGATACCGATAGTTTGGCTTTGTGCCTTCACGCAGCCAGACCCATTCCCCACCTTTCTGACTGAGGAGGGACCGGAGCCCATTCATAGCGTTGACGAGTGGTACGCCCTGGAGAGCAACCAGCAACGGTTCATCGGTGCATCCGTTGTTCCTCGCCTTCACGCCGAGGTCAACACCGGTGGCAGCCGTCACGGCTACCAAGAGCTCACCAACGCAGGTAAGACCTGCCTCTGTTGCCACCGGTCTCGTGAGACGCAGATCATCCACGGCACGGAGTTCGCTGGGAAACGCCGTTGGCGTCTTCGGATGTGCCGCTTGGGACCGCGGTCGGCCACGGGACGGGCACGTCACGACCCAGAGGGCGCTTGCCGCGAGGAGAATGGGGCGCCGTCGAGTCCTGGAATCGCGGAGCCACCGGAGCGCGGACCAACGTCCAAAACAACCTTGCCGGGTGCCTCTATCGTGAGACGCGTGTTGATCAGGGAACCAGATCGAACCAGAACATTCGAGCGCCATTCGAGTTACGTACCCCGCTCCGACACATGACTTGTTCAGTCAAGGGCCCAACTTGCTCCTCTGCCTCTGCGGTCTCGCGGCGCGCCTGGATCACCAGCGTGTTGTCCTTCGAACGCCACTCCACAGTATCCCGGGTGAAGTGTCGCCAGGCATCCAGCGGGAGGTACCAGCGGTTCCCCCGCTTCAACGCCGGGCCCGACAGGCGGATCCGTCGCCTTCCGCCCAGCCTGAGTTCTTTGGAGCCCAGCGTGATCCGACCGAACACCCCGTCCGGCATCCGGATCTGAAGCTGATCGCCCCGGCCTTCCAGCCGGCCCTTCCATCGAGGAGACCCGAGCTCGCGAGCCTGCAGGTAGGTCACGCCTTGTCGCTGGCAGATCTCGATCAGAGACCCGATGGTCTCGCGGCCATCCAACACCAGATGGCGGGTCCACGGGTCGAACCACTCCTCGCCGCTGCGTTGGGGCGCCCGCCGAAACCGATCCACGTCGACCCATCGGCCCTGCCACCTCACCTGCGTTTTTCCGAGTCGCGACTTGCCGCTGTGGCTGCAGAGGCACGGCTCGAAAGAAAGTACGCTGCCCGAGTGCGCATCGATGACAATGTCGACCTCGGCCGTGTCTTCACCTCCCCTCGCAGCGGCGGAGTCAAGATACGGGGTGGTGGATGCGATCAGACGATGAAAGTAAATGAGGCTCGGCTGACCGAGATCGGAGTAACCCAGACTCGGGGGTGATGGCGCTTCGGGATGAAGGTATCTTCCGGGATAGTATCGGTCGTAGGCACGGACCGCCACACTGAGTGACTGCTCCTGAGACAGCGATGGAGTGAGGCTCACGTGGAGGTACGGCAGCATCAACCGATAGAAGCCGCAAACCTCCCCCGTCACGGGGTTGAGGTAAACAAGGACACGGCGCCCCCCATGGATTCCGCCATTTGGAAGAAGTTGTCTCCAAAGGACCTGCTCCGGCGACTTCTCAACGACGGTCAGGTGATCGACGCTCGGATCCCATCCGGCCGCGGCCAGATAGGAGCGGGCTGCCGTCACGGCGGCGGCGGCCGAAATGTGCTCCGATCGGGGCCTCAGCTTCGCCTGGCCTGCTTCGGCCGACTTGAGGTAGTCGGAGTAACTCGAGATGACGGCGGTGTGCGCGTTCACTGCGATGCTGAGATTGGCGCCCCCTTCACGTCTCTGCAAAAAGGAGTAGGCCTCGCCCATCCACTCGGAATGCTGCATCCGCTCAAACACGAGTGTCTCTGGATCCACTCGCAGCCATCGAGCTGCGATTGACCGAGCCTCCTGCTCCGTCACGTCGAAGTCGCGAACCGCTTCAGAGGTAGCTTCGAGGCTCACGCAGAGGCTCAGGGTGGCCCCAATCAAGAGCTTCTTCCCGTGCAATGTGTTTCTGGCCATGAGCTTCTCCTCCACGAACCCAACCGACGAACGTTGCCGGGTCGCTTCGCCCCTGTGTTGATACCGTTATTTGAGAACCGACGCGTGGTCTCGCCGGATAGGGGGATTCCCCGCCAGTTGACGGTGCAGGCAGCGGAGAAACAATGGATCGCAAGAACCCATCCCTCTGTCCGGTTCCGACGAGCGGGCCACGGCGCCAGCGGCTGCGCCGATCAAGCCCCGAGGAAACATGGTGTCAGGCTCCGAGTTGCCAACTGGGTTCGGCTCCACGAAATCGGTTGAAGGAGGGCTGGAAGGGATTCAGCCGAGAAACGGATAGCGCCAGTCGGTGGGTGGGACGAAGGTCTCCTTGATGGTGCGGGGAGAGAGCCGGCGGATGAGGTAGCTTGCTGCCGGCCTGGTCGTTCGTTCCGGAGGCGCGGGCGCCGCCGAACGGTTGTTGGCCGAACTCCGCGCCGGTCAGGCCGCAAGAAGTAGAGTTTGAGGAAGGGTGAACTAGAATGCCACCGCCCGGAAGCCGACAGGCCGCGAACTGCCTGTGACATACGCTCACGGCTGCGCGGAAACTCCAGACCGGGACGATTGGGCGAGTCAGGTGAGTGTGGGAAGGACTCATTCCCTGTTCTCGAACTCCGACGGCGGACTCGCGGCCCGCGCAGAACTCATCGCTTGACGGGTTTTTCCGGATTCGCACCGAAAACGAGATCCGCTCGGCTCCCGAAGCGACCATCCCAAAAGAGGAGACAGCGATCGGCCCGGAGGCTCAGGGAACCCCGTTTCCCAACTACGGTCCCCGACACGTGCTTTTGCATCGCAAAGGAGGCTTCCGTCAGGCGGCCATCCCTGAAGCGGGTTGATCGCATGGCGCCGGTTGCTCCAGCGACTGCGAAATCCAGCACGCCCGGCGGGAACTCGAGATAGATCGTTCCTAGGGCGGTCCCTTCCAGGATTCTCTCGGCTCCGCGACTCCGAAGCGTAGGATGTTCGCTTCGGCGCTTCACGGGCCCCCACCGGGGTCGGTCAGGAATGGACCCCGGTTCCACACGGAGGGTAAACGAGCGGAGCGCTCCGGTCTCCCCCCGGCGCACACCAATTCTGCAGAGCTGATCCGGGAAGCTGGAGCACATGACTCCGAATAACTCCGGCTTCGAAGTGATCGACTTGCCATTTACGTCCACCACCGCGTCGCCCGGGAGGAGACCAGCTCGCTCGGCGGGGCTGTCCCGAGCAACGGCGTAAACGACGACGCCATCCGGTGTTCTTTGACCCGCCTGCCCTCGGTCCGACCAGCTTGCGAACCCGCTTCCGCCGAATCCCCACTCTACGGAGGGGTCCCACTCTAACCGGGGGTCGCAACGAGCTTCCACGTCCCGATCCACGAGAGTCATTCCCCAGCCCTTCCACAAGCCGGAGATGGCCCGTCGGAAATCCCCATAAGAAGAGATTTGGGCGTGGGAAAAGCCAGTGCTGGAGTCCCAAAAGACCCATCCCTCGCCGGTCCACCGAACTCTGCAACCATCCGACGTCTCCATGGATGTCTCGCCTGCACAACGAAAGGTCCGAAGCTGGGGACCCCCGGGCCAGGATGCGGTCGACTCCTCGGCAAGAGAGGTGGATCGGATCACCACACTCCGGAATGATCCGAGCCACCTGGACCACCCCATGGAACTGGACCGGGACTTCACCTCCATGCGTGTCCCAGACGGCGCCAGTGCCGGGACGACTGAACCGGATGCTCGCTCCGGGTTCGGTCTCGGAAGCTGACGTGCGAGGGTCCACTCGGGCTGTACTTCAGCGTCTTGCTGTTGCCCATCTCGAACGAAGGTCACCGGGATGCTCTTCGTTGGGGAGCTCCGGGCCAACTCGCTCAACCACTCCTGTTCACTTCGAGCTTCCCACGGGACTCCGTGAACGCGGGTGACGATGTCGCCGCGCTTCAGCCCAGCCGTCACAGCAGGTCCCCTCACCACAGTGAGGAGCAATCCTCTCGGCGGGATCGCAGTTCCGGTTCCTCCGGATACCGGGAGACTTCCGCTCTGCCCCAGAAATGGCGCCATTAATAGCGCCACAGTTAACGAAGAACGCATGTGCCTACTCCGGCTTGACCACAATCCACCGTGTTCCCACTCGAAACGAGAATTGCTTGGTGCCCCGTGGGTTGGGTCCATAGTGGAACTCGGCCTGCCCCATCGACTGGAGATCCCGGTAGTACTGGTCACACGCAGCCCCCAGTTTGAAGGCTGCATAGGCTCGGAGGTAGCCGCGCAGAGGTTGGGCGAGAGCGGGATCGAGCGCATCCAGGGGCACAGCCTGAACCTTCGTTGCGAGCATCAGACGGTCGCCCTCGGTAGACTCCAGCTTCTTAAGAATGTTCTCGACTTCGCGGTTGCCGTCTGCGGATCCAAAGAGCAGCACCTTTCGATCCCGGACGTCAATACCATCCGCAGTGGCCTGCCGCAAACCGGAAACCCTGCTGCGGTACGCCTCCTTCGACAGCAGCAGGAAATCACCACTGCGCGGGTCCTCCATCCAACGCACTCCGAACGCGGATGAAACGCAGTTGAGCATGTCCGTGGAGTCATCAAATGTAGCGCCGATCGTGCAGACCCGACGGTTCGCCGGATGACCCTTTTCCAACTCCACTCGGGTCTTGCGCTCGGTCCTGGCCGAGATCATCTTCGCAGCGTCGGCAAGGGTGGCGGACGCTGCCTCAAACCTAATCCGGGGCGGGACTTCCGACTTGCGGTCCTGGCTCGAGACTCCGCCAACCGTCAGAATCAACGACAAGCCTCCTGCGTACAGCAGGCACTGTGTCCGAATAATACGCTGAAACGAGTTGTGTAACTTCATGATCTAAACCTTGAGTGGAAGAAGCAGAGATCTGAGGGATTGGCCCGACTTCACCTCACAGTAGGTTGTCGGCGGGTCTTGGCGCTAAGATTGCGTGTAGACTTATCACCGTGGCAGTCTCAACGTTCCACGCGTCACCCTGGGCGTGGCGGCCGCTCCTCCGACCCCTGCCAAATCCGTCAGCGCATGTACAAATGTGACTCGCCCATTCAATTGCGTTTCGATACGGGCATGAACTCTTCCTCTAACGCGGATCCTGGGATGACAGCCCTTCTGGAGCAGGTATTAACCGTCGTGGGAGAAGCTGCCGGACGGGTCCGGACACAACCGTCGCTCCGGCGGGATGATCCGGACGTGGCCGACAAGCTCAGCCGCGAGGAGATGGGCGAGGGAGACGACTTCCACCCGGACGACTCCGCCTCCGACTTGTGACGCAGGCAACAGCTCACGTCGGCAAGTCCGATCCGACCAAAGCACCGATGTGCGAATCAAAAATGATCTGCGGGAGATAGGTTAGTCACACTCACAACATACTATGCAGAGAGCCGCGGAAACTGAGCGTAGTCTGACGAAGTGGCGACTCAGGGAACAAGGGCGGCACGAGAGAAGGCCAGATGGTTCCGTCGAACGCGTCGCGACACCGCACCGCTGACAGTTACCATTGGCCGGATTGGAATGAAGCAGTTGTTTTGTGACAGGCCTAAAAAAGTCGTCCCGGATCAGATCATCTACGCTTAACTCCACGGCATCCCATTCCGCAGTTGAGGCGCCGGATGACATTTGAGCACAACGCCTCGTGTTCACGCGCATTAGACGGAGCGCAGGTTTATGGCCCGCCGTCAATTCGACAGTTTCTCCGTTCCCAACCAAACACCGCACATCTCGAACCGATAGCCGTTGCCCTCTTTCCACTGGATTCGGAGTTCGAGCAGCGGTTTTCTTCCCGGGCCAAGTTCACCCCGCAAATGGAATAGGCCTGCTTCAGGGGTTGCTATCCAACTGTAAGGCTGTTGCCGGGACAGCAGGCCCTTCGACTTGCGGAGCCACAACTCAAAGAGGATGTTAGCCAGCCTCTGCTGAACAGCCCGGTCCAGTTCCGCTACCGCGGCAGTTTCCCAGCGGCGACCTTTTCGTTCGGCGATCGCCGCGAGGATTTGAGGAACTTCTCGATCCCGCCGAGCTTCGTGGGCCGCTTCGTTCGCGTCCGTGTTTTCGATCAGCAACCGTGCAGTAGGTGGGATGGCCGCCCGCAGCTTGTCTTGAAGGTCCTGGAAGTCGCGCGCCGGCTCAAATCGGGGGCGCCGAAGATGCCAACGGCGCCCCGTGCCTGGAGCAAATTCCCATCCATACAGATCCGACAAAGCACCAAGCACTTCCTCCGCGGCTGCGCCTTCCACACGAGCGATCACTCGCCGTCCTCGGGCGTACGCCGGAACATCGATCTCGCATTGAGCAGCGGCTGCCACTGCAGCCGCCAGCGACCCAAATGTCGCGGTCGGTCTCGCGAAGCGAACGGCTCGGCGGAACGCGGCGGGGAGGGAGCGGGGCGATTGGGGCAGCACTTCCTCCGATGGCTGCGGGGCCGGTGGCAGCCGAGGCTCGGAACGTTCCTGATAAAATTGTTCCCTCACCACACCCTTTATTGAATCGGTATAGGGGTAAAAGAGGTAGAAGCGGCGCCCTTCGGGCGATATCGGATCATCGTACCGCACGTCGCAGCGAGACCAACCTGAAAACATTTGCGCGGCCTGATCCAGGCTCAGGCTGGCGCCTCCGAAGGCAACGAATTGGCTCTGCTTGTTCCAGAGCGCCCGCTGCGATGTCGAGAGCGCAGTGAAGGGAAGGCCCCCATTTTGCATCGCGCTGACCTGCGCCGGAGTTAGGCCCCGCGCGAACGCCCTCAGATCATAGACCTGATTGACAACCCGGTGATAGTTGAGTGGGCGGAGCCACCTGTCCATGTCCGCCACAACCGCCGTCATTTCCGGGATTTCCAGGTTCAGTCTCTCGTCCGGATCCCAGAGCCGACGGATAAAGACCACGCTTCGACCGCGCCGCACGGGGTGCAAGTGGTAGGCACGTGAGATCTCCCTCAGGGCCTCGGACAGTCCCAACTCTCGGAATCCTTTGTCCAGGGTGCGAGCCGTATCGGGAACCTCGGCCAATACGACTCCGCCTGTGGCGCGCTGCACTGCATCCATCGCCTGTTCGAGCGAGGCGCCCTTGGGGAGCGCGAGCGAGGGCTGTACGACATGGGGTTCAACCAACTGCTGAGCTTCAACCTTCAGATTGGAGCTCAGCAGGGCGATACACACCGCCGGGAAACAGACCCATTTAGCACCACTCATCGGGCGTATCAACCTCCAGTTAGAGACTCTGGCACGAGCATCTGAGCATTGGGCGGAGCTTAGCTTCAGAGAATCTCCGCCGCCAGGAACACGGCTATCACATGAGCATGCCCGCGGGCATCTCCTCCCATTCCGGGCGTCGCAGACGCAGTTGCGTTGACGGTAGAAGTGAACTCAATCTTGGTTAATTTCGGATCATTACCCCCGCGCGTGATCGTGGTGACCGGCACTTTGAAGTCCTCATCCGAAGCCCCCTCTGGGGTGCCCGCGACCGATTTCTCCGACGTCACAGTCTCCGCAGGGGCCGGCAGAGTCAACTTCAAAGTGGACCTGGCACATCGGGTGGTTCCGGCCTGGATAGCAGTTGCGGCGGCAACTACTGCGCCATTGACCGCAACTCTGTAGTCGAGGTGCTGTTTGGCGCTGTTATAGCCACAAACGCAGCCGACTTCAAGCCTAGCTTTCCACTGGTGAGCGGCTCCCCGATTGGGTCGCAGCGCACTGAACACCCTTCGAAGGCCCTCGCGAGCGCCGACGTTCGACCCCCGCTCCTGCGGCGAACAAGAGGCAACTTGTGGCCGTCACTCTCGTCGGCTCAGGATGCCTTGGTAGTTCTGATCCGGCGGAGATCAGAAACGGCCCCTGTATTCGTTCTCGACGTCCGCCTTGACTACCTCGGCCACGTCCAGCACCCCGCCTTGCCACGGCTTCGACGCTACGAGCATGGAGGCCGAGAGGCTGGTCGAGCGGTGTCCCGGAGTGTTCACTTTGGTACATCCTGCGGATGGACGACCGTGATCTCGGAGTAGCGCTTGAAATCTGAGACGTTGAAGGTCAACACGTGAGTGACGCCATGGGCCAGCATCGATGCCACCAGCCGGGTGTCATGAGCGCGGACGCCGACAACGCCATGGCTCGTCACCAGCCGGCGCCACTCCCGGTAGACGGTTGGCGTATCCGGCAAGAGCGGGAATCGCGCTTCCAGCCGGGCAAGTTCGGCTGCAGCCTCGCTTGCTGTCATGCCCAGCCCATTGCGCTCCGCGGGTCGAGTTGCCACCACCCAGAACTCATACAGGTTTTGCGGTGTGATGTAGACCACTTCACCGCTGCGGACGAGGCCAGCGAGTGCTTCGAGTGCCTGTGACTGCATAGGGTGCCCGGTCTCGGCGCCGCGCAAGAGCAGGTTGGTGTCTGCCAGGCGCCCCATCAGTCGCGCTCTTCGGAGTAGATGCTCTCCCGGCTAATCGCCTCCTCCGACAGTGGCGGCGCGTTTCGAGCCGCGTGGCCGTAACCCCAGTCCAGAATGGCCTGTGCCTGCGCCTCTGGGGTGGCAGTCGCGTGAAACGGAAGTGGTTGACCTTGGTGCGTCTCACCGTTCTCCAGGACCTCGACCCGTAGCCACTTGCCCGCAAGTCGTCCTGACTGGCGGTTGATCTGCTCCCATGTGCCCTCGAGAATGTCTCTGCTGGTGCTCATTTCACGCTCTCCTCTTCCATCATAAGCTGGAACTGAGAGGCAGTCGAGAACAATCGGCCCTACACCCAGGCCCAGGCAGCGGCATTGCTTGCCGGGATGAGGGGCACTGGCTTCGGGCCGACGCCTCGGTCAGCCGGGACCGTGCGGCAGACCTGGATGCCGCAATCCCTCGGTTCTCTCCGTGAGCGCGACATTCGTCGGCTCGATCAAAGCCGCGCTCTGGCAGAACGCAACGGAACGCGGCGCCCGCTACAGCGTGACGTTCAGCCGTTTCTACCGGACGGGGAGCAGTGGAAGAGCACCGAAAGCTTCAGCCGCGGCGACCTGCTCGTCCCGGCGAAGGTCGCCGACCTATCCCATAGCTGGATCGTGGGTAGGGACCACGGTGACTTGATTGTCGTTCCGGGCAGAATCCACCCGGGAGCATAGTGAGTACCATGTGTCGATAGTACGGCAAACAAGAGACAACTTCGGGCGTCACTCTCGTCGGCATTGGATCACGAGCGTGCTGTCCTTCGGACGCCATTCCACCGTATCCCGGGTGAAGTGTTGCCACGCCTCCAGCGGAAGGTACCAGCGGTTCCCCCGCTTTAGCGCCGGGCCCGTCAGGCGGATCCGTCGACCCCTTCCCAACAGCAGGTCTCTTGAACCGAGCGCGATCCGACCGGAGGCCCCGTCCAGCATCCGAATCTGAAGCTGATCGCCCCGGCCCTCCAGTTGGCCCTTCCATCGAGGAGACCCGAGCTCGCGAGCCTGCAGGTAGGACACCCCCTCCGTCATACAAATCCCAACCGATGCGGCCGAGATCCTATGGCCGTCCATCTCCAGGTTCCGGAGCCACGGGTCGGACCACTGTCGGGTCCCTCCGCCAGGCGCTCGACGCAACTGGCCCAACTCGACCCACCGCCCCCGCCACTTCACCCGCGCTTTCCCGGGGCGCGGTTTGCCTCCCGGGGCGGAGAGACTCGGATCGAACGAAAGCACGCTGCCGGAGTGCGCATCGATGACGACGTCCACCTCCGCGGAGTCCCCGCCCTCCATCGCGGCATCGTAGTTAACCGCCGGAGTCAGGGAGACCGCCAGTGTATGGGCGTAGTACAGGAGGGGTTGACCCAGATCGGAGTACCAGAGATTCGGGGGAAGACTCGGCTTCGGGAAGAAGTACCTTCCGGGATAGTACTGCGAAGCGGCCTGCACCGCCACCGCAAGGGCTTGTTCCTGCGTTAGCGTTGGCGTGAGACTCGCGTTTAAGTACGGCAACACGACACGGGAGAACCCGAGCACCTCCGCAGTCAGCGGGTTGAGAGTCACACTAACGAACCGGCTTCCGTGAATCCCGCCATTCGGTAGAAGCTGACGCCAGAGCACTGCCTCCGCCGACTTCTCAATTAGAGATAGCTGATCCAGCGCCGGGTCCCATCCCCGTGCCGAGAGGTAGGCGGTCGCCGCAGCTTCCGCAGCTTCCGGGGAGATGAACTCCGGCGGCTGGGCGGCATTCTTGGCCTGGTTCGCCAGCACGGCCATTGCGACGTCGTAGAACCCCACGACAGCGCCCGATCTCGCGCTTATCCTTACCTTTCGGTGGGCGCCGTCCCCGCTGATCATTGCAAACGTGTACTCTTCGCTCCGCCAACCGAAACGTTCCAAACCCTCGTAGTTCAGGTCCTCTGCGGGCGCCATCAACCACCCAGCGGCGATCGCGCGAGCGCTAACTTCGTCCACTTCATAGCTCTGAAGCGCGTTACATGCCGTCGCCGACACAAGCGAACAAACAATGGCTAGACAACCGAAGATCCAAGCACCAGGCGACATAGCTCCCTCCGCATCTTCGACTAATCGCACTTGAAGCAACTCATTTGAAATTCAGAAGATCGAGACCCATTGACTCGTAAGTATTCTCCCCATCCTATCGAGATACTCTCGCTTGTGGTCATCCATAGCCTCTTGCGCGGATGTGAAAGGATGTTTTGCGGCCAAACCTGTCGCTTTGCGCCAAAATCTCTCGGAAAAGTCTGAAGCCTCTCCAATCTTAATCACACGAGTAGCTCCCACAAATAGCGCCCCTGGATTGGCGGTTTTTATAGTTCGAGCGAATCCAAACTGATCCCAAACGGCCGTGTTGCAGGCTAGCATCATCACGACTTCGACCTTTTGCCACGATGCAGCAGAAACGCTCGCTAGCGTCAATGAGTTGCCTGCGGCGTTTCGAGGCACCGTCAGTCCCTGCGACTCGACGTACTGAATCAAATCCGTCGAAGAATCAGACAGCAACGCGGTTCGTCCTGCCATCTTCAAGACCCGGCCGGAACGGCTGCCCGCCCAGCCATGCCCAACGAAATAAAACCAGAGTTTCGCTCCCTGATATCGTTTCGAGTGTTCAAATGTCCAGAGCGCCTCCATTGCCCCGTGGGAAGCAGGGCGCTTTTCTGTGGAGAAGTGATCCGGTCGAGTTAGAACCGGACTGGCCGACTGTGGCAAGTGCAGACTTGTGCCCCAATGACTCCATATTTCTGGAAGAGGTAGAAGTCTGAGGGCTCTTCCACGTTTGGAATAACTGAACGCAAGATTCTCCGCTACCAGATCTGCGGTTCCAAAGAGGTCGGCGTTGTCATAAAAGAATGCTGCAGGCACAGCATACACCTGACGACGCGATGCTACCGTGGGTTCAGTTTGGGTTCTTTGGCAGGGCGGCGAGAGCACCTTGGCCAGGAACACGACGTCATAGGCAATGCCACCCATGAGTGTCGCCGAAGAGAGTGTTACGTCGGCTTTAAGCGGCTTCGCGCCTCTTTCTCTCCTGATCGTTATTTTACCAACAGTCTTGTAGACACCATTCGACGCGATCGACTCGTTGACTTCGATTGTCGTCTCAATCTCAATAGCTGCAGGAAGTCCCTGGGTGAGAATGGTGTCGTCTGTGCCAACGACGGGAACCCCGCCCGAAGTTGGCCTGATGAATCCGGCGTACCCCGTACCTCGAATGAAATTCCGGACCTGGCAAGTGTCCAGCGCGGTCTCGGGATCGGCATCCGTCACGATGTCGAAGTAGTAAACGCCGGGCTCGGCAGGACTTCCGTCATCCGCCAGTCCGTCCCAGGCGTACTGAACGCTGTTTCCCTGCGGCGAGACCATTCCAGGAATGATCACTGACCTGATCACGGTGTCTACCCCGCGCACAATCGAAATCCGATGAACGCAGGATGCCGTGTAGGCGGCGGTCACCGTCGCGGAGAGCGTCGTCATTGACCCGCCTTCCGGGCTGAGCGTCAGTTTCCCAGCGTCGGCCGGCGACAAATTCGAAAACGCCAGGTTTGAGAGCGTATACTGAGCGCTCAACATGGAAGTCGTGGAGACTGACCCTTCACCCACGGCGTTGGGAAGGGTGCGCGTCAAGTTTTCGCATACACAGCTTCTTTCGCTTGATGTACGGTCCGAACGGGATAGCGTCTTACGCACAGCCGCTCACTGCTGGCTTCCCAACTCTCTGTCCATCGGCCACTGGAAGACGCGCAGCGTAGA
>SXGS01655035.1_pt1 | contig 14933 bp, 13 predicted proteins | sample 3174681 | NCBI WGS metagenome assembly SXGS01 (sample SAMN11356861, study PRJNA531348) | freshwater metagenome | isolation source: freshwater sample F1-80 | place: China: Fuxian Lake, Yuxi | collected 2017-12-25
ACGCGTGGAACAAAATTCCAGACCTCGTAGTAGTTGACTACCTAGACCTGGTTGACGCTGGTGACACAGTACCAACAAAAGCAACATTTCTAAAATCATTCGGCAGACGACATGACATACCACTACTCATATTGCATCAAACATCAAGACACGCTGGTGCGGATGGAACAAAACTAACAATGTCATCGGGTGCATTCGGTGGCGAACAACAAGCCACATCAATCATTGGTGTGCGCAGAAAAAAATACGCAATCATCTCAGAAATGAACGAATTAATGTTCAAACTAAACAAAACACATTCAGAAAGCGGAGCAGACAGACTCGAATCCTTGCGATATGACGCAAGGATTCATGAATACACAATGACGGTAAGCCTATTAAAAAACAAAAGACCCGCAGGACAACTCGTAGACGACATTGACTTTGAAATAAATCTAGCAACCGGCCAACTCTCACCACTACTCAATGGCGACCTACCCGAACAATTTTTAAGGAGCGTTCGTGATAGACACCCTAACTGAAAACTTCATCAAACTGTTCTCTGGAAGAACAGATGCCTATGGTACTTGGGAAGGCGGAAATATTAAAACCGAAGTAACAAGCAGCCAATTCTCAAAACACCTATGGGGTCAAGAATACATCGGAATATATCCACTAATGGACAACTCAACAGTTAATTGGGGATGTTCGGACATTGATGTAAACGAAATAGACCAAGCCAAAAATATACAACTTGCACTAAAAATGAAAAACATTACAAGCTGGATTGAAAGAACGGTAAAAGGATACCATGTTTGGGTATTCGCAACCGAACCCACAGAAGCATGGATTATGCGCCGAGCACTGCTCGTCGCACACCTTGTAGCCAAAGTACCAGCAAAAGAAATTAATCCAAAACAAGAAACGGCATCGGGCTACGGAAATTATGTACGACTACCGTACCCAGGATACAACATCGAACCAGTCAAAGTTCGCTACATACTTGACAACAACAACAACCAAATGAGCCTTGAAGACTTTGTTGCAGATGCGCTCAACAACAGAACGCCAATAGAACTACTAACACCATTAGCAAAAATGTATGTCCAAAAACAACAGGATACACAGTACACAAAAACCCTAAACACAACATCAGCAATAGCCACACCATTAGAAATTGCACTTGCATCAATCAATCCTTACGCTGCAAAAATATTAATCAACGGACCACTCGAAGGTTCGGACCGCTCTTCAATTCTCTGCACACTCGCATTCTCACTAAAAGAATCAAACATGCCAATAGAAGAAGCATTCGGAATAGTCATAACCGCAGACCAACGATGGGGTAAATTCTACAACAGAAAAGACGGAATGGAACGCCTAGCAAAACTAATGGAGTGGGTTTATGCCTCGTAAACTTTTATACTCACAAACCTTCCCAATACGCCCACAATCCAAACAACGCCCACGAATGACCCGGACAGGACGAACATACACGCCAAAACAAACCGTCGAATTTGAAAAGAAAATAGCATCAATGTATAAAGGACCTTTATTTAATAATGATACGCATGTACGGGTGGGCTTAAAATTTGATTCAGAAAAAATAGAATTAACAATAGAAGAAATCGTACCAAATCCAATAAAATCCAAACTGCGTGGCGACATTGACAATTATGCAAAATCAATATTAGACGCACTAAACGGCATAGCGTACATAGATGATAAACAAATAACGATACTAGAGTTAAAAAAATCATGAAAGAATCAAGATGGGACATACCCGCTACGGGTAAATACAATTTCAAAACAGACTTAAAATATGGCCAAAAAGGAGAAAAACAAGTCAAACAATTCCTTTCGGGAATTGTTGACGAATCTTTTGAAGTCAAATCTGACCGTTACCGCAATGGTAAAATGGTAGTAGAAATAGCACAAAACCCAAGAAAACACGGCTGGAAACCATCGGGCATATTAGTAACGGAAGCAAAATGGTGGGTCTATGTGTACACAATGAACGAAGCAATGATAATAATTTCCACCGACAGACTTAAAAGATACATTGATACCTTGCCGCAATCTAGAATACGAATGTTTGCGGAGCACAGCAACAACCCAGCAAAAGGCTACCTCTTACTACCAGAAGAAGTAATGCCACTACTGTACCACTCGGAATACGACTCAGATGTCAAAGAATAACATATCACAAAACAACAACGTATTCATAACATCATACATAAACAAAACACGCCCACAAACACCAATGGAAGCATTGATGCTTTCAATATCCGACACAATAGAAGAATCCGTAGAAGAACTACAACCACTACGAGAAGCAGTAGCAATATGTATTGAACAACTAAACGAAGAAGAACAATTCATAATCAATGCGGTTAACAGCGAATTTATATCATTTGAACAACTCGGAAAACGCCTTGGTGTATCAAAACCACATGCATGGCGTCTAAAAAACAACGCATATGCTAAACTAGAACAACTACTAACAATGCAACCACTAATAAGAAAGAGGATTCGAATGGTAAACACATGGGAACAATCGGCAAACCAATGGGTAATTCACATTGCATCATTAGCAACAAACGAAAAAAAAGCAGACACAGAAAGACTTACTGCGCTGTGTGAATCAGGAAAAATATGCCTCTTTGATAACAACGAAACACCAATATCGCTGCTCTGGACAGAAATAGCAACAGAAGCAATTGAAGAACTACGCCTCAAAAACGAATGGGATTCAGGAAAAATGGGCACACTTCTAGCCAAAAAACAACACGACTACGGACATAAAAATATAACTAAATTCGGAATGCAAGGCGTGCTCGTTCGCCTATCAGACAAAATAGAAAGATTGATAAATCTAAAAAAACACAACTCACAAGCCAAAAACGAATCCACAATAGACACACTCAAAGACATTGTAGGATATTGTGTGGTTGCGCTAATGCTAAACGATGAAACATTTAACCTGAAACTAGGAAACAACTATGATAACAAACCAAATGATTCCGGGACCTAAAATGTCTAATAAAGAAAACAACAACAAATGGATATATGACATCATACCAACAAAACAAATAGAGGAAATAGAAACAAAAGCAGAAAACCTAGAACACAACCTAATGAACGGAATCAACGTCTTGCTAAGTGCAAGCAACGACAGCGCAATCCGTCTTTGCAGGTCCTATGCGTTAAGCAAAAACGGAAACATAGAACATTGGCTAGAAATCCAAGAATTTCTAAACACACTAATTGAAACAATAGAAGAACACCTCATTCGAGAAAACATTAATCCATACGATGAATGAGACAACAGAAATAGAGCGTCACCTACGCATCAGAATAGAACAACTAGAAGCAGAACTAGAAGCCATGCGAGCAGAAATTCGAATGGCACAACAAGAACTGTGGAAACGGGAACGATAATGAAACCAGTAATCGTATTGTGGACAGATGCCTATTCGGAAGACGAGTGGATGAATCTTGATTCCTTCATACCAAAACCAGAGACACCCAACATCTCTATTGGTTACATAGTTCAGTATCACAACGGATATGTCCATGTGGCATCCACGATTGACCAGGACGGTAGTAACTTCTGTGGTGTCATGGCAATCCCTTACGACATGATTGTGTATGTAGCACCGCTACAAATTCTTAACGAAGCAAAAATGTACGGAAACAAAGAAGAGTTTGAGCGATACTTGCATGGCAAGTTCGCTCAACGTCCTGATGTGTTTACTTTTACTGAGCCTGTGGAAACAGTCTCAGAAACGACTCCCGAACCTTCAACTTAGAGTCAGCCCATCGGGGACTCAATTCTATATGCAGCCAAACACCAACTGGCGCACCATGTATTGTCGGCTTGGTGTAGTTCTCCCAAGTACCGCGAGTCCACTTGTATCCACGACCATGTGGCTTCGGAAAATAATCCAATATCATTTCAATACCAAGGTCGTCTGAGTGTCGAACAAGAAAGTTAGCAATGTGTTCGGCGTATTGCCTGCCGTTGCGCCTGCCCTTGGTTGGTGTCTTGCGGTAACTAAGGTCTACCGCACGTCCGGTAGCGTGCACAGACAGATTTTCAGAACCCCTCATTGGCCTGTTTACGAAGGTGCCGTTGTTCCACAACGCACCTTCGCTAAAATAAACAATGTGTTTAATTAGTTCGGTTAATCCTGGGCGCTCTCCTGGCGCTACGCCATCGCTGTTGCCAGTATATATTTTTTTTGTTCTCATATTATTTTTCCTTTATTTTCCTAACAGGAGAACCAAAAAAACCAAGCCACGCATTAACTTTGGCATCTCCATACGAATTCAACAAACGGTCTCCCGTAGCTACGGGAACAACCAAACCTTGCAAAAGACTAACCAACCTATCTTCGGGTGATTCAAATTCTTCATCGTTAAACAAATTTTGACCTATGGCTTGCTCTGCTGGAACACGGAAAAGAGGGTTCAAGTTAGTTCCAAATTTTTTGGGATTAGCAATCTGGCTTAGTTGTTGTTGTACTCTTGTAAAATTTAAATCGGGTGCGGCATAAGCATTTAATCCTGGAACCTTAAACCCTTCTACTTCTTGTAAAAACTTAGGAAGAGGACTACGTTTTTCCGAATCTTTGTCTCGTATGTTACGAACAAAACTATTGTATATCAAATATGGTTTTGGATTTAACCACATGTTTTCTAGTTGTAATGGTAAATTTCGAGAACTCCAAATCCAAAATGGAATAAACTGTTTCATTGTTCTATCAAGTTTTGACAAATCTTCGTAATCAAAATAAAATTTACGCACTCGAGCTGTGGCCATTTCGGAGTTCATTCCCTGTTTTGCAGCATCAAAACCCAAAACAAATCGAGACATGTTATCAGACATTTGACCATATTTTCTAGAAAAACGTGTAAGTCGGTTATCATATATTTTGTTTCCGCGAACAACTTCGTGAAAAACATCACCGTAAATACCACCACCAGAACCAAGCATTGCATTTCTAGCAATAGTTGCAGCTTCAGCATCTGCTGGGTCTAACGTTCTTAAAAAATCTTTCCAGGTACTACCTTTTTTATATGCGGCCAACCAATCAAAATGTATTTTTGTTGCTGGTTTAAGATTTTCTATTTTGCCTCCAGCAAGTACATACTGAAACGTATTACCCATTACGTTTCTAATATGAAACCCCGGAGTAAGGGTTGCGTAAGCTTTGTGGAATTTTGTGAACCCTCCAAGATAATTTGTTAATTCTCTTATAAATCTTGGGTCTTCAAAATATTTAGCATTATCCCAAAGCTCTTTAAACTCGGGAGTAACTTCAATGTTTTGAAATTTGCCTCCAAGTCTTTTCCATCCATCTGTTAAATTTTGTCTAATAAGACTTGCTGCATCAGGAAATGGCATTTCAACAATTTCTCCAGAAGGCAACAAAAGTCGAACTCCAGACATTTTTCCAGAAATGCCATCCATCATTGCTTCTTCAATTTGTTCGGTAGTTTTGTCTGCTACGGAATTTAAAATTTCTGCTTGCTTGACCCCAATATCAATAATAACCTGTTCGGCTGGTGTTGCATTGTTGGAACCACCAACTTGTTGCAATACTTTTTGCGCATTATCAATTTGTTCTAAGGCAACAGTATCAACCGTATTAACATCGGATGCAACTTTGTTGGTTTTGGACGCAAGCGCCATTCTTGCTTTAGCAAGACTGGCGGACACAGCATCGTAATCCGAAGTAAATTTAGCTATAGCAATTTCCTGCACATTTTCTTTTACATTTTTCTGTGTTCTGGGAAGATTTAACGCATTAATTAATACATCTTCAATGTTCTCATAAGTTGGTAATTGAAAAATATCATTTTCTAGCGAAGCTTTACGAGGCCCAACTGGAGTAACTTGTTCGCCGTAAGACAAATTAGGATTGTATTGATATGCTATTTCGTATACCGGCAGTCTTCGTTGAGCTGCAGGAGTAGATGTGGGCAATTGCTCTGAAACAAGTTCTCCCCCTTCGGCAGCAGCGTCATCATAAAATCTTGTACTAGCTGGATTGCCTACGGATGCTTGCTGCAAAGCCGAACCACTGTAATCATCATAAAAAATATCTCCCATTTCCCCTGGTCTGGTAGCACCCATATATTCCACATCAGCGGGTGGGTTAACCATTCTTTCAACCTGCGCCCTACTTGTAGCATCCGTTGGTTCGCGCACAATCGGATATGGTCCATATCCTGGTTCTCTTGTGTCTAAAATCTTTTCTCGAACGCGACGCAATTTAGCTAAATTGTTTTCAGTGTAAGGCGTTACAATATTCTGTTCTTTCAGGGTTCTAATAATCGTTAACTCTTGATTTAACTGCAGAGTTGAACGTTGGGCCAATTCGTCATCAGACGCTTTTAATATATTGTCAACATAATTTTTTTGTATTTTTAATTTAGCCAACAAACCAACTGATTCTTTTGCATTGGCTAACATCCAATTATTAAGTTCGTCCAAAGGACCATCCAAAATTTCTCTAGGAATACCCATTTTGAGCAAACTCAAATATCGGTTATCTTTTATTAAACTTTCTCTAACCAAATTTTGCGAACGCGCATCTTTTGCCTTACTTGGAAGCGCTGCACCCGAATCTCGAAGAGCATCTCTTTTTGACGCCGTTTCGGTTTTAGGATTTTTGGAATATTTGGTTGGTCGATTATCTACAGTAAAAGGTTCAAACTCATCGTTAACTTTTTTAACTAATTCTTTTTGCAATCGAACAAGCTCGACAACTTCAGGCATGGATTCTACGCCATAATTGTTTACCCATTCTTCTGCGCGAACAGATTCAGTTGTTCGATGCATTGCTATTGTGTTTGATTCAGTCATTATAGAATCAATAGCCCGCACGGGGTCTAACGCTTGTTTAGCCGCCAAATCATCTGCGGACAATTTTTTAAGCCTATTAATTTCTGATAAAAATTTATTTGCATCGGAGTTATTCCACAAACCCTGAACAGCTTCATAACGCCTATTCTTTAAAGTCATAAAATCTGGCGCAATAGTTTGCGGTTGTTTTTGATACAAATAAACAGAAAAAGCCTGCAGCAATTCTTCGTCGGAAATATCACTACCTTTTTCTAAAAAATCATCTTTTAAGATTATTTGTTTAACGTCATCCTGTTTTAACCAAGAAAGAATGTAATCTATTTCGTCGCCAGGTAACATGTCTAATTTTTCTGGTTCCATAAGTTGGGTCCATCTAACCATAGATATAGTCAATGGTTGTTGGTTGTACATCAACTGTGTTTGCCCACCAAGAGTCCAATCAACATCGTTGCCATTAATTCCCCGCAAGGCCAACAATGTGTTCGCTCGTTTTTCTACAGATTTCGCAAACGGATAATAGTCAGAATTTTCCAATTCTGTTTGCTTTAGTTGCGCAACTGGAAAATCTCTGATTTCTCCAGTTGCCGGATTTACTTGTCGAACACTTGGTTCAACAATATCGTCACCAAGAATTGGTATAAGACGATTGCGATTTTGTTTTAAAACATTATTGGGTGTTGCGGTTAATACTTCTTGTTCTGCAGATATAGCTTTTTGAGTAAGACGCAAAATATAATTTTCTTGTGCTGCAACACGAGCTTGTAAATCTAACATCGTAGGCATAACAGCATTGTCGATGTCATTAAAAATTTTCACACCAAGGGTGTGGGTAATTATGTCTATAAAATTTTCATAAGTAACAGAAATACCCGCCGAACTTGACGGAGTTAAAAAAATATTTTCTGTAAAAAGGTCAAATATATTATCAAAAATTTCTTTTCTATAAATTCCCGATTTATTTGAATACTTTTTTTTCAAAATTGTAAGACCAATAACATAATCGTTATCGCTCATAATTCCTTGTTTGGAATTAATTGCGATATCTTCAAGAAAATCAAATATACTTTTGTTCGCCAACACAAAAGAATCAAAAAATCCTGCAGCATTAGGAAAATGTTCTTTTATTGCTTCCCGTAAATAATTTTGAACAGAGAAAGATTTATAGTCTTTGGATTTTCTGCTTTGAGAAATAACTTTTTCAAAAAAATCCTTAGTATCTTTTTCGTGTTTTGCGGAAAATTCGTCTAAGTCTAATTGTGCTGCTCGATGTTTGGGTACAACCTGTTCACGAATACGTTTTCTAAACTCTTTGGCTTTTAGCGCTTGTCGTTTTACATAATCAGTAAATTCTTGTTTTAATACAGAAGGAAGACCTTCAAGTTCTTTTTTTCGTTGTTCATAAGTTTTTAAATTAGGACCATAATTAACCTGTTTTGTATGTTTAACAATTGCGGGATGTGTATTAACTTCGTTATTTAATTCATCTACGGTTTTTCTTTTATGAATGGGAAATAATTCTTCGTTAAGGTCTCGGGCAAAAACGTTAGATTGTAGGTATTCGGCTCTATCCCTATACAATTTTGATTGCATTTCCAAAATGCCATCATCGAACGGCTCAACGCCAAGGTGATAATCAAAATAAGTTTTAATGTCTTTGGCGGTAATTTTTTTACTATCTGCATCTTTTAATGTTCTTATTATTCCGGTATCGGGAGCATCGGGTGCATAATTGTTTTTAAGAAAATTAATAACAACATTTGGTTCGTCATAAAGTTTATCTATTTCGGATACAATATTGTCAATACTAGAGTTTTCAGTTAATCGTAGTTGGGCAAGCTTGTTCTTTAAATTCGCAACTCGTTGTGAATTCCAATATGCATTAGCCAAATAGGGAGAAGCATTTGTTTCCAAAACTTCATTAATATACTTTTCCGACGCAACATAACCATATCCCATTTTTTTTGTCTCAGCAATAACTTTTCTAAGTTCATCAAGAGATGCAGAATAGTGCACAAGATTTTCAAGTTGAAACCCAGCGCTTATAACGCGTATAACTTTTTGTTTAGCCCCGACAATTGAACGTACGCTTTGAAACTCGTCAAGCACAAGGTCTTCCTTGTTCCTAATAATCGAATCGGCTCCACTTCCCGGACGTGTGTTTCTAGTTTTAAAAACTGCTATTTCTGTTGCTCTTTGATATTGTTCTAAAGCTGCCCTATAGCGTCTATTTAAGCCAGACTCCAAAACCCTGCGTTTTCTAAATTGTCTATTTAAAATTTCTTGAGTTTCATATCTTTCAGATGTGAGCATCGGGCCTTTAACCGTTTGTGGTGAATCTAATTCTATTTTGTATTTGTTTCGCAATTTAAGCAAAATATTAAAAAGATTATTGGTTGTATTGGTTTCAACATTTCCTTTTGTTGCAGAATGTATTGCTTGTTGATTTGGAGTATCTTTTGAATACCATTTAGGATAAAGAACTTCAGATGATTGAGGTTTAAATACATAATTATTTGTTTTCATTGACGCTAAAAAATCACGTTGAAACAACGATAAATCGTCGGCAAATTTTTCTATAAAATTAATATCTGTTTCATCTCTCAATATTTGAGCATTTAATCTGTCGGACAACTCAACATATCTACCCATAATGTCTTCGTACACAAGAGGAACTGTTTCAAACTTTTGTTTAAAATTTTCAATTACTTTTCCCAATTCATTCATTTTTGTTCGAGTTTCATTTAATAAAGTTACGGGTGCGGGCGTAGGTGCAACAGTTGCAGGTGTAGGCACAACCGTTGCGGGCGCAGGCGCAACGGTTGTAGATAAATTTAATTCATCTCGTATTTCCATCAACATTTTCCCAAGGCGATTTTCGCCCTTGCCAGCAAACATTCCCCAATAAGTGTCGCCCCAAGTATTGCCTTCCATAAGAACAGCATCACCAGTCTCAATTAATTTTTTTGCCAAAGGAGAACCTGGTGCAAATTTTTGTTTAAGTCCAAACATCATTACTTTGTCTTTGATTGAATCCCAATTTGGACGGCTAACATTGCCCATTCGTTTTGCTGCTGCCGCATTTGGTGCTTTTGCAATTTGTTGTCGTTTTGCAATATCTTCAGTTTTCATTGCTTGATAAAAATGTTCATTTGATGGATAAACAATGCCCTCATATTCAATTTGAGCTGGAGCAAAATTAGACAAAAATGTATTTCGAAATGTCGTAATTGGCTTAGCTGTAGCAACGGCAGGCGTAGGTGCAACAGTTGCAGGTGTTGGCACAGCAGTTGCAGGTGTCGGCAATAATAAGGAGTCGCCACTCAAATATGGTTTTGTGCCGCCAGCAAAAACTGATGCTTGAGTATTTACGGCACTATTTAAGGGTCTAACAATATCATCAACCATTGAACCTACCTGCGTAAGCTCTACGGGTGCTGTTGCGGCGCGCTTCGTTGCAAACTCAGCCGCCAATGGCACATCTCGCGCTATAGACCTCATAAAGTCTTCGCCGTTCTCTAAACCAGCACGCATAAAAGCCGCATAACCTTTTTGTTGAGAATAGTGACGAACATATTTAGCAATAATTTTTGTCATGTCGGTTTCGTAAAAATCGTAATTAATTGCTTTGTATGGAAGTTCCGTTGCAGGATTAATGGCACCTTCAAGTGGATTTCTGGCCATTAAATTCATTTGGTCAATAGTTGAATTTTCTGGAGTTAATTTATGGCCAAAAAATATATCGCCGGCCTTGTATTTTCTTCCCCTAAAACTAGAAGCAGTTCTTTGTGTGTCATCTATTGGCACTCCGCCTATTGACGAATTAAACGCAGACTCACCAGACTTTGCTCTGTTAAGAATAGTTGTATCGCTTTCCATGTGTGGAACATAGTTTGGCATAGGGGTGCTGTTGTAGCTGTCGTCAAGTTGTTTAAAATCAATATCAATATCTTCAAACAATTCTCTAAAAAATGTTTGAAGTTTTGCGATAACGGGAATTCTTCTGTCGCCAGCAACTAACTGGGTTCCAGTTTCCATTATGTTGTGTATGCTGGTTTTATAAGAACCCATTGCTGGGTCTGCCGCAGAATCAAATGCTTTTTGAGTTCCTTTTTCTAATGCCTTAGCGGTCATTACGCGTTGTTTGTCGGTCATGTCCAACAAACTTATTGCCATGTTTGCTTCTTTTGCGTTTAGGGTTCCATTAGCCAAACCAACTCGATATTTTCTTACTGTTTCGGGGTCAACATAAGACATCTGAAAGGTGCCATCAGGTGTAGAAATTTTGTGTAAATATTGTCCAGGATTAAGTTTATATTTAGGGTTAACAAATCCAAGCCTTGCAGGGGTAACTAATTTGCGTTCAACAAAATCTCCAATAATTCCAGAACCAGCAACCTTTAATCTTGAACCAAAGTAATAAACGCCCGGACCTTTTATGCCTATATCATCTCGCAAAAATCCCGGCATTGCACTTTTGCCCCTAGCCGCAATATCTCTAACAAGAGTATTGATTTCGTTTGGCTGAAACTTCATACCATTTGCAGCCATATCATTTAAACGTTCTTTGGACAACTTGGCAAGGGCTGTTCGCCCTTGCCGACCAGTTACGTTTTTTGTTCCTCCCAACGCTGCGCGCGTAGCCATTCCTGTTGACGTAACTGCTTTTTTGGCAACAGTTCCACCAAGGGTCGCATACGTCAATGGGTCGAACACAACATCACCCACAAAACCTATCGCCCTGCCCATAAACCCTTTCATGGGAAAAGCAGTACCAAAACCATAAACGGGATTTAGAGCCTGATTTTTAAAATCATTAAAACTTGCTGTTGTGTTTGAGTCGCCATCTAGGGCGTCCACTGTTTCTCTAATGCCAGAAATAATTGCGCGCCTAGGCGTGTCAAGCACAACCAATGGTTTTAAAACTGTTGAAAAAATCGTACCGCCCAATCCCTGTGGTTGGGCGGTACTCTTGCGGTCAAACATACCCTTTACGCCATTTGAAACAAGTTTGGGATTAGCAGTATTTTTAGGCGCAGCAATTCCGTCTAAGCGTTTTAAAAATTCTTCTCTATTAATTGGCGGTAAAGCCATAATTAAGCGCCAGAATTCTCTATCAGTTTTGTCATAAGCATTCGAGATTGAAGTTGGTCCAAGAATGGACTACCAAGTCCACTTTTTTCCATACGCTCAACAATCATTTGTTTTGCCATATCTTCAATTCGTTTAGCTTTAGCCGCTTTTTCTTTGTTTACAAATTCCGTGCGAAGCGGTGCGCCTCTCAACTTTTTAAAGATTGCTTCTGCTTGAGTGTCGTCGGGAGTCTTCATTGATTTCTTTATTTGGTCTATTACGTAAGCCTTTTTTCTATCAGCAGTTTTGTTTAAATTTACTCCCCGCAAATCATCGCCTATGACTTTGGCGTACCCTTTTAATTTTGATATTTGAGAAAGGGCCCTTAATTGAAGAAGCGGATTGCCTAACTGGGTTCCAAACAATTTTGCGTTAAAATCTTTTGATTGTTGTTTGTCGCCACTGCGAATCATGTCCATAAATCCCGGCGAACCACCATACTCATATGGCGCATCAAACTGTTTGTCCATTTGTTGTTTGGCTATTAACCCCGCATCGTAGCCTTCAGGTTTTTCGCTGGGCTTATACTTTTCTGCAAGTTGAGCCATAATGTTGCCCATAAGCGGTTCTGCGTCATATCGTGTATAGGGTTCGCTAAAACCCGCTTCGGAATAGATAGTTTTTTTATTTTTATTTTTTATGCGTTCTTCTCTAAGAGATGCAGATTCCTTATCTAAAACGTTTATTAAATCCAGGTAATCTTCTTTTTCTTCTTTTGATAAATCAGATTGCCTAAGTTCTTTTCTAATTTGCAAAGCGGGAATTCCGCTTGCAATTTTTTGAGCTATTGAAAAAGAAAATTCATCGTATCCATCCGAATCCTCAGTAAGATTTAAAAGTTGCGATAAGTATGGTGCGCTTCGAGCAACAACGTCTTCATCGCTTTCGGAACGGTCAACCGCTGTGCCCGTCATTGCGCCAAATTCTGGACTAAAATATCTAGTAAAATCAGCCGTAGTTAATTGAGAGCCTGGTTTTCCAGCCATATTCCCACTAGATTGAAGTAATATTCCCAATAACGCTGGGTCAATAGAATATAATATTCTTGGGTCAATAGCCATGTTTATAGGTCCTTTTGTTACCTAAACCGCGTACTGTTCAAACGGATTAGAAGTAATAATTCCAGGCAATACAGGGTCTCTTTGGGTGCCTGCTTGTTGACCAGCAGCAATTTTTTGCAACAATTCTTCAACAGTTTCATCTTTTCGTTTCTCTGGTGGCAAAACCACACCAAGATTATCCGAACCAGTAGACGAACCAGTAGGCGAACCACCAGCGGAAAGTATGGTTTGTACCAATTGATTAGCAAGATTGTTTCTATCGCCTTCTACGCCAAACCTTGACTGGAACATAGCTTGTTGTAACGCTGCAAGCGCTTGCGCTTGCGCGTTCGATGCTTGACTTTTGTACCCAGCTTGGTCTTGACCTAAACCAGTATTAAACAACAACTGTGCCATTCGTGATTCGGCACTACGAGAAGTATCGGCTTGTTCGGCAATAGCACCTAAAATGTTTGCAAGATTTCCAAAATTTGCCGCACCCTGGTTGGCCTGCATTTGGTCTGCAGCAATTTGACCCTGTACTGGTTGGTCGGACACACCATAGGCTCGTAAATAGGAAGTTAGTGCATCTGGTGCTATACCTGTTTCGGTTGTCATCCCAGCATAAGGATTGTTTTTGTTTGCTGCTAAATATGCATTAAGTGCATCAAAACCTCGTGTTCCAACCATTGATGCAGCATCATAACCCTCATTAATATTTTTTGTTGCGTTGGCATACGCATCATTTACACCCTGTTGAGAAACTTTGCCTTGGTCAGTTATCATTCCTAACAGTTTGTCAAAACCCGTATTAAAATCACCCTTACCGCCACCATAATAATTTTGAAAACCGCCAAGTATTTTTGCGTCACGCGCGCGACCAAACTGTAAAGCTTCAAGAGCTTCTGCTCTGTCACGAGCATCTTGTTTTTTCTTAAATTCTAATTCGGCAAAACCAAGAGCCGACTTACCATAACCAGAACCAGAACCAGAACCAAAACCAGCAAGCAAATCCGTAAACGATTTGTTAAAATTGTTTGGAAGAATTACGTCGTCCGCCAAGGCCGCAGCCTCGACTTTTTCCAATCCTTTGTTTTCTCTATTTCCTGAAATACGTTTAAATCTTTCAAGTTCTGGTTCGTAATACGAAATAGCTCCCGATGTTTGTACGCTCATTATGTTGCTCCTGCCCTACGTGCATAAAGCTGACGTGCAGCGTCAGCAATTGTGTTTGCTTTTTCTGATTCCAAATCTGCAATTTGATTTTTAAATGCTTCCAATCGTTGTGCTTAGCCCAGGTCGTATGCGCGTTGTTCCCCTAATTGATTTTGGTCAAAATCATAAAAACTGGTTGCTCGTTTTTTTGCAAAGTTTTGTAATCCACGAGAAAAAATACCTGACTTAACATTTGGTCCAACAAGTCCGCGACGAGAATACCCAGCCACAACCTGAGGTTGTGCCTCGTTATATTGGTCCAACATATTTCGCCTATCGCGCGCGCCTCGAGTCCTAGAAAGAAAATTTGCATACGCATTCATGGCGCCAGTTGCGCCATAATTTTGAGTATACGAACGCCTACGCGCTTCGTACTCGGCTGGGTTATAAGCCATTACTTAATCCTCTGATATTGTTGAACGCCTTTTTTATTAACTTCAATTCTCAACTCGTCTATTTGTTCGCTCATTCGACCAAGCTCTTGAGACAACGAACTAAAGATTTGTTGCAACGCAATGGCATCCGACGACTTCAATGCGTTAATAATAGGGTTGGTCCAAGTTTTCATTAACCAAACACCTGTCCAGCTATAACAATTTGGTCGCTATCGCCCGTAAGCGCAGCAGTACCCGTTGATGCTGCCGTTAATCGTCCCTGCGCATCCACGGTAATGTTTGCTGTTGTGTACGAACCAG
>SXGS01221126.1_pt1 | contig 14929 bp, 6 predicted proteins | sample 3174681 | NCBI WGS metagenome assembly SXGS01 (sample SAMN11356861, study PRJNA531348) | freshwater metagenome | isolation source: freshwater sample F1-80 | place: China: Fuxian Lake, Yuxi | collected 2017-12-25
ACCCCGGCCCTCTCCCCCGATGCGGGGGAGAGGGAGGTTATGTCACGTTTGGTCTTTCAAGTACGCACGGATCGTGTTGGTGGCGTCCCACGGATCGGAAATTTCGAGAAATGCCCAGCGGCCGAAACTCCCTTCGTTGTTGACGGCGGGAATCCAGAGCGTGCGGGCCGTCGAGACTTTCGCAGCCTTGTCCTTCTTCCGTTCGCCGGTCACTTCGAGGATCAGGTTCAGCAGATCGTCGGGGCCGTGGCCATCGTCGATGCACGCGATGAAGTCCGGGATGTACCGCTTTTCGTCGCCGTTGAGGTTGTACGGGATGAAGAAGCCAAGGTTGTGGTTCTTCACGTAGCGGATGACTTCGGACAGATCGTCTTCGAGTGTCTGGGCGAGCTTTTGTTCCCACGAGTCGGTGTCGCAGACGACGTGCGAAATCTGGCACTTGGTTGCGTTCGTGGCATAGACGGATCGAGTCGTGTCGAAATCCACCCAGCGGGTCGAGCCGAGCGTGTCATACGGTTGCAGGATCGGCCGCAGGATGCGGGTCTGTCCGTCACAACCATCGGATCGAACGATGGCTTGATAGATGCGATCCGACGCATCGTGCGCGAACTCCGTCAGTAGCAGCAGTTGCGGGAATGTGTTGCCCTTGCAGGTGACGCACTCGGTGAGCCAGTGCTTGGCGATGTCGAGCAGTTGTGGGAACCGCCAGGCCTGAACTTCATGGTCCCACTTGTGTATGCCGCCACGAGTCGGCAAGCCCTGCTCCCTCTCCCCCGCATCGGGGGAGAGGGCTGGGGTGAGGGGGCCAATCGCAAGAGAGACATCCGAAGCAGCCCCCTCACCCTGACCCTCTCCCCCACCGCGGGGGAGAGGGAATTGGCGACCATCACCGCGGAAATACTTCTCCAACGTCAGCTTGGCCAGTTTGAAGGCGACTTCCTGCGGTCGGTGATCGCGCAGTTCGTCGAGCTTGTGGATGCTCGACTGCCCGACGATTGGCGCGTTCTCCGTCTTGAGCGGCAAGTCTCGCGTCGAAAGGGCCAGCCGTGAATCGGCCGTGAACTCGTACTGCAACTCGGCCTCTTCGATGTCGTACCGATAGCCGAGCAGTCGCGGGAACGTGATCTCGCAGTTGATGCGGTTTTCGAGCGAGCGGACGCGCGTCGGCATCGGTCCCGGTTTCACGTCCGGCCCCGCTCCCGAGCAGGGGATGAACGAGAACGGCACGCCGTAGACCTCGGCGTATTCGGGATCGAACTTCCCTTCGTCGTTGACCGAGTAGCTCATCCGCCGCAATCCGCGACCGACGACCTGTTCGCACAGGAGCTGCGTTCCGAAGGCCCTCACGCCAAGAATGTGTGTCACGGTGTTGGCGTCCCAGCCTTCCGTCAGCATCGACACGCTGACAACGCACTTCACGTTCTCGCCGAGCTTTCCCGGCTTGCCGACCGTGTTCATCACTTCGCGCAGCAGGTCTTCGTCGGTCAAACCATCCGCATCGCGGCCGGGAAAGCGGGCGCGGTAGTCGGCCTTGAACTCTTCGATCTCGGCGGCGGCGATCTTTTTGAAGTCGTCGCTCATCGCCTCACCCGATTCGAGCTGCTCGCTATCGACGAGGATCGTGTTCGGTCGCGACGTCCACCGATCTCGATCCACGTTGCTGAAGACCGGTAGCTGACCGGGAACGAGCACCTTTTCGCCGCTGGGCAGTTCCTTTTCCCAACCCGCGATGAATTCGAAGACGAGCTTCGAGACACTGGTGTTGTTGCAGACCACGATGAACACAGGCGGCGTCAGTCCCTTCGTGCGGGCATCGGCGTTCTTCTCCCATCGCTGATAGTCCTTCTCGTAGTGCTGGTAGAGACTGCGGATCGCCCCTTCGAGTTTCACGGGCAGACTCGGCACGGCATTGAGTTTGTCGGCGTTCCGCCCCTTTTTCGGCAGACCGTCGCGGATGTTGGCCCACAGGTCGCGATACGTCGGCTGATCGCCGGTCATTGAATCGTCGGCCACGGGCACGCGAGGCACTTTGACGATGCCCGATTCAATCGCGTCGATCAATGAGAAGTCGGAGACCACCCACGGGAACAGCGTCCCCTCGGAGTAGCCCGATCCCTTCAGAAAGAACGGCGTGGCCGACAGATCGTAGACCCCCTTCACTCCGATCTTCTGTTTGATCGCTTCGAGTCCGGTGATCCAGACTCGGGCCTCCTCATTCCGCTTCTCGGCCTCTTTCCGATCATCACCGACGAGCGGCTCGTCCTCTTCCAGATCGGCCGGTTTGCGGCGGTAGCAGTGATGCGCCTCGTCATTCAAGACGACGATCCCGCGCTTGTTGCCGAGTTCGCGGCAGACTCGCCGCACCATCTGGTCGGGAGTTTCCGTGAAGGGACTCGGACCGTCCTTGATCAGAATCTGCTTCGTGAGCTTTCCGGCGGCGACACGTTCGCGAAGCTGGAAGGCGTGGTAGTTGGTCAGCACGATCTTCGCCTGTTGAAGCTGGTCCAACTGATGCGCAGGAACGATGTCGAGAGCGCGGTAGTAGTCGTTCGGATCGTTCGGCAGCAGCACGCGCAGCCGGTCGCGAATCGTGATCCCCGGTGTGACGATCAGGAACGAATCCGAATACCGTGCGTCCTGCGGATTGGCCAGCTTGTTGAGTGCCTGCCACGCGATCAGCATCGCCATCACGACCGTCTTGCCGCTGCCCGTGGCCATCTTCAGAGCAACGCGATCCAGCAGCGGATTCGCGGCTTGGTTGAACTTCTGAAGGTCGTTCTCAATCCAAGCATCGCCCGCCTTCTTCGCGACTTCCAGAACGTAGATCGCCGTTTCGAGGGCCTCGATCTGGCAGAAGAACAGGCGACGGCTCCGGTCGGTCGAGTTCCAGTGTTCCAGCAGGCGGGCCGTCGTCTTCGTGACGTGTTTGTATCCCCCCTTCCCGCCACAGCTTCACCCGGTCGCGGACTTGGTTGATGAAGACGTTCTCTTCCACCCGATCCGCAACCCAGTCCTCATCGAGAACGAGCTGCTTGCCCTTCCCCTTGGCGGTCTTCTTCGGTTTGGCAATCGGGATGAAATACGAACTGACTCGCCGTCCGCGGATGACTTCGTCGGTGATCCCGTGATCGCCAAATTTGAAGTGCCGAGACGGCTCCGCGAACGGGCCGTTGAGGATTGGATTTTCAATGACGACCGATGCCATCAAGGAGTTCACTCCGGGAGATTTTGTGCACATGTGTGGCTAAGGCAAACGATAACACGGACCGTGCGAAACCGCTGCCGACATGCCACCGATTACGTCCACTTTGATCTCATCCCCGGATCGAGAGATCTCCTTCGCCGCGTTGTTCTTCGCGGTCGCCTAATCGTCGTTGAGAATTGTTCCTTGCGCGGAGAGAGGCGATCGACTGCGAGACGACGCGCTGTAGTCGATCCACTCAATTCCATTTTGGCCGTACCCTTGTTGGCTTCGACGACACGATTGCTCAAGGCAATTGCAAGGCTCCACGATGTGGCCAGAGTGCGGCGGCGTGAACCCCGGCATCCACTACGGCGAGACCGACGACTACGGCGACTACCCCGTCAAAGACAAAGTCCACCCGCACGACCTGCGCGCCACCATGCTGAACCTGCTCGGCTTCGACCTCACCAAACTGACCTATCGCTACGCCGACCACGATTTCCGCCTGATCAGCGCGCATGGCGAAGTGGTCAGCAGGCGATTGGCTTAAACGTCGTTGATGATGGTTCCCTGTGCTGAACGAGCGGCATTCGTCGCGTCTGTCTTGGCCCTCACCAGGCGGCAAGCAGCATCATCCGCCTCCACAAATGATTCGGGGCAGAGCCAGAATCACTGCAGATCATTGAGGAGGTCGTCATCAATGATCAATCCCGTCGCGGTGGGATTGGCGATCGTGGCACCGGAGTTGGGCGTGTTGAGCGTGACCACGAAGTCCTCATCGGATTCGACCGTCGTGTCCCCCTTCACATGGATCGTGATCGTCTTCTGTGTTTCGTTGGCCGCGAAGTTCACGGTGTTGGCCGGGATGTGAGTGCCGAAGTCGGCAGCGTTGGCGGGATTCGCTCCGGTGCCGGTGACGGCGAATTTGACACTGCCGGCAGCGGAGGTCGCCCCGGCGCGCGTGACGATGAAGCTGAACGCGGTGAGGCCCGCATTGCCTTCGTCGATGCTGGAGAGTTCCCCCGAGGCGATGGAGAACGAGGTGTCGTCGTTGAGAATCGTGCCGTTGGCGGCTGCGTTCGCGAGCGTTGCATTCGTCGGGTTGGCGAGCGTGACCGTGAAGAGTTCATCGGCTTCGACGCTGGTGTCACCGCGCACGTTGACGGTGACGGTCTGCGTGGTTTGTGAGGCCGTAAAATTCAATGTGCCGCCGGCGGGAAGGGTTCCGCCCGCGAAGTCGGCTGCATCGGCCGGATTGTCGCCGCTGCCGGCGACGGAGAAGAGTACGCTGCCGGCAACCGGCAAGCCGATCCGCGTCACAGCGAACGTGAACGCCGTGTTGGTGGTGGCGGAGTTGCCTTCCTTCTTGACCGCGCTGGTCGCGTTCGTAGCCATGATCGAAAAACTGGTGTCGTCGTTGGTGATCGTTCCGTTGGCGGACACCGTGCCGATGACTGCATTCATTAGATTCGACAGCGTGACAATGAAGCCTTCATTGGCTTCGGCGGTCAGATCGCCGACGACGTCGATGGTGATGACCTTCGAGGACTCGCCAGCATCAAACTCGACCACACCCGTCGGCAAGGCACCTCCGAAGTCGGCAGCATTCGCTCCGTTCGTCGCGGCACCCGTGACGGCAAAAGTCGCGCTCGATTCTCCGGTGGTGTCGCCGGTACGAGTGACCGTGAAGGTGAACGTAGTCAAGCTAGCATTGCCTTCGCCTTTGACAGCACTGGTCGCGGCGATCGACAGCAAAGCATCGTCGTTGTTGATCGTGCCAATGGCGACAATGTTCGCGGCCGCGCCTAGGATGGCTCCCGTTGGAGCTGACAGTGTGACCTTGAAGCTTTCGTTCGCTTCTACAACGGTGTCCCCATTGACGTTGATGGTGAGCGTCGCAGTGGCTTGGTCCGCGGCGAAGTTGACGATACCCGTCGGAAACTTTCCGCCGACGAAATCGGTCGCCGACGCGGGGGTTCCTCCGCTGCCATTTGCCGCCACGGTGTATTTCACGGTCGCTGCCGCGATGACGCTGCCGGTACGCGTCACCGTGAAGGTGAACGGCGTCATGCCTCCGGTTCCTTCCGATTTCGTTGCCGAATCAGCGGCGATGGTCAGCGTGGCATCGTCATTGAGAATCGTGCCGTTCGCGGTCGCCTCGTCACCCAGAATTCCACCAACCGGGGTCGAGAGCGTGACCGCAAACGCTTCATTCTCCTCGAGGACGGTGTCCCCTTTGACATTCACGGTGATCGTCTTGGTCGATTCGCCCGCTTTGAAGTTGACCGTACCCGTCGGAAGCGCGGACCCAAAATCCGCCGCGGCGGCCGGCGTGTTGCCCTGACCGCTGACCGCGAACTTCACGCTCCCAGTGCCCAACGCACCGCCGTTGCGAGTCACCGTGAACGTGAATGGTGTGTTGCCGGTATTCCCTTCTGCTCGCTCCGCATTCGCCGCCGCGATCGTGTAAGACGAATCGTCGCTGACGATCGTGCCTATCGCGGTGGACGTGCCCAGCGTAGCACCTTCTGTATCCGACAGCGTCACTTCAAACGTCTCGGTCGGTTCCACCGACGGATCACCGCTGACGTTCACCGTGATGACCTTGGTGGTCTCATTCGCCGCAAACTCGACGGTGCCCGTCGGGAAAGCTCCGTTGAAGTCTTCGTTGTTCGCCGGATTCTCGCCGCTGCCGCTGACCGCGAAGTCCGCGCTGGATGTGCCGCTCGTCAAACCCGTCCGTGTGACCGTGAACGTGTAAGCCGTCAAGCCGATGTTTCCCTCCGGCTTGCTGGCCGAGGTCGCCGCGATCGACAGATTCGTGTCATCGTTGTTGATCGTACCGGAGGCGGTATTCGTTCCTAGCAACGCCCCGACGGGATTGGAGAGAGTGACGGTGAAGGTCTCGTTCGCCTCGACCGTTGTGTCGCCGCTGACATCGACTGTGATGATCTGCGTGGTCTCCCCATTCGCGAATTCGACCAGCCCGCTGGGGAACGTGCCCCCGAAGTCCGCGGCATTCGCTGCCGTCGCGCCAGTCGCCGTGACAGCAAAGTTCACGGTTGCCGCACCCGTGGCCGGTCCAATGCGTGTGACCGTAAACGTGAACGGTGTGTCGTCGGTATTCCCTTCCGCAAGCACCGCGTCTGTCGCCGCGATCGACAGCCCCGCATCATCCGCGAGGATCGTCCCTGTTGCGGTCGCCGTGTCAATTGTGCCCCCCGTCGGCGTGTTGAGCGTGACCGTGAACCCCTCGTCGCTCTCGATGGTTGTGTCCCCCTTCACGTTGATCGTCACGGTCTTCACCGTCTCGTTCGCCGCGAAACTGACCGTGCCTGTCGGCAACGAAGTCCCAAAGTCCGCCGCAATCGCTGGGCTCGCTCCGCTTCCCGTCACTGCGAACTTCACGCTGGCGGTGCCGCTCGTGGCTCCGATACGTGTGACCGTAAACGTGAACGGTGTGCTGCCGGTGTTTCCTTCCGCTTTGTTGGCGTTAATCGCGGCGATCGCGAACGAAGCATCATCGTCGGTGATCATGCCAGTCGCATGATGATTGGTTCCGACGAAGTAGCCAGCGCCTTCGACGACGATCAGCTCGACGGTCTCGTTGCCTTCGATGCTGGTATCGCCTGTCGGATCGATAGTCACGGTCTTGGTCGCCGCGCCGGCGGCAAACGTGACCGTGCCGTCCGTTGCGGTGAAGGTCGCCGCACCGGTCGCTGTGTAGTCGGTGTTGAACGTCGCGGTGCCGGACACGTCGAAGCTCACCGTCAGCGTGCCGGTGGTTGTTGTCCGCGTCAACGTGTAGACGAGATTCGCCGTACCGTTCTCCAACGCCGAGACAGGTGAAACCGCGATCGTGACAAACACGGGGGGCGGAGCAAATTCGATCGCTCCGATATCGACCGGCACTGGCGATCCCGTTCCAAACCGACGCACGAATCCATTTCCGCGCTGGTCGAAAGGCATTTCCTCGTCAACGTCCAAATCGCCGTCAACGTCGCCGATGTCCGACGGCACGGAGATGTTCCCACCGGCGCCGATGGCCTTGCTGCCGGTGACGAGATTATGGGTTAACGTCGGTCCCCCATTATTGGCGAGTGTCGTATTCAGAATGGAGGCGAGCGACAACACCGACGTGCCGTTGTTGCCGACGATGTTGTTGTTGGCTCCGTTCGTCAGCCCCCCCGCCGTGTTCGGATCGCCAATCAAGTTGTGACGGGATTCGGGATCAAGTTCCTCCCCTTCGCTGATGATATCGCGGGGTATGCTACCGAATGTGTTTCCGGCGACGATCGTGTTGATCAATGTGGTGCTGCCGCTGAAGGCCAAGCCACCACCGCCTTGAGCGGCAGTGGTCGTATTTTTGACGATCGTGGATTGCGTGATCGTGGCTGATCCGCCGTTGCCAATACCAGCACCGCGACCGCTCGCTTTATTGCCGCTGATCGTGCTTTGAATCACGTCGAGCGTGCCGATGTTGCCGATGCCTCCGCCATCACCGGCCGCGTTGTTGTCCTTGATCGTGCTGTCAACCACTCTCATGAAGCCTTCGTTGCCGATTCCAGCGCCATGGCCTCCATAGGATTCATATTCGCCGGCAAATGAAGTCGTCGTATTGCCGCTGATGGTACAGGCAAGGATCAAGACCGGTGTTGAAGAATCAGGGCCATCCTCGAATCCCCCGGCGCTGTCGATGCCGCCGCCATATTGCGCGGTGTTACCGCTGATGGTGCTCTGGCTAACGGTGACAAAGCTGTCACCCTCAATCGCCAGTCCGCCGCCATTCACGGAAGTGTTTCCACTAATGGTGCTCGAAATGATTGATCCGGCAGAGCCGTATGCAAACGCAATCCCTCCCCCGGACCCAAAGAAGCCGTATTGGCTGTCGCCGGACCGAGCGGTATTGCCGCTGATCGTGCTTTGACTCACGCTGAGATGACTTGAAGGGCCGCTCGCGATACCGCCGCCGGCTGACGAGGCGGAGTTGCCACTAATCGTGCAGTTGGCGATGGCCAGACTTTCGAGATTCAGAATTGCCCCGCCAAACCCGATGCCCTCCGGAACTTCTTCTTCCGGTTCTTCTTCATCCGGATTTTGCGGTTCCAGAGATCGTCCATTGATGAGTTTCAGTCCGCTGATCGTCACTGAGTTCAACGTGCCTTCGTTGCCGTCGTTCACGTTAAAGATGCGGGAGGCGTTGTTGCCGCTGATGGTCAGAAGGTTGGCTCCCGGGCCGATGATTTCCATGCTCGTGGCGATGTCCAAGTCACCAAGGTTACTGAGCGTGATCGTCTTCGCGCTTCCGAACAACGAGGTGGCGAACGTGATCTTGTCGAGGCCAGGACCCTCATTCGCGAGGCCGATGGCTTCGCGCAGACTGAGATTGCCGGCGGTGAAGTTGCCGTTGACAACGTCGGTGAGCGTATCGACGACAATGAAATCGTCGGTCTCGATGGTGCCTGAAGCGACGAAAAGGTCACCCGCGACATACCCGCTCCCGTCTCCCACGCTCAGAATCACGGATTCGTTACCTTCTCGCGTTGTGTCTCCCGTGGGATCCACGGTCACTGTTTTCGTGGCTTGACCATCTGCGAACGTGACCGTCCCTGCCGTTTCCGAGAACGTGGCGGCACCGGTCTGCGTGTAATCGCTGCTGAATTCGGCCTCGCCGGAGACAACGAAATTCACTGTCAAAGAGCCAGTCGTCACCGAACGAGTGAACGTGAAAACGAGGTTGGTCGTGCCGTTTTCCAAAACGGACAGGGGTAAAGCTTCAACATTGACGAAGACGGATGGAACATTGAATTCGACGGCACCGATATCAACTGGCGGAGTCCCACCGTCACCGACTCGGCGAAAGAAGCCGACGCCACGTTGATCGAACGGCAGATCTTCTTCGAAGTCAGCGTCGTTGTCCTGGTCGAAGATGTCGTCGTGAACGGAAAAATTTCCGCCAGCGTTGATGGCCGGGCTGCCGGTCAAAAGCGCATGCGTGCGCGTGAGACCACCTGCGTTGGACAAAGTTGAGCTGAGGACGGTCGAGGTGATCAGCAGCATTCGTCCGCTGGCTCCGTCGCTCGCACCGACGATGTTGTTGTTCGGACCGTGCGTCAGCCCGCCTGCCGAGTTCGGATCGCCGATCAAATTGTGTCGCGAGGGGCCTTCAAGACTCTGATCGCCAGCCAAGTCATCGGGACTGCCGGCAGCGGTGTTTCCAGCAACGATGGTATTGATCAACGTGGTTGCCCCAGTGAATCCAATGCCTCCGCCGTTGTCGGCCAAGATCGCGTTATTACCCGTGATCGTTGATTGGTTGATACTGGCGACGCCTTCGTTGCCGATGCCGCCACCACTTTCTCCAGCCGTATTGCCGCTGATCGTGCTTTGAATCACCGACAACGTGCCACTGTCACTGTTGCCGATACCACCTCCGCTCCCCGAGGCCGAATTGCCACTGATCGTGCTGTTGAACACGATCAAGTTCCCGTCATTGCCGACGCCGCCAGCGTCACTGTTGAGAGAGAAGTTTCCGCTGATCGTGCTCTGAAGGACGGTGGCTGTCCCCGAACTGTTAATGCCGCCGCCGAGAGAATCGGCGGAGTTGCCGCTGATCGTGCTATTGGTGACCGTCAAACTGCCGGTGCTGTAGATCGCGCCTCCAAAGGTCGCGGTGTTGCCGGTAAGGCTGCTTTGATGGACCGTCAGCGTCCCCGTGCTGTAGATAGCTCCTCCTTCAAAAGAACTGCTGCTGTCGGTGATGACGCATTCCGAGACCGTGAGCGTGTGACTATTGAGGATCGCTCCGCCGGATTGGGCACTCCCCTTGGTCAACGTCAAGCCGCTGATTTCGACCGTGAGATTGATTCCGCTCAAGCTGAAGATGCGTGAAAGATCATCGCCGCTGATCGTCAGCATGCCAGACCCCGGACCAGTGATCGTCACGTCAGACGAGATCGTCAGTTCCGTTCCGTCCAACGTGATCGTGCCTGTGAGCGCCGGAGTAATGACGATTTCGTCGGTTCCACTTCCAGTCGTTGAGCCAGTGATCGTTACGTCAGACGAGATCGCCAGTTCCGACCCGGCCGACGTGATCGTGCCTGTGAGCTCCGGAGCAAAGACGATTTCGTCGGCTCCACTTCCGACCGTTGAGCCATCAACGGAGGTATCAGAATTCGCCGCATCGAGCGCTTCGCGTAACGTGACTTCCCCATTGACCGTCGAGTTGTCCGCTAGGCTCGTCACGGTGATCGTGGCCAGCAACGCACGATCTTCGAGCAGTTCCGCCCGCTCGAATGAGATGCGCTTGGCGACCACCACCATTTGATCGGCCCGGCGACCTCGATGACCACGGCGACGATTCGCATTCCAGAGGGACATGCACGACTTCAGCCAAGAATTCAACAACATGAACACACCTCCCATTCGGGGGCAAAGATTTACCTTCTCGGCACTTATCATCGCACAATCTAAGTCGGCAACGATTGAGCACAAGGGAGGAAGAGCCTGAAAGCACGGCTGACCAATTCGTCGTGTTGGGCAAACTGTAGCCCAACCCCTTGTGGGTCGGAGGATTCAGAATCGGCTGAGCTTTTCAAGGCTTCGTGAATCGACCGACCCACAAGGAGTCGGGGTACAGATTCCGCAATTTCACAAATTGGCCCGCCGTAAGCCTGTGAAGCTCCCCCTTAAGTCCGAGTGCTGCCACAGGTAAATCGCTTTTGACGGTCGGAAAGTGACAAACAATTTTCAAAATCCGCGATCTTTCGAGCGGAGATCAGCGGCCTCGGCGGGGCGATGAGCCAACATGCGGTAAAGCTTCATCCGGCAACGAATAGGTGGAAGCCACCAGCGGATCGGTTGCTTCTAGCAAATCGGGATACCGATGCGGTACCGCTTCGACCGCGAAAACTTCCTGCACTGCGTCTTGAAAATGGACCCAGCCGACTTGCCGGCCTGATGGCAGATGCACGACCGCGACTCCGCAGATGCGTTCCTTGTCTTGCAAGCGTTGAGCGATCGGGATGCCACTGAAGATCGCCGACTCGCGGACTTGTGACAGACCGACGAACGCAAACGGGCCGCTATAACTGACACCGCGAGTGAATCCATCAAACTTGGCGATCGCTTCATAGCGTCCGGTTTTCAGATCCACTGTCCCGAGGCTGCCATCTCCCGATTCCAGCAGCCACAATCGTCCGTCATGCCATCGCGGCGAATGCGGCATCGCCAATCCAGAGAGCACGATTTCGCCGCTGGCGACGTCCATCAGGATGCCACCCTCTTTTTTGTGCTCGCGCCAAGCTTGATGTGAATCGCCGATCGAATGGCAAGTGACGAACGCCGGCCGGCCGTCGCGCATGGCCACGCCGTTGAGATGACAGCGATCATCCGGCCCCAACGACGTCACAAACTTCGGCCACCAGCGCGGCACGAAACTGTGCTCCGCATCCAACGTGCAAAGGCACGAGAACAACGTATTGACGAACCAGAGCCCCTCGTCGCCCCACGCCAGCTCGTGAATGTCGATGTGTCCGGTAAAGTGACTTTTTCGAGGAACGAAGCACGCATCGCTGATTCCCTTCGGCTCCAACCGTTCGCAGACGGCCGGCATGTTCCAGAATTCAACGACTTCGCGATCCGTGCCGATGGCCAGCCGTCCCCCGCGTTGCGCGAGCCCCATCGGTCGCGGAAACGCCTTGAAGTGCGTGTTGAGCTGCGCGGACGCGTCAGCTCGCACGACCACGACATATCCGGCTTGATACGTCGAGACAAACAAGGACACACCCAACTCGGACAGAATCCGCGGGACGGAATCTGTCGTCTGGCTGCGCAGCCGCGACTTGTGAGGATCGAAAACATCTCCAGGCTCTGGCGAGTCACCGGCAACGAACGTGGTCCACTTGGTCGTGCCCATTGATCTGATCTGCGAGGTGACAAGGTGCGGGAGTGGCACAGTGACAAGATGTGGGGGGCGCAGTCACCTTGAAACCCCCGCACCTTGTCACGACTTCACAAATCCGTCACTACGCGAATTCGTACTTCTTGCGTTGTTCGCGGCCTGGCCGAGCGTTGGCTTCGTCGCATCGACCATTTACTCAGTTTCATTTACTCAGTTTCGGGGCTTCACTTCAAGATTCGGCCGAACTTCTGAGCGATGTTCGACAAATGGCACGTCATCGGGTTGTCGTGATGGCGAATGTCGCTACTCCGTCTCGTAGCGAGAATTCACGCAAGCGAAGAAGTTGCCCATGTCATCATCGAATTGTCGCGGATCTTGTCAGTTGGGGCCGCGAATTCGACCGCACTCCGGTCGCTCAAGGGGACAACTGCCGAGACCATAACCCGCAAGACGACACGATGTGGTTGGCCGGCGGCGGCATGAAGCCCGGCATCCGCAACGACGACACCGACGACTACGGCTACTGCCGCCGTCAAAGACAAAGTCCACCTGCACGACCTGCATGGACAAGTCGTGAAGGAGATTCTGTCGTGACCCATTCATCCGGAAAAGAGCGAATTGATCCGTCGCATGACCTCGACCGACGCCGACGTCGTGATGCCGCCGCCCTACAAGTAGGCGTTGTCCGTAAATCAAATCGACCTGTTGACGCGATGGATCAAAGAGGGAGCCAACTACGAATCGCATTAGTCGTTCACCGAGCCGCTCAAGGCAAAGTTGCCAGACGTCGGCGCGGCTCACCCCGTCGATGCCTTCGTCATGTCTCGATTGAAAGAACGGAATCTTTTTCTGTCGCCAGCCGCTTCGCCGGCCGCGATTTCCTTTTGACCGACGTACATGGCGAAGTGGTCTGCGGGCTGCTGGCGTAGAAGTGGGCGCACCTGGCGATTTTGAACCGTTGCTACATGCCTCGATTTGATTCCTGGCACCGTTCCGCTTCTCATCCCAACGGGCTCATTCACCGCAGTTGCAAGCTGCAAACAACGGTTTGTGGCACCATTGACTTTGCCTTTTCTCTCTAAGCGTCCTTAGGGTGGCGTCACCTCATATTTCTTCAGAAGCGAGCCATTGACCGAGCCCGGTTTATCAATGATCCAATAGAATTGCCGCCCGTCATGACTCCAGCAATATGACTCAGATAGTGGCCTCGCGTGTTCCTCTACAACTAAAAGCGGACCGTTAATTGAATGCAAAATAATCTGCCCAGCATCCTGGATGCCATCGCTGCCCTTGCGACGCATTCGATAAGCGATCAGATGATCCTTGGTCGGTGAAAATAATGGCTCAGTGCAGCGAACGTCGTCCGGAGATAATTTTCTCGTGACACCAGTCCGAACATCGTAGAGCACCAAGGTTTGCCCAAATTCCTCGCCCGACATCGACACACCAGCGATCAACCTGCCATCACCAGACACTGTCGGTTGGACAAATGGCGGGGCGAATTCTTTGACAATCCGAGAGGTAGCGAGCAGAGAATCCGCCTGATAAAGAAGCGACTTGCGAGATCCGTTGGCTGAATCCGTCCGAATGAAAAACAAAGTCTTTCCGTCCTGTGTGATCGTTGGTTGCGTCCCTTCGATTGGTCCGATTACATGTAACTTGTCTAGGTCTATAACTGAAAGTTGTCCGTTACTCTCACGACGTTTATTTCTGTCGATACTGTTCACGACGACCAAGTTCTCCTGCCCGTTGGATTTTACGGATGTTACAAATCCAAGTTCCCAACGGAATTCCTTGACGACTTGGCCATCGGCATCCAATAGTCTAAATGCGTCGGCACTTTGGAAGTAAACAAGAGATTGCTTTCGCTTCGAAAGCGCGATCCCAAAAGTTCCACCGTCTATCGTCGCGTTGAGATCGTGCTTTCGGTAATTGGTATCAACGTTTAGCCAACTCCATTTGTGTGGACCGCCTCTTCCACCATCCCGAAATCCTAATATCCTCACATTACCTGCAGTCAGCGCCTGCAGACTACTCTCTCGTTGAACTACGATCGTTGCTCGTTTATCAATTTCATCAGCTAAAGTCCGCAGCGGGAGACAAGCCACTGAAAATGGCACAACAACTAATAAGATATACCAAGTGCGAAAACGACTTATTCCCATGGTAGTGCAAACCCCCATCGAATCATGTAGTCGCGAATCGGCTCTGCAGGATATTGACCTTGCGGCCAATTACGTGGTGACCACGGGCAGTTGCCGTTTTCGTAACAACCAAGCCCGGGATTGTGCGGACAGTTCTGCCGATCAAATTCGTGCCACGGTACTGCTCCGTTGGGCCAAAATTGAGGAACACCCCGAGGTTGAGGAGGTAATGGCGTGAAGGGAGTTCTAATCAAGATTTTTCCGAAGATAAAAGCAGGATGCCGGAAAAAGTAAGGTTCGCCTCCTATAACATTCCAAGGATTAAGACTCTGAGGAAACCAGATGGGCTTGCCCATGAGTAAGAATGGTGGACTGCCTCCCTTTAACGCGGGATGATAGTACATACCTGGCGTGTCATTCATGTCATAAATCCAATAGTCGATTCCAGATAGTGGCGGGCTATTCGAGCATTGCCATCCGTTGGTTGCTGTCCAATACACTAATGGCCACGAGCCATTCGCATTGGATAAAATTGGTGCCGAAATCGCACTACCGAGTGGGGCGCTGCGTCATCTCAAATGCAATTTGAGGTTGCAGATTATTTGAGGAAGACTTCGTTGGGGGTTCTGTAGCCGAGGCAGCGGCGCGGGCGGTTATTCAGAAGATTTGCGACGCGTTCTAGCTCGGCCCAGGTGACGG
>SXGS01450787.1_pt1 | contig 14924 bp, 12 predicted proteins | sample 3174681 | NCBI WGS metagenome assembly SXGS01 (sample SAMN11356861, study PRJNA531348) | freshwater metagenome | isolation source: freshwater sample F1-80 | place: China: Fuxian Lake, Yuxi | collected 2017-12-25
AGGCCGATATCGACACCATGATGAGCTTCGGGTTGATTTTCTTGAGCGAGGCGTAATCGAGACCGCGCTTTTCCATCACCCCTGGACCAAAATTTTCCACCACAACATCTACGGTCTTGGCGAGCGAACGGAGAACTTCAATCCCTTCCCGGCTATTGAAATCGAGACAGACGCTGCGTTTACCACGATTTTGCTGAATGAAATAACCGCTGCGGCCGTCGCGGATAAACGGCAACAGGCGCGCCGGGTCGCCCATCGGTGCTTGCTCGACCTTGATGATGTGGGCACCCATTTCCGCCATGAGGCGCGTGACCGTCGGCCCGGCTAGGTATTGAGTGAAATCAAGGACTGTACAATCGGCCAGCATTAAGGGTAGCGCGTTCTCCATGTCCTGCCTCCGCCTGCGTCAAGCAAGCCGCTTCGTGGTGTACCACCCTCGTGGCAAAAAAGCCAGGGTTACAACTCAAGGCCAGAACCTCGCCTGCGCACGACGGAAAATCCGTACGCGAACACGCCGGCGCTACAGTCGCCCAATCTGTCGCAGCACCGAAGCCTGATCCCAATAGATCCGCTCCGCTGCCATTTTGCCGTCACGGAACTGCACGATTAACACAATATCGAACTCAATGGGCTTATTGGTCGGCGGAATGCCGGGCAAAAACCAATCCATCTGTTGCGTGTGTACGAGGTTGATCTTCGCCTCCTCCACGATGCAGTCGTCGGTCGCCACCACGTTCCGCGTCGTATGCGTCCACGAAGGAGGGATCGAGGGAATGAATTCGTCGTGATAGCGGGCACGTAACTCAGCCTTGCCCTTCCCTCCCCACCCAGTCGGCACGGTCAACACCGATGCGTCTTCGACCATGGTCGAGAGCGACAAATTGGTGTCTTTGGTCATGAACTCACCCTTGATGTGTGTTTCCCACAGTTTGAGGTTCTCTTGCGCAGACATGGAGCCTCTCTTTTTTCTTTCTTCGCTGCTCAGAAATTACTTGCGTGTCTCAATGCCATAACGCCCCGGAGCAAGAATGGCGTTCGGGTCGAGTGCATGTTTGATATCGGCACAGACGCCGGGGAACGTTTCCAATCGCGCCATAGCTTCTTCTTGGAAATCCAGTGGCGCACGAGAGACTGGGTAGCCGGCTTCGGCATAGGCATGCAGAAGCGCACGATAGCACCTCATAACACGCTGGCACTCTTCCGGGTCTTGGCGGTTAAAGACAATCACATGAAGCGCCCTGGCGAGACGCGGGCCGCACACATACTCGGCGATAAATTCCAACTTGTGCTCGCGCAGGATGCGCCGCGAAAGCGCTTGTTGCTGATTGGCGACCTCCCCTTTCATCGGTAAGCCTGGCAAGAACCAGCAATTGCCGCCGCCGGGACGCCAGTTGAGCAAACTCAGCTCGCTTGCTGTCGGCCTCCCACTGAAGGTGGCCACATGGATATCGAAGATGGGCTGCACTAAGGCTTCTTCATGAGAAACATAGCGAGCTTTGCCGGAGCGACCAAAGTGGGCTTTCACCCGCTCAACCAGCGGCAACAGCACCTCATCCGAGGCCCCATAGAACGCGCCCGAGACGAGCCATGCACCAAGGCCATGTTCGCGTTGCAGCTCTCGACGCACGCCGTCAGGCAAGGGCGTGCGGCCACCGGTACGTTCAAAGGGGTAGGTTGTTTCGGTGCCCAACGCATAAAGGTCGTTCGTCACCTTCAGCAGCGACGGCACGACATTGTTCAACTTCAGCGGGCGCACCAAATCAATAATCTCGCCGAAATCTTCATCGTCGGGAAAAATGAAAAAGAAGGAACGAATCGCTGGCGGACGCGGCATCAGCCACACACCCATGCGCGTGACAATGCCAAAGTTCGATTGCAGGAAGAGCCCGTCGAGGAATGGGCCGTAGCCGTATTTGGAGAGATGCCACGTTTGCGATCCAGCCAGCGCCCCATCAGCCGTGCGCAGCACCCGCCCATCGCCAAGCACCACCTCAAGTCCACAGCTCATACCGAAATGATCGAAATACGGAGTGTAGCCAGCACCTTTGTCGAGCGTGTTGCCGACGATGCCACCGTTCGGTGGACCGGAGGCCGTATCCATCATCAGGGTATGCCCGCGCCGCCCCAGCTCGTCGTACATCTGCTGATAGGTGACTCCCGGCTCGATCTCAGCGAAACATAGCGTCTCGTCGATGGCCAGAATGCGATTCATGCGAGCACCCACATCAACGATGACGCTGCCAGGACGGATCGGACTCTTCAACCCTAAGCCGCGATTCTCGCCAGTGCTAATGCTGTATAAAGGAAAACGGTGAGCATTGGCGAGTTGAACAACCGTCTGGACCTCTCCAGTCGAAGAAGGAAAGACGATCCCAGCCGTGCGGCGATCCCCACCGGGAAGCAGGTTGCGGCCATAGCGAACAATCCCCTCTTCGGAACTATCGACAGCCTGCTCGCCCAGCACCTGACGCACGGCGGCGAGAAAAGCAGGAGCACCGTCATTCATGGCGTAGGCTCCTCAGCGTTATCCGAGCAGCTCGGTGAAGTTCTGCGCGTAGAAGCGCTCTTTCGCTGCTTCGCCGATGGTCGGCATCGCCGTCTCAAACCTTTTGAGCGGGTGTCGTCCGCCTTCGATGTGAGGATAGTCGGAAGAAAACAAGAAGAGATCGTCTCCAGCCTGTTCGATCATCCACCCCACCGGCTCGGTGGGATGCGGCGTGAAGCGTAATTGGCGATGCACGTACTCCGAAGCACGCATCGGCAAGGCAAGGCTGGGTTCTGTGCGAACGAAAGTCTCCTGAGCAATATCGAGCCGTTTCAGCCACGGCACCACCCACATCGCCCCTTCCTCGATGCAACCACCGCGCAGCTTGGGAAACCGCTCGAAGATACCGTCGAGCACCATCGCCCCCAAGAAAATTTCTGAGGCTGTGTGGAGGACGAGATAATCTTTCGCACGGATGCTTTCGCCGCCACCGAGGAAATCCGTGGTCGGGCGACCATTGTTTACGTAGGCCACAGGAACGTCTCGCGGGTCGGCACCGACGTGCAGTAAGAAAGGCACATTGGCGTCTTGAAAACGCGCCCACACGCCGTTGAAGTCGGGATGAGTCGGCGACTTGTCTCCAGGCGGCGTGGCCGGAATCCAGATACCACTGCATCCGAGACGAATGGCCTCTTCGATTTCCTTTTCAGCCAGAGCAGGAACATCCAGCGGCACAAAACCTACCGGAAGTAAGCGTTTGTCATGCGCACAGAAATCTGCCATAGCGCGATTCAAAGCGCGTGCACCGCCATAGAGCAGTTCCGGGTCGCGGTGGCGTTGGCCAAACAAGCCCCAGAATTGCGAAAGTGCGACCGAAGGGAACACCAATTGACGATGGAAACCTAGCATGTCCAAGGCACGGGTGCGCTCGGTGGGGTCGGTAGCACCCAGGGCATCCCAGCCCTTGAGATTCATGAGATTGTCTTCGATCTTCACTGCTGCCCAATGCTCGGCGTCACGCTTCTTGCCCAACGCTTCGACCATGCGTCCGGCGGCACCAAAGTAAGGGGGAAGAATCCGCTCGCGCACGTGCGGATCAGCATACGGAGTCAGCCAATCATGGGTCTCCATCAAGTGACTGTCAGCATCGTGGTAGGTGCGTCCTTCGGCATACGGCATGAGAGATCTCCTTCTTGGGGTGTTTCCGGAACGATTGCTATCCGCTTCCGCCAGCAGCGTCAAACCCCGTGTACGCAACGACTCATGAGCAAGCTGTCACGCCCTGCACTGACCATGCCTGCCACTGCGGCGTAGGCAGAGGCTAGCGCCCTTGTTGTTCGCGCTGGTGCCGGTTCAGCACTCGAATCGGTGTCCCGTCGAGAAACGCAGCAATATTCTCGACCGTCTGCTCGAAAAAGATCTTGTATGTCTCGGTCGTTACGTAGCCGATATGCGGAGTGATGACAGTATTCTCGAGCTGGCGCAGCGGATGATCTAAACCGAGCGGCTCGATATCGAATACATCGAGACCTGCACCAGCGAGGTGTTTGTTCTGCAAAGCCGTAACCAACGCTGCCTCGTCCACAATCGGACCGCGTGACGTGTTGACGATATAAGCCGAGGGTTTCACGAGCCCGAGTTCGCGTGTACCAATCAGTCCGCGCGTGCGGTCACTCAAAACTAAGTGAATGGTCACGATGTCCGACTGCGCGAGTAATTCGTCTTTGCTCACGAGCGTGGCACCCAAAGAGGCTGCGCGTTCCGCAGTCAGATTCTGACTCCACGCAATGACGTTCATCTGAAACGCTTTGCCAACGGCAGCCACTTGCGAACCGAGATTGCCAAGACCAATCACACCAAGCGTCTTGCCGTTGAGCCCAATACCCATGTCGATCTGCCAGCGCCCTCCGCGCGTGGCACGGTCTTCGCGGTGGATATGGCGGAGCAAAGCCAGAATGAGACCCCAGGTCAATTCTGCGGTGGGGTACACAATACCGCCAGTCCCGCAGACCACCACGTCGTGGTCGCTGGCAGCATGCATGTCGATAGCCGCATTGCGCATGCCAGTTGTAGTCAGCAGTTTGAGTTGAGGTAAGCGGGCGAACAGACTACGAGGAAACGGCGTGCGTTCGCGCATGGCCATGACAATCTCACAGTCCTGCAAGCGTCCAGCCAGGGCATCTTGGTCATGCAAGTGATCGCTAAAAACACGGAGTTCAACATCTTTGGGCAGCACACTCCAATCGGCCATATGCAGCGCGACATTTTGGTAATCGTCGAGAATCGCGATACGAGTCATAGTTGTTCCTCCTTACTTTCCGCCGTTTGTAGCACGCACTACGCAGAACGTCTTGCGTGTTGCGTGGTACGTCTTGTGTGACGCTTCCCTCAGGTTTCTTCCTACGTCTCGCGTCTCCCACCTCTTTTACTTGTGACTTTTGCCTTTCCTCTCCTGACTCACCCTTGACACTTGACGCGCTATCGTCCGATACTCGCGGCATCGACAGCTTTGCTCAAGGAGGGGCTTCATCATGGCAGGATGTCTCGATGGCGTAAAAGTACTCGATCTCGGACGGTATCAGGCAGGGCCGCGCTGCGCGATGATTTTGGCGGATTTAGGCGCCGAGGTCATCAAGGTCGAAGAACCGGGAGGCGATGAATCGCGCGGACTGGGGCGTGTGTATTGGTCGGCCTACAATCGTGGCAAAAAGAGCATCACGCTCAATCTGCGCAGTGACCAAGGCAAAGCCTTGCTGCGTGAACTCGTGCCCACGGTGGATATGCTGCTACAAAATTTCCGCCCTGGCGTCATGGATGCGATGGGGTTTGGCTACGAGACCCTCAAGCAGCTCAACCCACGACTCATTCTCATCAACGTGTCCGGCTTCGGGCAAGAAGGACCATATCAGCACCGCCCGGCGTACGATCCTATCGGACAAGCCATGTCTGGCCTCATGGGCTTCACCGGCGTACAGGACGGGCCGCCAGTCATGACCGGCGCACCAATCATCGACCGCATCACCGCGCTGCACGCGACTATTGGTGCCTTAGCAGCACTCCACCGCCGCGACATGACCGGACAAGGCCAAGCTCTCGATGTCTGCCTGCTCGACACCGGCTACACGTTGATGGAGATCCCTATCGCTCAATATCTGCTGAGCGAGAAAGAACCACATCGGCACGGCAATCGCGCTGGCGGGATTGCCCCAAGCAATGCCTACAAAGCTCAAGATGGCTGGGTGTACCTCTTGGCCGTGCCGCAACACATGTGGGGGCGTATCTGTCGCGCCATTGGACGAGAAGACTTAATAAATGATGCTCGCTACAGCACGATTCCCGGTCGCGCCGCTCATGCCGAAGAGGTTGATGCGATGGTGGCCGCGTGGGTGCAAAACCGGACCGTGGCCGAAGTGGTGCAGGTCCTTGAGCGCGAAGAGGTGCCAGTCGGCCCAGTCCACACGATTGCCCAAGCCGCCCGCGACCCACACCTGTGGGAGCGCAAGATGCTAGTCGAGAGCGAAGACCCAGACTCCGGCAAAACCTTCGTGCCTGGCCTGACTGTCAAATTTTCCGAGACTCCCGGCGCAGTCGGTCCAATTCCCCGACCGGGAGCACATAACGAAGAGGTCTACTGTCAGCGACTGGGGTGTAGTGCAGCGGATCTCAAGCGCTGGCAGGAGGAAGGCATCATTTAACAAGACCTTGCAAAACCTTGCGGTCGGGCAGAGAGGCTCCTGTTCAGCGCACGATTTTATGCTAGGGGAGTTCGGCAAGAATGCTCGCAATTGGAGAAACTCGTGCTTAGTGCGTATCGTGTACTCGATTTGACCACCGAACGCGGCCTGCTCTGCGGTCAGATCCTCGGCGATCTCGGCGCGGACGTGATCAAAGTGGAACCGCCTGGAGGTTCGCCCGCTCGCCGGCTCGGCCCTTTTTATCAAGATCAGCCTCACCCTGACCGCTCGCTCTTGTGGTGGGCGTATAACCGCAACAAGCGCGGTATCACGCTCGATCTCACCTCGCCGGCAGGGAAAGAGATTTTTCTCCGACTCGTGCAAAGCGCCCATTTTCTGGTCGAGTCAGACAACCCAGGGGCCATGGCGCAGCTGGGCCTTGGCTATGACACCCTCGCAGCTCTTAACCCCGGTCTGATTTACATCTCGATTTCGGCTTTTGGTCAGGATGGTCCTAAGGCGAGCTATGCCGACAGCGACTTGGTCATCCTCACTGCCAGCGGGCCAACGATTCTGAGCGGCGATAGCGACCGCGCACCGCTGCGCTTGAGTGTCCCGCAAGCCTATCTCCATGCTTGTGCTGAAGCCGCAACTGCCGCGATGCTCGCCAATCATGAGCGACATCGCTCTGGACAAGGCCAATACATCGACGTCTCAGCGCAGCAAGCCATTGCCCTGGCAACCCAAGCCTACATTCTCTCAGGGCCGTACAAAGACGTAGAAATTCAGCGTATGGCTGGCGGCATCAAAGTGGGGCCGATCACTATCCGCCTGCTCTGGCCAGCGAAGGACGGCTATGTCGCCATTACCTATTTATTCGGCACGGCTTTCGGCCATTTCACCAAACGGTTGATGGACTGGATTCATGAAGAGGGTCTCTGTAGCGACGAGATTCAGACAATGGATTGGGTGCGGTTCGGCGGCGAATTATTTGCCGGTGGCGACGCCATTGCCAAATTCGAGCAGCTCAAACTCATCGTCGAAGACTTTACCAAGACCAAGACCAAAGCCGAGTTGCTCCACGGCGCTCTAGAGCGCACGCTGCTCATTGCCCCCATCTCCAAGCTCGACGAAGTAGTAGCCAGCCCGCAACTCAACGCACGTGGATATTGGCAGGACGTTGCCCATCCCGAGCTTGGGCAGACCTTCAAATATCCAGGTCCGTTCGTGAAGTTTAGCGAGACGCCAATCGCGTATCGCCGCCGCCCGCCCCTGGTCGGCGAGCACAATCGCGAGATCTTTGTCAACGAGCTGGGTATGGCGGAACAACAGCTCACCACGCTTCAACAGCACGGCGTCATTTGAACACGACCAACAACACAAGGCCGCATATGAACAACTCGCTTCCTCTCTCCGATGTCAAAATCCTCGACCTGATGTGGGTCATGGCCGGACCAGCCGGCACCCGCGTCCTTGCCGACTATGGTGCCACCCTGGTACGCGTGGACTCGCAACGGCGCATCGACACCGCCCGCACCTTGCAGCCGTTTCTCAATCGCAAGGCAGGACCGGACAATTCGGCATTGTTCCAGAACCTCAATGCCGGCAAGTACGGCCTTGCTATTGATATGACCAAGGAAGCTGGACGTGAGGTCATTCGCGATCTCGTGCGCTGGGCTGACGTGGTGACGGAATCGTTCTCGCCACGAGCAATGAAAGGTTGGGGACTCGATTACGAGTCGCTACGCAAGATCAAGCCCGACATCATCATGATTAGCTCGTGCCTTATGGGGCAAACCGGACCGTGGGCGCGCTTCGCTGGATTTGGCAACTTGGCGGCAGCGATTTCCGGGTTCTTCAATCTTGTCAGTTGGGCAGATCGTCCACCGGCTGGACCATTCAGCGCGTATACCGACTATGTCTCGCCGCGCTTCACCGCCATTTCCATTCTCGCCGCACTGGAACACCGCCGCCGTACTGGCCAAGGTCAATATATCGACCAGTCGCAAGCCGAAGCCTCACTGCATTTCCTTGGCCCTGCCCTCCTCGACTATACCGTCAACGGTCGGGTGCAAAGTGGTAGAGGCAACCGCGACCTTGATATCGCACCGCACGGCATTTACCCCGCGCTGGGCGAAGATCGTTGGCTAGCGCTTGCGGCCCCAACCGAAGAGCAATGGCGATCGCTCTGTCTAATCATGAACAAGCCCGAGTTGCTTGACGATCCACGTTTCACCACAAGAGATGCACGGCTCGCGCATCAAGACCCGCTCGACGAGATCATTTCCGGGTGGACACGCACCCAGGACCGTTTCGTGGCCGAGGACCTGCTTCAGTCTCGCGGGGTGTCTGCCGGTGCGGTACGGTCACTCTACGAAATGGAGCACGACCCGCAGTTGCAGCATCGCAAGCATTTCGTCCAGCTTGAGCACAACACCCTTGGCCCTGTCACCGTCGAGGGTTCGCGCTTTCGCATGTCGCGCACACCGGCCGTAGTGGAGCGCTCGGCCCCTACCTGGGGACGCGACAACCAATACGTACTGGAGCAAATTTTAGGGTATAACGAAGAGAAAATTACCGAGCTAATTGTAGCGGAGGCGCTGGAATAAGGACGCGAAAGAAAAACTGACGGAGGCTTGTATGTCGCTTCAGCCGCAGACACGCATCACGCCTGAAGAATACTTAGCCCTAGAGCGCAAGGCTTTATACAAGAGCGAATACCTTGATGGCGAGGTGTTCGCGATGTCCGGTGCCAGCCGCGAGCACAACCTCATCTCTTTTAACATCGGCGGTGAACTTCACTCTCAACTTCGCCATCGGTCGTGCGAAGCCTACACAAACGACATGCGAGTGAAGGTCAGCCCGACCGGCTTGTATACTTACCCGGACGTCACTGTCGTTTGTGACGAGCCGCAATTTGAGGACGCCGAAGTCGATACGCTGCTCAATCCCACACTCATCGTGGAAGTGCTCTCTCCCTCCACTCAGAACTACGACCGAGGAGGCAAATTCGAGCATTATCGTACGCTGCCTTCCCTGCAAGAATACCTGCTCGTCGCTCAGAATCGTTGCCACGTCGTACATTACACCCGCCAAAAGGATGGGACATGGCTGTTAGCAGAGACGGCACGCCTCGAAGACCAGGTGCGCCTACCGTCAATCGACTGCAATCTCTCGCTGGCTGACGTGTACGCCAAGGTCCCACTCAACAATTAACGGTCAGCGCCCTTTGTAGCCAGGGTTGGTGGGATGTTCGAGCCAGTCCCGGCGTTGTTCGTAGGGAAGGTCGACGTAGGTTTGCATTGCTAATATGCCATCGTCGGACAACATGGTCTCCAAGAACGCGGAACTTTCAATGTCGAGTCCGGCAGCTAAGTGCGTATCGCTGCCCAGGTAAACAGCATGCTTGGCGCGTGCCATAGCCACCGGCGGTAAGTTCGCCATTTCGTGCGCAATTTCTTGTGCACGCATCAAAGCGTTGTCGGCCAGTTCGTGCACAAGACCAAGCGCCAAGGCATCTTCCGGTTTGACAACTCGCGAACGTAACACGAACTCAACGGCTCGCCCGGCACCGATCAATCGCGCCAAGCGCTGCGTCCCGCTCCCGCCCGGCAGAATCCCAAGCTTGACTTCCGGCAAACCAAAGCGGTAATCCCCGCGCTGACCAACACGGATATCGCAAGAGAGACTCAACTCGAATCCGCCGCCCATGGTGTCGCCGTTCATGGCGACAATCACTGGCTTGGGCAGGTCACGCAGGTGTTTCAGCATCTCATGATAATTGGCGGTCAACGAGGTACCGGCCTTGCGCATCGCCTCACGATCTTTGGCTAACGCGACCAGTTCTTCCACGCTGTAATGGGTGATGAATTTGCCGTCCATGCCACCAGTGAGCACGACCGCACGCACAGTCGGCGAGCGCCACGACTCGATCAGCTTCCACAGTTCGCGTACACCGTCGGCACAAAAGTAATTCATCGGCGGGTTGAGGTACGTCGCCACCACCACGCCGTCGGTTGTCTCGGTTGTCCACAGACTCATCGCACTCCTCCTCGCCACAGGCAGGGCATATCTCTGCGCCCTGCCCCACTCGGCTTACTCCTTCGTGTTGGTGTAGGTACAGGTCACCACTTCCGTCGGAGCCAGGGTAAATTTCGCCTTGTCATAGGCCATGCCTGCTCCGAAGGGACCGCCGACACAGGTCGTATTCGTACGCTTCCAACCGCGCGCACCACGTTCGAGAATCCGATAGGTGCCGGGTTTGATCTCAATCGAGAACGGTGCCGATTGATCCGACAACTCGAACTGGGCGCGGAAAGATTTTTTGCTTCCTACGGCTTTGCCAGACAGAATAAATTTGAACACACGCGGGTCAGCCGCAGGGTTCGTCACTTTATCGACAATGACCCGAGCACGACGTAAATTCGTGAACGTACAGGTCACTTGCGCACCTGCCGTTAAGTTCACGGTTCCGCCATTGGTGATCGTCTGCCCAGCACCGAAGGACCCGCCAACACAGGTCGCCGTCGTAAAGTCCCACCCTGTCGGCACCGTTTCCGTAACAGTGTAGCTGCCAGGGCGTAAATTTGCCGAGGTGTGCGGCACGGCAGTATCGCTCAAGGCGAAGTTATCCACGATGCTGTCAGGGCCACCAGCCACAGAGAAATCGAACGACTGCGGGTCCAGTGCTGGGCCGGTGACTTTATCCACAGTGATACTTCCACGCTTGGAACTTGGGAACGTGCAGGTCACCACATCGCCCCAGGTCACCGTAATCGGCCCGCCATTGGTGTAGCTTCCACCACCCGTACCAAAAGGACCACCAACACAAGTGATTGTCCCGGCATCCCAACCGGCCAGCGCGGATTCGCTCAGATTGTAGGTGCCAGGCACTAATCCCACATTCACGTGAGGGGCGGTACCATCGGCCACTTGGAATTGTTCGTTGGTGCTATCCGGCCCGCCCGTCAGGGAATAACTGAACAGTTGCGGATCACCGCCCGGCGCAGTCACTTTGTCAACGATGATACGCGCACCACGTCGTTCATTAGTAAAAACGCAGGAGACGTGATCAGCAAAGCCTAAGGTCATGGCAGCGCCGTTGGTATACGGAGCGCCAGCCCCGAAGGGGCCACCGGTGCAGGTTGCACTTGCCAAGTCCCAGGTCGCTGGCAGCGTCTCGGTGACAGTATAATTTCCTGGGCTCAGATCAAATGTGGTGTGTGGCGGTGTCGCACCAGCCAATTGGAAAGCGTCGTTGGTCGAGTTCGGACCACCAGCCACGGTAAAGTCGAATGCCTGGGGATCGCTAGCGGGATTCGCCACTGCGTCCACGGTAATGCTTCCGCAGGTTTCGAGATCGCCAATGGCGTAGTCGAATTGCGTTGCTGACAGTGCAGCCCCGCCGCGGGTTTCCATCAGAAAGTTCCGGTAGCAGACCGGTTGAGGAAACGCAGACATCCCGAAGATCGCGCTCAGGTTGATCCCGGCCTCGAAAAACCGCTTCGTCACGAGTGCAGAAGCCTCCCAGGCTGGGGTGATATCCCCCGTATTAATCACCGCACATATGTTCGGGCTGGTCGCATGTGGATCGGCCAGGGTGCAATCGGTTCCTGACACTAACGCCGTTCCTTCCGTCGTTCCGTCACCTAAAAATCCATCGTCCGTGCTGGGGTCAAGATCGGGATCGGTCCAGCGATAGACGGTGGTCACAAGCGTTGCACCGCTTACGTCGAAACTGCCGACAATGAAGAGGTCGCCGTCTACCTGTTGCCCAGAAAATTTACCATCGCCTGCGGAATCGCAGGCCACAGGCTGTTGCAACAGCCACAATCCCCACCACTGCGCCCCGGTGGCAGCGCCGCGATCGGCACCGAAAAAGAGGTGCAAATCACCACTCATCCGGTACAGTGCCGTATAGGTGTGCGTAAGATTGCGGATGCCCGACGGGCTTGACGACTCGCATTCCCACGTGTTGATCGGGTCGCGATCATCGTTGGCACCACCATGGTCCGTAGGATCAGGCGTAGAGGTATCCCCAACAAAGGCATGGTCCAGCGACCCGCCAGGGCCACTGAAGATCGTGTCGAAATCATCATCAGTCGCAGCTGCGGTGTTGCCATCAAGCTCGAATAGGCCAGTGTCGTGCACGGCCAGCGCCGGTGCGCCGGACAACACGAAGAACAGCCCCAAACAGAGCCCCCACGTGCGTAGCACGCGAGAGGTCAAAAACCGTGGTAGACAAAGATGTCGATCAGCAAACAACATACAAACGCTCCTCCGCTATATTAGGACAATGTTGTGTCAGTCAGTTGCAACTCACGAACCGCAGCCGCAAAGGCAGCATCCCAGTCATCAGCGAGCTGCTGCCCATCACTCCCGCAATCGATCTCCTCAATTTGCTTACGCCAGGACTCCATCACTTGAGAATCGAATGGCACCGTAACGGTATAGTGCGTTTCACAATCTTCACTCAAGAACACCAGGGGCAAAGCCTCACGTAACAACAGTTTGCGTAGCACCTCGGCTTCTGCGCCATTGCAGGGATTCAAATAGAATGCGCCACCCTGAGTCACGCCAAAGTTCGCACGCAGTTGATAGGACAGGGTCACGACCCACGTGCCACTTGCGCTACGCCAAGAGGTAAAATCGAACACTGCCGCCGGCTGCATCCCCACAAACCACTCCAGCATTTCCACACGCACGACGAGCACGAGTTCATCTGTCTCTTCACGATCAATAAACCGTGCGGAATAGAGGGGCTCGTCACGCAGCAACATCCAGCTCTCTTTGTTGATGGAAAATCCCGTCGGCTGCATCTGCGCTTCCTTCCCGGTTGACCTTCATAAACGCATCCATCATACATGCAGACAGGCAGAACGGAAGGAGAGCAGGCATGGCAAATGCGGAAATTGTGGCGATCGGCTCGGAACTCTTGCTCGGGCAGATTGTCGATACGAATTCGACGTGGATGGCGCAACGGCTGACCGCGCTCGGGGTCAATCTCTTCCACAAATCCGTGGTTGGCGATAACCCGGAACGCATGAGAGAAGTCCTGACTCGCGCCTTAGAACGCGCGGATATCGTCATTACCAGCGGTGGGCTTGGCCCTACGCAAGATGACCTCACCCGAGAAGCCGTCGCGGCAGTAACCGGGCGCGAGCTGGTCTTACACCAGCCTTTTCTCGAACAAATCGACCAGCGTTTTCGCAGCCGTGGTTTTGTCATGACCCCCAATAACGAACGCCAAGCCTACATGCCTGACGGTGCCATTCCGGTGAACAACCCGAACGGTACGGCACCATCGTTTATCGTCGAAGATCCACGCGGCAGTATTTTCGTCTTGCCAGGCGTACCGTTCGAGCTGAAATGGTTGTTCGACAACGAGGTCGCCCCCTATCTGCGGCGCAAGTTTTCGTTGGCCGAAATTATCAGCTACCGCATTCTCAAAGTGGCCGAATTAGGCGAAAGCCGGGTGGATGATTTGATGGGGCATTTCATCGCCAACTCGCAGAACCCCACCGTGGGCGTGCTCGCCCACCCTGGCCAAGTGGACATTCGCATTGCCGCCAAAGCCCCGACCAAAGAAGCGGCACTGGAACTCATCGCCCCAGTGGAAGCCGAAATGCGCCAGTTGATCGGTAAGCATATTTTTGCGGCTGATGAAGAAACGATGGAAATGGCAGTCGGCAAGTTACTGCGGGAAAAGCACAAGACCATTGCCGTCTGTGAAGATCTGACTGGCGGCATGATCACCGACCGGTTGCAAGAGGCGGACAACACACGCTTCGTCGAAGGGATTGTGTGCAACAGCCAGACGGCACTCCGCCGTCTCTTATCTGGCACAGGTCATGCGGATCGAGTTGAGGCGTTACTGCAAGATCCAGCAGCCGTAGCACAGGCACTTGCCCTCGCCGTCCGCGCTCAAGCCGGGAGTGATTTGGGATTGGCCATCTACTCGCTTCCCGATCGCACCGACACGTCCGAAAATTTGGCGCGTGGGCAGACGCACATGGCCATCACCGACGGACAAGGCTTCAAGACTCGCCTCCACAACATGGCAGGTCGGGGCCGGCCAGACCGCACTCGTATGAGCTTCAATGCTCTAGCCTTGGTGCGGTTGGCGTTATTGGAAGGCATCTCGTAGAAGTTCGAAGGAAAGCAGCAGTAAGCGGCTCTCCTTCAGCGTGGCAAGCTGTAGGGATCAGACAATGCCAAGCTCCTTCAACTCGGCCAGCTTCGCTCGGTTCAGCCCCAGCAAGCGGCTGTAAACATCTTCGTTATGCTGCCCAAGCGCAGGTGCAGATTGGTCGAATTGCACCGGATGGTTCTGCAACTTCACCGGCATGCCGATGGCTTTTGCACCTGGGATGGGGCCATGCAGAGGATGCTCCAGATCGAGCACCATATTGCGCGCGGCGAGATGTTCATCGGTCATCAATTCTCGTGGCGTAAGAATCGGGCCAGCAGGAACACCACTGTTTTGTAAGTGATTCACCGCTTCGTTCACGGTTTGCTGCGCGACCCAGTCCTGCACCACCGTGTCGATGGCCTGTCGATGTTCACGACGATTCAGCAAATTGCGAAAACGCGGGTCTTCTAATTCCGGCCTTCCCAGCGCCGCCACGAGCTTCTGCCAATCAGGTGCCGATACGGCGCAGATCGAGACGTACCCATCCTTCGCCTCGTACACGTTAAACGGCGTACCGCTGACATGGGCGTTCGCCATGCGTTGCGGCTCGTCTCCAGCCAGCATGAATTCAATA
>SXGS01379610.1_pt1 | contig 14922 bp, 12 predicted proteins | sample 3174681 | NCBI WGS metagenome assembly SXGS01 (sample SAMN11356861, study PRJNA531348) | freshwater metagenome | isolation source: freshwater sample F1-80 | place: China: Fuxian Lake, Yuxi | collected 2017-12-25
ATCAAGCCAGCGCCAACAGTAGCGATTTGGTGATGGGCATCGCCCTTTCAGCCACGCGCTCCGTCACCAATTGCGCCCCCAGTTCCGTGTTTCCCGTGGCGATCAACGAAATTTTCGCCCGAGGCACTCCCACCGCCGAGGGATTCGATCCCGCTTCAGATTGGGTTGAACTGCATAACCAGGGCGCCACGACGGTTGACTTGTCGGACCTCAGCCTATCAGACGAAGCTTCATTCGGCAGAAAATTCGTTTTTCCAAGGGGCACAACCATCCCCGCGAACGGTTTCCACGTCGTTTTCTGTCAACCAGGCGCGCCCGTCTCTTCAACCAACACGGGGTTCGCCCTCAGAGCCACCGGCGGCGCCCTGTTCTTATTCAACACATCCTCGAGCAACACCGAACTGATAGACGCAATCAGATACGGTTTGCAAACACGCGGATATTCGATCGGCCGATTTCCCGATGGCTCTGGCGCGTGGGATCTCGGTCTCGTGACGCCAGACTCCGCGAACAAACCCGCTCCGATGGGAACAATATCGCTCCTGAGGATCAACGAATGGATGACCGATCCCACAAGCGGCAAGGATTGGTTTGAAGTGTTTAACAGCGGCCCGCTCCCAGTGGCCTTGGGCGGGCTTTTCTTGACCGACGACCTCGCCAACAAGGTGCAGTCCCCCGTGCGCCCATTGTCGTTTATCGGAGTTGGGCCGGATGCGTTCATCAAGATCATCGCCGATGGCATTCTGGAGGCTGGCGCCGATCATGTGTTGTTTTCGCTCAGTAAGTCCGGCGAGCAACTTGGCATTTTTTCCCCCTCTGGCGAATTGATCGACGGTCTTGGATTCGGCATTCAATCCACCGGCGTGTCCCAGGGCCGATTCCCGGATGGAAGCCCCAACCTCTTCAGCTTTCCGACCACGCCAACTCCGGCTCAGAACAACCGACTCGCCGGGCCTGCCTCTGGCGATGCCGACGATGACGGGCTTGCCGACTCCTGGGAACTCGCAAATTTTGGCTCAACCGACAGAGACGGCAGGCGTGACTTCGACAACGACACTGCCAGCGACAAGGAAGAGTACATCGCCGGCACCAACCCGCGCGATTCGCTTGATTCCCTAAAGATAAACGGCGCGATCGTTCTCGACGGCCAATGCATCTTGCGCTTCACCGCCGTGGAAGGCAGAAGTTACACCATCCAATTCAGCGATGACCCAATCAGCGGGATTTGGCAGCCGGTGTCTCACATTGCAGCGCCCGCGGCAACGGGTCCCGCCCAAATCATAGATTCACAATCTCTGTCTGGAATCGCCCGCTTTTATCGCCTGGTCACGCCGGCGGTTCGGTGAATCTTAAAACAAAACTTGTGATGCTGGATTATTTTTGGATTGGCCTCGGGGGCGCGATAGGAAGCATGGGGCGCTTCTGGATTTCGAGCCTAGTGGCTCACCGATTTGGCGAAGCGTTTCCCTTGGGCACATTGCTCGTGAATGTCACGGGCTCCCTGGCGATTGGATTCATCGTGTCCTATCCGATGCCGGAAGGTCGCTGGCTGGCCACTCCTGCGTTCAAGGTGTTCTTCATGACGGGAATTTGCGGGGGCTACACCACTTTTTCGTCGTTCAGTTTGCAGACCTTCAACTTGGCGCAGCGCGGAGAATGGCCTCTAGCCGCACTGAACGCCGTCCTCTCGATGACGCTCTGCATTGGCGCCGTGTGGCTGGGCCATTGGCTGGGAGGGACGATCGGTTCGCCGAAGGCCAACTGAATCCAATTTCTCGATATCATTAGTTTTCCGCCGCTTACGGGAGGGCATGGACTATGTGCTGCAACTCCTTCGCCACAGGGGCGCCATCCGCGGCTTTGATACTCCATCTCAGCCGTGAGCCTTTCAGGAGTTCGCCTCCGCGGGTCGGCGAAACACGCGCCGCCAAAACCACAGCGTGCCCACGGCTCCGCACAGCGCCGCTCCAATGAAGTTCGCGTGCGGACTCACGCTCCACAGCCAAGCGCCAAGCATCGAGCCTATCGTCACGATGCCATCACGAACAAGATAGTACGCGCCGTAAACGCGGGCTCGGAACTCCGGCTGTGCCTGCGACACGATCAATGCTTTGCGAGCGGGTTCGCCAAACTCCTTTAATCCGCGCACGACAAAGGCCAGGGCGAGCCAGGCGAAAGAGTCCGCCCAAAGCAACGAGAGCGGAAACGCGGTGAAAAAGATGAACGTGACGAGCACGAACGGGCGCTGGCCGTGCTTGTCCGCCAAATGCGCCACCGGAAGGTAACACGCCATGGCGGTGACCATTTCGATGGCGACCAGAGAGCCAAATTGCTGGGCATCCAATCCTCCGTGGTTCATCGCCCATAAAATCACATAGGCATAGGGGATTCGCTCGCAGAATCGAATGAGGATGTCGCTCACCAGGAGTTCCCGCAGCGTTGGATTGAAAGACCTCAGGACATCGAAGAAACGGACGTGACTGCTGGCCGCCTTGGCTGGAGGCGTGCCTCGAGAATCCGTCATGAACCATTGGAAAACCGCGGTGACCGCGCTGAGAACAATGCAACCCAGCAAGGCTTCCCGCACCCCCCTCTCCCACCCGTGCCGCGCGATCAACCAGCCTCCGATCAGAGGCCCCAACATCATGGGCACACGGCGCACCATCGACTGAACGCCGATTCCCATGGTGTGCTGTCGCTTGTCAAGAGACGTGGCGATGACGCTGAAAGTTGCGGGAAGAGACAGCGCGCTCCAAGCCAAGAACAAGAAGGCTCCAACCAAAACCCCCAGCCAGTGCTGCCAGACAAGAACGATCCCATATCCGGCCAGGGACAGGGAGTTGAAAAGGAGAAGCGAACGCCGCTGCCCCCACCGATCTGTCAGCCACCCTCCCGGATAGGCATACAACGCGCCGAGGAGCGTTTGCAAACCATCGAACAACCCAATGAGAAGCACTCCCGCTCCCAAAGTCTCCAGATACTTGGGCGCGAAACCGAGCCACAATCGCTCGCCCGTGCCAGCAAGAACCAAAGCGGCAAGCAGCAGCGCCGTGTCGCGGCGCAGGGCTAAAAAATCGGCGACTTTCACTTTAACACAGTGGCGTGCAAATCCCGCAGCGCATGCGGTTCCGCATCTAAGAGCGGATGATGACTTTTGGGCATCCCGGGAACACCAAAACCTTGCTTGAGCCTTAAACTGTTTAAGCCGTCCATTCCGCAACCAACGAACGCGATTTTTTCGCAAGCCTTTCGCTTAACAATTCCGCCCTTTACCTCGGTTTGATAATTTCCTTCCAAACCGACCGACCAGGGTGACGAGGCGGTTCTCCCCATCCCAAGTGTAGGTCCAACGGCCATCGGCCAGGGTGGGCCATCCAGATCATTATTTCAATTATTTGTCTGTCCCTTGGGAATTTTTCTCACCCTCCCACGCAAGGGCTTCAACAACATGGGAGGGCGAGACTCCGTCGAGCCGTCGTCCAGACCAGGGGCGTTCGGGCCCACGAAGAATGAACGCAGGCCTCGACGGAGTATCGCTTTCCCCAATGCGTCGCGTCATTCAACTGAAAACAGCCATGAACCAAAGCATGGGAGTGAGGCCGACGTGTCCTCCTTGGGAACAATTAGTGACCCACACCAAAAAACTCAGGGACAAAAACTCAGGGACAGACAGAATACCCAAGAAGTCCGGGATTGGGACAGCAATGCGAGGACACCATCGGTGGGATTTTCAGGGAATGCCCAAACTCAGTCTAGCGTTGTGGAATCAGGAGTGGAGGGGGGCGAGGAACCCCTCGGGAACGCGATTCTCCAAGATGTTTGACGCAATCTATCGGCAGTCCTGCCAGCATGACCACAGCGGTGAATCCTTCAGACTGATGGAAATCCATTCATGAGATCAAATGGACGCCAGTCGAGGCGAATCTGAAGCACCCTCTCAAATGCCTCGGAGTATCCGAACGTTCCTTTCACGAGAGTTCGCGGCTGACATCAACCACCACCAGCCATGCTACCCGAAGCCGGATTTCCTCAGGTCTCTCAGAACGAACATCGACGGACCGTCCAAGCCCCGCACGGATCGAGCTCCGCTTTCTCGATTTGCTCCGAAACGGTCCCGATAGGTGTGGAAAATCTCTTCCACAAACTCGCGCGTGCCGAAAACCGCACCGTCCACGAAGTAACGCACTCGACATCGCGCATAATCGTGAATCTGCAGCTTGCCTTTGGCGGCGATGACGGCCTTCACGCGCTCGGGATCAATCCCCCGTCGCAGGGGCTGTCCCTGCTCATCGAGGCCCTCATTCTGCTCTCCCTGCCCAAACAACCAGACTCGATAGGTCGCCAGCGCGGCCGTCAGCGATCCATCGACTCCGTCCCGTGCATCCATCAATGATTTGAATCCTTCCTTGGCGACTCGAATGCCAGCCACCGCTTCGCCGTAGCCGCACCAACGATAATCTTTCGGGTCCTGGGTCACTCCCGCTCGCACCGGGTTCAAGTCGATGTAGGCGGCCATGGTCAGCAGGGCTTCCCCACACCCATCAACTAAAACACTTTTGAATCGTTCTTCCCACAGCGTTCCTTTGCGGCCCGTGCGATGATTGTACCAAGCGCTGAACCGCTGCTTGAGCAGTCGGTTGAACCAACTCACATCCCACATCTGCCGAAAGAATTGCTCCAGCAGCGCTTTTTCTCCTTCCACATCCTTGGCCGCGCAGAAAAGTTCGATCCGCGCTTTGGTCCGTGTGTAATCCTCTTCGAACTCCAATCCCTTCAACAATTCCAGCACTTGCTCGGCGGTGGGCATCACATCTGGCCGTTTGGGCACCTCCAACAGAATATGGTAGTGATTGGACATCACGCAGAACGTCAGCACTCGCACCTGACAGAACGTTTCGCATTCCCGCATCAACCGCGTGAATTGCTCCTTCTCCGCGATCTCGAAAATGAACCGTCGATCCACGATTCGAGAAATGCAGTGGTAATGCCCAACGGGCCGATCCGTAGGAAACTTCAACCTCCCTTGCCTCACGTACCTCTTTAACCATACCCGCCCGCCCTGCTCAAGTCCTTTCTCTAATAATTTGTCTGTCCCTGAGAATTCTATATAATTTGTCTGTCCCTGAGAATTCTATCGCAACCCCGCATGAGCGCCAGCCGCTCCAGGTCCAGCGGCAACTGCAATCCAAGCCGCCGGGTCTTGTCCAACAAGTCTGAGGCCGGCTCGCCGCGTGTCGGATTGGCCTTGAGTGTCGTGCTCACAGCAGCAGGTTGCCTGAAGTCGTGTCCTCAGTAAAGGTTTCACCCTAGTATTGAAGCGGCAACAACTCCTCGGCGGCATTGGAATCGCCTTGCTGAACGCGGTCGAGAATGCATGTGACGTTACTCATGGAAGGAGAAGTAGCGGCTTGCGATTATCACTTTCGGAGACGGTCCAGCTTCAGAAGCTTGATTTCCTTCACGGAGTGATTCGCCCAATAGACCACCTTGAATTTGCCGACAAGTTTTACCTGGACCGTGCGCCCGATGGAATCCCGCTCGGTGGTTTCGCCTGCAAGGGCAGGATAACGTTCCAACACATCAAAGAACCGGGCCAGTGAATCCTTCTCTGCCCGGCGGAGGGAAAGTAGAACTCGACGGCTTCCGAGCGCATGAACAGGACATATTCCACACTCATGCGCGTGGCGATTCAGCCGTTGGACCCTTGTTTCACATCGCTCCAGCGTTGCCAATGCTTTAGGTCGCGGTCGTCACTGAGGCGCGTCAGTTCTTTCCGGTAGGCGGGATCGTCCCGGCGCAATCGTTCCGCCACAAACGCGGCCAATTCCGCCTGTTCTTCCGGTTGCAGAATCGCAGCCTGCTCTTTCAGTTCAGCCAGACTCCTGTCTCTTCTTAGCCCGCCCTCGTCCGATTGCCAACTTGGAATTCCGGACCAAGCAGCGCCGCAGCGCCGATCACCGCATCGGCGGGCTTATTGAAGAAGCTCCAGCCATGCCGGGTCGGAGACCGGCGCTCCGGGGCGGCAGGCGGATGCGCTTCGTCAGAGATGGGACCCTTGGGATGCATGTGACCGTCCCTCCTACGGACCAGCCTTGCGCAGCCGCAGGAAGCGAGTGCGAGTTTCCGTGGCCATCGTGACGCTTGAACCTTCTTTCCCGATCACGGGTTTCTCAGGCCATGGAGTCCAGGCTGCGTCCTGAACCTGTTCGCTCGATTAGAGCAGGAACTCCGGGCTGGTGCCCGCCCAACTCACGACGAGTTGGCTGGCAGAACCGGAGGTGATCCGCAGCGGCGGTGGGAGAACTTGGAACGAAGCGGTGCTGGTCACGTTGCCATGCGGCGTCACGATGGTGACGGGGCCGGAGGTGGCTTGCGGCGGGACGTTGGCGGTGATTCGGAGATCGAGGTTGTTGGTGAGGGCGTTGGAAAAAGCGGAGCTGGCACCGTTGAAGAGCACGGCGGTGGCTCCGGTGAAGTTGGCTCCGGTGAACGTAACCCTGGCGCCGGGCACACCACTCATCGGCGAGAATTGGGCACCAGTGAAGCCGGGCGGCGGCGTGGGATACCACGCGAGGGTGAAATTGCCTGCTCGGGTTGCATCGACCGGATCTTTGCCTGACAGAGCAAGCGCGTAGGTTTCTCCGGCGAGCGCAGTAAACGTCACTCGACTGCCGGATTTAGTCCCATTATTATCGTTCCCGACCACAGCCACGAGTTGGCCCAGTTGCTCTCCTATGTAAACGGCTAGCAAGGTGTCAAAAGCCGTACTACCGGTCAGATCAAAGGTGAACCAACCGCCAGATACAGGTGCGGTCCAACGGTACCAAAGCGAATTCCAGGAGGTGCCGAATTCGCCAACGACGTGAAAAGGCTCATGCGGTTCAACAGAAGCGTAACGATTACTCCCCATCGCTGTGCCGGAAGGGCCGGAAAGGGATTGAGCGTTTAGGAAGTCGTCATTTGCGAGAGGAAACCCAAATGTCCAAACAAAATCGTCCGCCGGAGAGCCGTCGCGAGAACGGTTAAAGTTTCCGTCCAGCATTTCACCAGCGTCGTCCAGCGCGGTGCCCAGGATGCGGACGGTGTAATCGGTTGTTTTATCGAATGGCACGTCATGCCTGAAGAAGAAGGAACGGCCATCATCCGCCCAATCGAACCTTCCCCGAACATCTGGAGTGATCAGGAAAGCGCTTTCGACTGTCGCGCGGTTCATCTTGCGATTGAAGATGACCTGGACAGGTGCGCTGGGATCGGTGCGCTGGCCGCCGGGGAGAGCGGAGATGACAATGGGCGGGTTGGTCGTGGAACTAATGAATTCCATCGCGCGAGCGACGTTCAACCGACCGTTTGTCACGACCTTACCTTTGAGCGCGGGTGTTTGATCAACGGAACCTAATAACGCGCCTTTCAATTCACTGACGGTGGCGTTCGGTTCGGCCGCGAGGAGCAGAGCTGCCGCACCTGCGACCATGGGAGCGGCAGCGGATGTACCGCTAAAACTCGAGTAGTAATTGTTGGCATCGGAGGTCGTCGTGATACCCACTCCAGGAGCGGCCAGATCAACTCCTGTTCGACCGTAGTTGGAGGATGGACGGAGCTGGTCGTTGGCATCTGAGTTTGCGATTGAAATGATGCTTGGGCAGTCGTAGGCAGCAGGATAAGAGGGATAGCGGTCGAGATCGCTGCCGAAATTGTTCGCTGCGACGATGGTTAGAATCCCCTCCGTCCCGGCAAGGTCTATAGAATCTTTGAGGGCCTGACTGTAGCCGCCTAGCGGATCGGTGAAATAACTATTGCTGGTTACGCGCACGTTAACACCGCTCCTCTTCATTGCCACGATGCAATTGAATGCCTCCACGAATTGGGAAATGTACGCAACGTTGTTTGGGCCGCCAGTCCGAATGGCCATCAGTTGAACCGTCCAGTTAATTCCGGCGACGCCTTTCGCGTTGTTGCCTACCGCACCGATAACGCCAGCGCAGGCGGTCCCGTGGTAGATACGAACACCTGGGCTGGCCTCGACGCCCTCGTCGAATGGATCTGAATCGCCATGCAAACCGTCGCCAGTAATATCGATTCCGTAAATGTCGTCCCCATAGCCGTTGGCGTCGTCGTCAATGCCATTTGTCGCTTTGTCCATGCCGTTCGCGTCGAGCCCTGTTTCGCCCGGATTTCGCCACATATTCGCGGCTAAGTCCTCATGATTATAGTTGATCCCAGAGTCGATTATTGCCACCACCACCTTTGTGCTCCCCGTCGTGCGAGCCCATGCGTTGGTGGCACCGATTCTGTTCAGATACCATTGCTGGCCGAACATGGCGTCACTCGGAATGACTGGAGGAGGAGGGCCGTGCAAGCCAACGGCAGGGCGCGGCGTTCTCCCAGGGCCGTCCACGGGAATTGCGGCATCACCCTCGTCCGGCGCGCTGCGTCCGGCGCGTTCCATCGGCGTCGGCGTCGGCTTGATGATTCCATTCGCCTCGACGGTCAGGACGGTGCCGAGCGCTTGATACGCCGCCAGGCCGTCCCGCACGCTCATGCCGCGGGGCAGCTCCACAAGCTGCCAACCAACTGCGGGGAAATTGCGGATCACGGTACTTCCGAGTTGTGCATTGCCGAACGCTGCCGGCTCGCCCTGCGGACCGCCTTGCCACTTGATGAGGAGCTCGATTGTCGCGGATTTCTCTGAAGCGCGGACGGGTAGTTCGATGAGCAGTGTGGTGAGAAGTAAAATGGCGATGCGTTGTAGATTCATAGATCAGATGTTTTTGGTTACTGTTTGTTGGTGCTGCGTCCCAAATGGGCATGGAAACGGCGCGCCGGGTTTAGACTCGGAAGTTTTGGTTACCTCGATGCGTGATTGGTTAGTTCGACCGAAGTGCAGGCGGGCCGTGTTCTTGCGGGAGCGCGTCCTGAAGCTTCGACTCAGCCGCGGAAAGGAAAGCGCGAGCGCTCTGAAGATCGATCCCCAGCCATTTGCGTTGAGCTTCTGAAACCAGATGGTTCAGTTGCTCGCCAGCATCAGCGATGTATTGTCGTGCCCTTATTAAACGGGCACGTCTCTCGTCCGGTATTGTGTCAGGTGCGCCGACCCAGTGTGTGAAACCACGCGCTGAGAGACGAAGCACTTCAATTCGGGTCTCGGCAAATCCGGCATTGCGGTTGTCCTGAGCGACAAGCGCTTCGGCCTTTTCATTCGCCTGCTGAAGACGGCCCAACCCTTCGGGATCATGGCAGGCCAAGAGCGATTCTCCGAGTTCCGCCATGATGACTGGAAGGCTTGAGATGAATTCGGCGGCATTTGGCTCCGCCTTGAGAACCCCTTCCATGAGCCGGAGCGCTTCGCGCCGGTGCTGCAAAGCCTCTTGATGGAGTTCGAGTGCGGAATAGGCGCGTCCCAGGCATCCATGAGCTCCATGAAGGTGGGCAAGGTCGAAAACATTCGGCCTTTCTTCCGAAAGATGCCGAGCCTCCATCGCGCGGAGGAAGGGTTGGAAATGATTGGTCAGCGCTTCATTGACGCGCCCCATGCGGATAAGCACATCACCAACGCAGCCTCCCGGAGCGGCTGCCATGAGTGTCTGCCCCGCGGAAGCGAATGCCGGGTAATTTGTCAGGAGCCTGGCCCAGTGTTCCGCCTGGCGAAAATGCTGTATGGCGTCCTCAAAGCGGAACAGACGCTTAGAAGCGGTTCCTGCGATGAGATGCACCCGGGCGAGTTGGCGGATCGAATCAGGGGAGAGGCTCGCCCTGTTCAATGTCTGAAAAAGTCCGATCGCTTGTTCTGCCCGCTGTAACCCGGACTCGTAATCAGCAGCCGTATTTCCCTGGTCCCATGCCTGCGATTGAGCCAGCCGCACGTAGAGATTGGCGACACTGGTTCGAAATTCTGGCGTTATTTCTGCGCCATCGCGAAGCTGCTCAAGAAACGCCACACCATTGGTCGCAAGCATCTCGCTCACCTCACGGGTTCCGGCGATTTGCCAAAGCTTGTTGCCGATATCGCGAAATAACCTGTCAACAAAGGAAAGCGTGATTCTGAGGCGCTGTTCCGCCAGTGTCTTCCCCACGGCTTGAGCTTGCTCAGCCTTTCTGGCGAGGATCGCTTGCTCACGAGATATCTCCTCGGCTTCCTTCGCGCGCCACGCCTGGACGGTGCTGATGACAGCCGCCACGAGCAGAGCGTTTGTGACGATCGCGCCGGCGGCAAAATGAAGTTTGTTCCGACCCACGAATTTCCCCAATCGGTAAATTCTGCTCGGAGGTCGTGCCAGGACCGGCTCGTGGCCCAAGTGCCGCTCAATGTCCGCCGCGAGCGCACTGGCCGTTTCGTAGCGGCGGTTGCGGTCCTTCTCCAGGCACTTCATCACGATCCAGTCGAGGTCGGTTGAGAGGGACTTGAGTTGAGAGTTGAGAGGGTTGGTGTCCTGCCTGTCGCGGCGGCTCGTCAGAGCGCCGCAGTTCTCGTGATTGCTCGGGCCCTGCTCCGGGTCACTGGACTTCAATCCTGTTGAGTTCGCGGCACTCTCACGAGGTGCCGCTACAAGCTCTCGTGTCAAGCGTCGGCTCGGGCGCTCCGGCTCTTCCTCGCGGATGATCCGGTGCATCTCCGCGTAGCCTGCGGTTCGCAGGCGTTCTTCGGAAAAGGGTGGCGAACCGGCGAGCAGTTCGTAAAGCAACACGCCCAAGCTGTAGATGTCCGAGCGGGTGTCGATGTCGGAACTCGTCATCTCCGCTTGCTCGGGACTCATGTAAGCGGGCGTGCCGATCAGCGTGGAGATCTGAGTGTGGATGGTCTTGTCGGTGAGTTTCCCGTGCAACGCCTTGGCCACGCCGAAGTCGATCACCTTGGGAACCGGCTTCCCGTCCACTTCGGTGACGAGAATGTTCGAGGGCTTGAGATCGCGGTGAATGATGCCCTTCTGGTGGGCGTGCTGAACGGCGGAGCAGACTTGGAGAAAGAGTTCCAACCGCGCCGCGAGCGGCAGAGCGTGTTCGCGGACGTAATCCGTGATGCGTGCGCCGCGCACCAGTTCCATCACGAAGTAGGGGAGGGCGGAAGTGGTCGTAGCAGCCGAAGTGAGTCGGCTCGGATTCTCACTCGGAGAAGTTTGAGCGGACTCACGTCCGCTGCTACCAGAATCGGCAGTTCCCGTCACTCCGCCGTCCAAGACCTTGGCAATGTTCGGATGATCCATCAGCGCGAGTGCTTGGCGCTCGGCCTCGAAGCGGACGACCACCTGGCGAGTGTCCATGCCGGCCTTGATCAGCTTGAGGGCGACTTGCCGCCGCACCGGTTCCTCCTGCTCGGCCAGATACACCACGCCCATCCCCCCCTCGCCGAGTTTCTCCAAAAGCTTGTAGCGGCCGATGAATTGGCCGGGTTCTTCGGTGAGAGGCGCCAACACTCGAACGGTCTGATGGGTGAAAAGCGTGTCGGGCTCATCGTGGGCGGTGAGCAAAGCTTCCACCTCCTTCCGCAGCTCGGGATCGGAGCATTCGCCGTCAAGAAAGCGCGCCCGCTCCCCGGCGTTGGCCAGTTCCACCGCCGCTTCAAACAGCGACACCACTCTGGACGGACTTTGACTCGCGGTTCGGTTCATCGTTCCATCCTATCTGGCGATTTTCCTCGTCCGAAAAGGACATCGAGTTGGAGAAAAACTACTCTCCTGACTTAAGTTCGCGACTCAACCAGGCCCGGGCAAACAGCCAATCACGCTGCACGGTCTTCTCTGAAGCTCCGAGCACGGTGGCGATTTCCTTCAAATCGAAACCCGAAGACAGGTGCAGTTTCACCACTTGAGCTTTTCTTTCGTCGAGCTGGGCCAGCCCGTCGAGCGCATCGCTGACCCGGATACACTTCTCGCCATCCGCTGCAATAGGCAGGTCTATGAGTTCGATGTCCACACGTTCGAGCTCGCCGCCGTGGCAGGGGCGCAACTTGCGCCGGGCGTTGTCCACGAGAATGCGCCGCATGGCTTCTGCGGCGGCGCTGAAGAAGTGTTCACGGTCACGCCATTCCTGGCGGTCAGATTGGCCGAGTCGCAGCCAGGCTTCATGGACCAAGGCCGTGGCCTGCAGCGTCTGCCCGGGCCTTTCTTGCGCCATCTTGTGCGCGGCGAGCCGGCGCAGTTCATCATAGACGAGCGGCAGCAATTCCTCGGCGGCATTGGGGTCGCCTTGTTGAACACGGACCAGGATGCGGGTCACGTCTGACACGACGCCATGTTCGCGTCTCCCTTGAAAAAGACGAGACAGGAATGACAGTGTTGCGACACCGGGCGGGGGGTTCTCCTCGATTTTCTGTCCACTGGTCAGTGTTGATCCATCATGATAGACAAAGATCATGAAGTCTGACGCGATTCTTGCCCCCGTTTCCTGGTGGCGTATGATTCGCGCTGTGGAAAAAGTTCGCGAACGATTGCTGCGCGCGGTGAAGGCGCTGGAGGATGCGCATCTTCCTTACGCGGTGATCGGCGGAAATGCTGTCGCCGCCTGGGTGTCGCGCGTGGACGAAGCGGCTGTTCGCAACACTCGTGACGTGGACATCCTCCTTCGTCGCGCAGACCTGGATGCAGCCGCGCACGCCCTCGAGAATGCGGGGTTCGTTTATCGCCGGGTGGCCAGCCTGGGCCAGCCCGGCGGCCTGGATTTGTTTCTCGATGGTCCCAAGGCAAGCGCGCGCGATGCCATTCACGTGGTCTTTGCTTCGGAAAGGGTCCGATCCGATAGTCCCGCCCCCGCCCCGGACGTGACCGATTCGGAACAGGCGGAACATTTCCGACTGGTCACACTTGATGGATTGGTGCGGATGAAACTGTCGGCGTTTCGGGATAAGGACCGCACGCATCTGCGGGATTTGATCGAGGTCGGCCTCATTGATGCCTCGACACTGGACGGGCTGCCGCCGGAACTTCGCCAACGGTTGCAACTGCTGCTCGACACGCCCGAAGGCTGACACGCTTGGAGACATTTTCCTGGCCGCTTTGGCGTCGCCATACAAAAAAAAGGGGTCAGTCCTCACTTTTGATATTCCTTCGATTCGCCTGCTTTGCTCGTCGCTCTCGCCTTTTTGCCAGCAGGTTCGACACATGCGTGCACACTCCCATGTGCAACCGCGCGGCAATCCATTTTTAATGTCACGGTCGTCTCCCGGTGCATCCGCAAGTTGTCGGTAGATGTCAGTTCCACAAGTGGTGATCATCCTGATTTTTGAGGAGCACTACAACCTTGAGCAACCGTGTGAAGCCCGGTCGGCCCCATATTTGGCCACAGCCCCTCAAACGATGCTGTAATTGCTTGCCGAGCGATTCGACGGCGCCACTACCCCGTGGAGCGCCTGCCTTCTCCATGGCCTGAAAGTGCAGGTGGTCACGATGTTTCACAAAGAACTTCACCTCCCGTTCGATCAGTTCCTGCTGTGCGGGTGTTCGTTCCGGTTGGCGCTCAAGAAGCTCCTCCAATTGGCGCACGACTTGGTTTTCCCGGCCCTTGCGCAGGGATCGCAACAACGGCTCCACCCAAGCGCCGGCTTCGGGCGTATCCTGCCCGTGCAGGCTGTTGGCGACCGCCCAAAGGTGGTCGCGTGCATGGTGGAAATCCAAAGTCTTGATGGCTTGAGCGAAGCGGTCTTGGGCCAAATCCCATAACCAGATGGCGCCGTCCATCACCAGATAGACATACTTTGCTCGTCCCAACCCGCGACGCCTGGCTTCGCTTTGGACGGCCGCTCCGAAATCCACGGGCGAGGTTTCCGGTGGAGTCGCCACCACAAATTTCTCGATCAGCATCCCCCGTCCGCTGTCGTTGACGGCCCGACGTTCAAGCCGGTAAATGACCGCCGACTTCACCTCATGCCAGAGGACCCGTTGCGGCTCTTTCTTTCGAGGTCCAGCTCCCCAATCCGGACCGCGCTCTCGAGCCATCCACCCATCCAGCATGAGCACCATGCTAAACTCCGGTTCTTGTGGCGGGATCACCGGGTGGGGTAATTCAATCCGCGCTGCGATCTTGCCCAAGCTCTGCAAGTGCTGATGAATACACTCGTCGCTGACAGGACAGCCCCAGCGCGTCGCCATTTGCGCCGCCGCCTCATACGAAGTGGTCTCGCTGGCCGTGTAGGCCAGGCGGCTCTCCAGTTCCGGACTAAGCCGCTGGTAAGGTTGGAGACCCCACGCCTGGCGAACCGGACAAACCCACTGCCCCAGAGCCGGACTGTAACCATGGCGAACCTTCAGTTTGACTCCACCCGAAATGCTCATTAGTTGCAGATCGCGCCAGCGAACGTCTTTCAAGCCCTCTCCGGTCTTTGGGCACACTGCAGGCATGGCGTCGGACTGTTCCTGCAAGCGCTTCTCCAAGCGTTGACGCGTCCATTCCCGGCCCTCGGCCAGGACGTCCTGTTCCAGTTGACGCAGCTTGTTCACGATCCTCGCCCTCCCAGCCGATACAGATAAACACTTTTGACGGGCACCCGCCGAGTGTGGTCACGATCCTGACGAGAACGACCCGTGGTTTGTCCAACCCATTGCCAATTGGCCGCACGATAACAAGTCCCGCTAAAACGCTCCTGTTGGACAAACGTCTCCAGCCAGTCCAAACCATGGCCATACTTCTGTTGCCAGTCGGCGCTGATCCGACGGGCCACGGCGCCGAGCACGTGACTGGCCAAGTGCGGCACCCGCGTCCACGGGAAAATGGCCCCATAAGACAAGAGTTTTGGAAACGGCGCGCGTGCACTACCCCCACCACCCCCACGCGGGATCAGAAGTTGGGGTGTTGGGTCGGCGTCGCTCTTCGGGATCCCTCCACGTTTTGCTGCCGGACGACACGACAGCCACGTTACCGGAGTGGATGTTCGATGTGTCGTACTGCAAAACCGTGGTTTCGCAGGAATCGGCCTTCCTGAGCCTCTCGGCCTTG
>SXGS01692253.1_pt1 | contig 14922 bp, 17 predicted proteins | sample 3174681 | NCBI WGS metagenome assembly SXGS01 (sample SAMN11356861, study PRJNA531348) | freshwater metagenome | isolation source: freshwater sample F1-80 | place: China: Fuxian Lake, Yuxi | collected 2017-12-25
CAGCCAACGTGTTTTTATCGATCTTCGCCCCATAGGTTTCTTGGAGACGCTCGTAGTTACGCCCCAACCGATCCCGCACCGACGACAAGACATGGGCGTTGATAATATCAGTATCGGCACCCATTGTTCGTGACGCTGCCCTGGTAAACTCACGACGCTGCACATCGATCGCCTCTTGTGCCGCCCCAGCCGTGGCAGGGTTGTCAAACCATGCGGCTCGCACTCGCAGGAGTTCAGGCTTCTGCGTGAACTGTGCGGCATCCATCGGGACACCCGCTGTCCGCAGGACATCGACGTGCTGCTTGAGCCGTGGGGCTAGTACCTCTGGCCCTAAGAATGCACCCGCTCTCCCGAGCAGTTTAAATGCGGAACCCCCAATCGTCCCGAAGAGACCGCCTTCTACCGCTTGTCCAAACTTCTGCACCGCCATCGATTCATCATCTTTGAGGACTGGCGTGAACAGCGCATTCGACAGCGCACCTTCCTTGCCCATCTGGTAGGCCGTACTCATCACCCCTGGGGACACCCGCTGTTCGGCTTGACCAATCTTCGCCGCCGTCGTCGCGTCCCTAGCTTTCCCTGCCAATTTCAGCATGGGATTCGCCAGCGTCCCAGCCATCTCTCCTATGCCCGTCAACTCTGGGTAGGCTTCCTTCGCAGGGCGCATCGCTTCGATATGCTCCCGTTCCATTTGCGTCGAACGCTCTCCAACACGCTCTAGCCCTGGGACAGTCCCCACTAATTGCCCAATTGCCGAGACCGGCTCTAACCACCCGTGCATACCCCCTGCCACAAATGCCGCTGCTGGATCAGCCCCAGGAAAGTTTTTCGCCAACTCTGGCACATGGCCTTTGCCAAACAGCGAGGTCATGCCAGGGTACGATTCTGTTGGCGCAGCCTCTGTCGTCGGGACGGTCGTGTCAGGGTCAGGGGATGGACGTAATGGCGGCCCTAGCGCACGATCGACATAGCCAGAAGGGTCCTTCTTGCTAAATCCACCAAATCTCGCTAACGCGGCTCGCATATCTCCCCCAGCTTCACCCACATACATTTCCAGTAAGGCTCTGGCTCCTGCTCGTGCGCTCTCTGGATCAGAGGGATCAACTGTAAGACCCATCTTCTGAAATTGCTTCATCGTAATCGGTGTGAATTGGAACAGCCCTCTAGCCCCTGTATTCTTGTTGAAGGCGTTTGGGTTCCCGCCACTTTCTATGTGCATCACATTATCGAGGATGCGGTCGGTCACCGCAGAGGATTCGCCTTGACGAAATGACGGCGTGGCGGGACGACCCTGACGCAACGAGGGGACAGGGGTGGAGGGCGCGGGAGGCTCCTGGCGAAGTGAAGGCGTTGGCTCGATGCGTGGAGGGGTAGATGGTGACGGCGCGAAGATTGAACCGAACTCTTCTTCGCTGAGTTGATACCCCATAATTATCGTTCCTTTCTCACGCGAGACTTTTCAAAACTAAGAATATCTCCGTCGAGGAGCAATTCAAGTCGAGTATACTGCTTATTGATTTGATCCATTTCCTCTCGACTGATCCCTTGTCGATCAGCCCATAGCTTTGCGTTACGGAGAAAATCCTCCTTGCTCCGACTCCGTTCATGGATCGCAGCCCACTCCAACGTCTTCAGATCGGACACTTCATTAAAGCGTTCCATTGTATCGAGATAGAGATACGGCTTATCCTTTGTGTGTGTGTGCTTTACGGCTTGCTGCATCGCACGATCGAGCAGGATCGGATAATGTGCGGCTGTTTCGAGTTGATCCATCACGATCATGATCGCCTCTGGATTGGCTTCAAGGCCAGGAATGCCCGCCTCGATCTGCTTCAACAACTCCGCAGATTGGCCAGTTTTTCCAGCAAAGATCGAGCCTCGTAACCGTGCCAGAGATTTATTCGCCACATCGGTCGCCGTTTTCACGAATCGAGCCTTCTCGTCGGCGTTGAGAGCCCCGTACCATTTGGAAAGATTCGCCTTCCAATCTGCGAGTCCACCCGTAATAGCAAATGGGATGTAATTGCGGACTGTTTCCACATCACCGAGGATTTGGCGTGACGGCTGGATCGACTGCGTTAAGGCCGCTCTTTCGAGAGACTGTTGTTCCCGAACTGCGGGAGTTACGCCAGGACGTTCTGGGTATGTAACCCCTCGCCCGCGAACGTCAGGCCCAAGCTTCCACGGTTCACCAGGAGAGGTCTCTCCCGGCACTTGATCACCAGACAGCGTGGCAGGTATTTCCGAGGCAATCGGACGACCCTTGTAGTCATCGGTCTGTAACGAAATCTCCGATTGAATGGGGTCTGCGGACGTATCCTCCACGATGTTGATCTTGCCCGTATATTTGTCAGTAATTTTAATCAATCGCCTCCCACTCGGAGAGGTTTCCTTGAGATATTCTTCCGTATAGCGAGTGGCCCCCTCACCCTTCAACGTGGCTGCGCCAGCAAGCATCAATTGTCTTACATCTTTGCCAGGGCCTACGCCCATCGCTTCGAGATTCTTCCAGTACGAATTAGCGAGTGCTGTGAAGTCCACGCCAGGCATCGCCTCTTGCAGCATCTTGGTCGATTGTTTGAAGTGATCAAGGGTCGTCGCGCCTGAGTTTGCTGCGTCAATTAACGTATTCGCAAACAGGCCACGCTGTTTCTGCGTCAGACCCATTTTCGCATCTTGCGAGACCGATTGGTTTTTGGACATTTCGGAGAGCTTGTTCACTAAATCTGTCCCAAGGAACGGGAACAGTTTCGGCACGGTCGTCATCACACGGTTCATGTCAACATCGCCATGGCGGTCAAGATAATTATCCTTGTTAGACATAAACTGCTGAATGCCGTGCTGCTCATTAAATTTCGCCGCATCAATATCGAGTGCCATCTTGCCCGTTTGCGCCGCTTGCGACTGCTGCTGCAACAACAACGGATTCATCTGCCGTGCCTGTTCGACGGCTTGCTGCTCTCGTTGCAAGACCAACGGATTCAATCGTTGCGTCTGCTGATAATCCTGGACGCTCTTCGCCATGCCGAGCATGTCAGGCAGCGACATCGACTTCTGCGGCTGGTAGTTAGCAGTTGCGGGTGCGTAAGGATCCATGAGTCGCGTCCTTCTCGTTAAATTTGACCTGGGAAGTTCCACCCACCTTGCGGCATATTAAACTGCCCCGCAGGGGCATAGCTTTGGGGGCCTGAATAGGGATTCATCGCGACAGGTTGACCGGACGATCCCCTGCCAGGCGATCCACCGCCCATAAATGGCAGCGACACAGCAGACCCTAAACTTTGCAACGCCCCCGTCCAGGCATTGGCCTGACCGAGCGTCCCGCCCGCTTGGACTGCCCCCTCTCCCGCGATCCCCTGCGCGATGCCTGGGGCCATCTGCGACGCGATATTCCCCGACATCGCTGCCGAGCTTTGGCCCATGTTCGCAATATTAAACAGCCGGTCGTAGATGCCACGCTGATTGCCCGTGAATTGGGTATAGGCTTGGTTTTGCGCCGCCAGCGCAGTCGCAATGCCCGTCTTAGCATAGTCGGTGGCGAATCGCGTCGAGGCGAGATCCATATTCGATCCCCCGCCCCCCACGTTCTGCTTCTGCCGAATTGCTTGCAGCCCTTGGTTCTTCATGAAATCGTAGTACGGTGCCAGATACCCGCCCTCACCAAACTGGGTCACATCCGACGGCTTCAGTACAGGAAATTTCTCTTTGAAGTACGGCAGCATCTCCGAAATGCCGGTCGTGCCTTGCAGCCCAAAATCCATGTATGGTTTGAGATTGGCTTGTGTTTTATTGAACACTTCACGCTGAAAGGCCGTCGCTTCACGAATCGCAGCGGCCTGTTGCTGGGCGGCCTTCTTCGAGGCCGATGACCCCAAGAATCCACCCGCAATGGCACTTCCACCAATAATAGCGGCGGCAGCATAAAATGACATCTTACAACTCCTTTAGCGCGGCTAACGCTTTCTCGACTAGCACATGGTTATCAATATCATACAGGGACGACGAATCGGGTTCTAGTAGGGCATCTTCTAATTGGGCAATATCGGTGAGATCTGTCCGATGCACCGTCATCACCGTCGCGTCGGTCAGGGCATATGTCACTCGCTTGGTGCCAGGTTGGGACTGAATCACATCCCCTGACTCCAACTGCCGCATCCCCGTTTCTGACCACGCAATGATTGTCCCTGACACACACATAAAAAGGTGGGCCTGTTTGTGGATGCGCCCCACCACACAGGTTCCCGCCGGTCGCCACACCTTCCGACAGTACATCCCTGCATGGAAGATATGATCGGTCTTGATCTGGGTACATTGCGGTAGCTTCGACAGCTCCGTCTGGAATGTGTCAATCTGTGCGCGAGTCGGAATAGTCGGAACCGTAATGTCCTGCATCAGACGATACTCACAATCACACCGTTATTCACCGTCACCGTCTGCGCCCCTGCGATAAAACTCCCACTCACCCCCACAATTGCCGTCGCCGCCGCTGACCCGTTCCCCTTCAAAATTCCTGTCAAACTCACCGCACCAGTTCCCCCATGCGCTGGCACAACCGTCCCACTCAACGTGACGGATCCTCCGGTCGGGGAGGCAGGAGTTAGCCCTGTCGTCCCACCGGATATCGAGGCCAGCCCTGAAAACGCAATCGTCACCGATCCTGCTCCGTTCGTAATCGTGGCTCCCGCCCCTGCGGTCAGCAATGCGGGCGTATAGACTGATTGTGCGGCATTGCCGATCAGCATCGTGCCGTTGCTGGGAGCGGTCCCGACACCAGTCCCCCCGCTAGTGACCGGCAACGGTGTCAAGGTGGACAGTTCAATTACATCGGGGCTTTGCAGCCAGAGAATCCACTCCCTCGACGGACGCTGCGTCGTGGGGTCTAAGAATGGCGATTGCGGGAAGATGATATTGGTACTCGGCACTAGTTCGCACCTCCCGTCGCCTTCAGATTCGCAGAGATGATCGCCGCATACACCGGATCACTCACCACGACTTCGAAGACCCGATCTCGCGCCATGCCCAACCGCCGCCAAATCGCACGGTGCCGGTATTGCCCCATTGCGCCAATCGACACCCAATGTTCCGATGACCAGGTCAAACCGCCATCGTTTGACCACCGCAACATGGCTTGAGGATCACTCCCTTGACCGGACACCAATCCCACCCCAGGTTGGAACTGGATTTGGAGTTCATCGAAATACTGTCGCTGGAGATCCGTCACAATATGCGGACACCGTCGCAAGCGACGCACCGCCACCCCGTTATCCGTGTAGACGCTTTGATCGAGCCGGTAGACTTTTCCGTTCTCATAATCGCCCACGTAGTTATCGCCGTTGAAAAATGCGCCGCAATTCGACCGATGCCGTTGGTAGGCCCCATCCTCATACGAGAGCCACTTGTGCCAGAGCTGCGTCGCCAGATCGTAGACCCAAGTGAGATTGATGCTGGGAACAATGAGGACGTAGAATTCGTGGCCTTCGTACCGATAGGTATAGGCTCGCGCCGAGGACAGATCCGCAGCCGCCAAGGTATTCTCCACCGCATGCGTCGAAATTCGCACCATCTGGTACCCGTTGATCGTGCCGACGGTGGCTTGCCCACGAGCATCCTGGGACACAAACGCGATGGAATCGCCAAACCGTGTCGCCGTATGGAGACCCGCAATCCCGTGCTGCATTGTGGTGCCGCTGATGCGATCAAAGGGGAAGAGCGCAATCACTTCTTGCCCACCGCCAGTATCCACCCACACTTCTGTCGTTGTATCGCCAAACAGATAGACCTGCCGATGATCGACGAACACCCGCTGCAAATTATCCGGTGCGCCGTCCTTTGTGCCGTAGAAGAGGGTCGTACTGTAGGGTGAACCGAGATCCGTCACCGCCCAATTCTGCGTTCCAGGCTGGTTGTAACAGATGTAGTTGTCAACGACATCGCACGATGAGGCTGCGGCCCAGAGACCATCGCTCGTAAGCTGCGAGAATGTATTTGTGGCAGCAATCCAAATATATCGCGCACTTCCATCCACGATGTAGGCCGTCAGACCTTGACTGGTCATGACATTATCAGTGATCATCACCGGACCACTATTGGAATTGAGCGTCCCGACCTGCACCACCGTCATCGCCGCGTTCAATGTGTAGACGCCATTTCCCGCCACCACGAGCAAGATCGCTCCGCCTGACAACGCTCGCATCCCTCGCACTTCACCAGATTGCAACTGCGCCACTTCGACCAATCCAGGCGTGGGATACAGGGCGGTACGCCCCCGTACGCCCTCCGGCTTTGCTGGATCCGTCTCGCAGTACCAATTAATGCACTCTTGAGCATCCTGGTAGATCGAGGGGGCTTCGTAGGAGCCGCCGACGAATTGAAAGTCAGGCATTAGCGGAATCCCCCGTCCATAATAAACCCTGCGTCCTTCGCTCGTCCGATCAACAAGGTGTCAGGGTAGCGGCTGATCTTGGGAGGCTGTTGATTGATACGCTTGAGCGACGCTCTCGACTGTGCCGAGAACTGTGAGACGAGTGCAATCATCTGCTGATCGTTCTTCCCGTACATCGGCATGAGACGAATCGCTAATCCCCACCGAAGGGCATTGGAGTAGCCCTGCGGGAACGTGATGGTATCGGCAAGGGAGGAGAAGTGCCGAAAAATGGTATTCGCAAAGAGGTGCATCACGCCCTGCGACGGATTGGGCCACACCGTAATGATGCCGAGCGATTCAGACGGTTGGTAATAGATCCCTCTGGGCCATGGGCCGTTCAAGGTCTTCAACCCAATCGACTCGTACTCTTCCAGGGAGAAGACGGCGATGGGATAGTCCAATCCCCCGCTGGTATTCGTCACTCGCACAAAGCCTGACTCAATCGACAGCGGGCGTTCATACGAGGTCGTCAACGTGGTCGAGGCCACCGTCTGCGAGAGGGACACCGTGTAGGTGCCGAGTGCGCTGTCCACGCCCCCTGCGCCCGTGCCAAACCCAACAATCGTGGTGCCAGCCGTGACGCCAGACCCCGCCACCGTTTGCCCCATCGTGATCGCGCCGCTCGTCAGCGCCGTCACCGTCATGGTGGTGCCAGAAATGGATCCGGTACAGACCGCCCCGATCCCGCCAGGGCCAATCGTATATTGGATTTGGTTCGGCACGACGGGGAACACAATCTCCGTCTTGTAGAACACCAACATATTTTCGTTCGACCACTCTGCGAGCAGGTCGTTCAGCATGTCGAGCGCATCTTGCGCCGCGACGGCCGTCGGCGATTCACCCGCTTCTAACGCCCCGATGTCTTTGAGGGAGCGGCTGATAATATCAAGTGGTGTCATGATCGCCCCGCCTCCCGTTAGTTTTTCACCGCATAGATCGCGTCCACATACTTGATATCCATCGCCGTTGAGTGCGTGTGTGACCCACCGCCACCGGTTGAGCCGGTACCAGAAGAGACCGGCCCAAGATACCCTGATCCAAAGGAACCTGTGCCATACGCACCACGTCGTTCGTAGTCATGACTATGTGACGGGATTTGCGAAGTCGAAAGTGTTGTCGCCCCCGATGTCGCCGTGGAAATCGTCGAAATAAATCCGACAGACCCGCCAGTCGTCACTGCCCCAGACACCACTCGCAAGGCTGCATCGTTGTCCGTCACAATCTTCGTCCATCCGGTAGGAGCCGCCGTCTGTACAAACAGCATCTTTGTGCCAGTTGGGAACGGTACTAAGACCGCACTCACCCAGGATGTCCCGTTACTCGTGAGGACATCACCCGATGGGCCAGGAGGCGTCGTGAAGACCTGCGGAAGGTTCGTGATGGTCAACACCGTCCCGTTATTGATCGTGACCGAGCCGACTGAGAAGAAGGCACCGGTGACGAGTCCCACGATGTAGTACGCCCCCGACGGCACAAAAACATACTGCCCGCCAGCGGCGAGGAGTGCGTTATTAAACGCCGTCGTGCTGTTCGTCACCCCGTCTGCGACCGCCCCGAAATCCTTGACGCTGATCCACTCTTGCAGTTTCGAGGTGGTGGACCGGCTGACCGACCCCGTTCCACCATGGGTATACATCAACGTACTCGCAGATACCCCTGTCATCAGGTTATCGTAGGTGCCAATCGTGACGGCAGCGGAGGTCTTCAACACGAACTTATAGCCTGAAAAATCTGTCGCCCAAATCTCCCCACCTGACGGCACTCGCCCTGACGCATCAAGGACAATCGGGTTCGCATGGGGAACGTTCCCCACGCTGGTCGTGTACGTCGCCAGCGGTGTCGAGGTGCCAGCCGCGTAGGAATAAATCAGGCCACCTGACAAGATCGCGCCGTTCTCATCGAAGAACTGCCACCCTGCGCCAGCAAACAGAGACACATTCACAGACATACAGTCCTCGCTCGGTTAATTGTCACGCAATCCGCTGCACGAATGGAGCCATCGGCAAGACCGGTAACGTCTCATAACTCTTTGCCACTTCGTTGCGAAACGACTCGACGGCGGCACCTGTCTGCCGCTGCTGCTGGCTATTCTCGATCAGCAACACAGGGAGCCACGCGACCGCACAGCCCCACTCGTCCACCTCTTTGCCGGTGTTGGGGTTCGTGCCACGCACTTGCGTAAACCACGAGCATTGCAACTCCACACAATCTTTCTGGAGCAACGGGCAGAATTTCCCCGGCTTAAGTTCCATCTCGACTCCTATTTGGCCGCAGCAAAAAACAGGGGATCGTGCTGAGATTCATTCACGACTTCGGCAACTTCGCCATTATCATCACGAACGGCAAATACGCACCACCATTCAGTCCCGTCTTCCAAGGCGACGATCTCGTGGTTCAAATCCTTGTTGATCTTAATAAAATTCACCGCCGAATAATCTGTCGAACGGCCTTCAACGGTGACTCGCGCCCGTCCCTTCATCAAAAAGGACACATGGTCGAAGGTGTGTCTATGTCCTGCATGGACTTCCCCGACCGATGCGAATTTATGCACCCGGATCCACACATTGCCGATGTACCCAATCGCTTCCGTCGTGAGTGCAGGAACTTGTCTCGCCAAAATTCTGGCAATGTCTTCCGGTGTTTTCGTCTTCGGGTTATTTAATTCTGACACCGCCACCTTCGGCGGTCTCCCGTCGAGAAAGACCCCATCGGCACCGAGAATAAACCCCTCTACTACATGAGGGTGGGAGTCAAGGTTGAGGTACTGGAACTGCCCTAGCGTCCCTGTCGTTGGGTGAGCGGGAGCCTCAAAGACCCATCGCACCACCGCGTCTTGAATTTTACCCCATCTCGCCATCGTGTCGTCCTTTACTTCGCCTGTGCCGCGAGTGTTGCTTGCTGCTGCGCCAGCCGTGCGGCTTCCTGAACAGCACGTTCCATCTCCTTCATCTTCGCGTCAGCATACCGCGCATCACACGCTAAAGCCCAATCGGGGAGTGCATCGACCTTGACATTGGCCGACTTCTGCCCGTTGCTATCATCGATAAACTCTATCTCACCTTTTGTCCCGTCCCATTGAAACGCATGGAGCCTGTCAGGGAATTCCACGCCTTCGAGTTCGCAGACGAGGCGTTCATGATTGCGGTACACAGATGAGTCTGACGGAATAATCGTTAACAGCATATAGCCTCCAACTTCTTGATACGGACAGCCTTTGGACGACGGCGCACGGGATGGGGATCCTTCGCTAGCCAGGCGATGAAGCGGTCCCAGAGGATCATTTCGGGTACCGTGCTTTCACATCGAGACAGGCGTCGGTATATTGATTAATCTGCGCCTGATCGCCTTTAACAATGCCGTCGAGGTACTCGCGGAAGTCTGGATAGGCTACGACGAGGTCACCATGGTATTGAGTGCTAACGTAGTCAGCTTGCAGCCGGGCGATCTCGGTAGCGATCTCAGTCTCGGTTGGCTGCTGGATGTCGGTACCAATCCACTCAACAATATCACCGTGCATTGCAAAAACTGCATCAGGGCAAAGACTTCTGATCGCTTGGATCTTCATCCTTTGCCCTCCAAAGCTGCCCGTCGGCACGGCGACCGCCGCCACCGACCCGTCCGGATACGTGACTCCTGCGGTGCCACTGAGTGTGAGGCTCATACGGTCACTCCCTTCAATTCGTCTAACGACAGCTCCGGCGTCACCAGCTTCGTCACGTCCCGTAGCCGCTGCTTTTCGGCAACGATGGCGGTGGTGTCCGCGCCGGTCTCTAACGCCCGCTGGAACAGGACATCCTGTGCCTCCAGAAGGGGTCTCCGTGCCGCTCTGAGGCGTGCTTTGGTCAAGTCCATGCACTTGGTCATGTCATGCCCTAACAGCCCGTCCTGGAGCGTCCAGGCGTTCCGGAAGGTGCGGTCAGATGGGATGTCGGTGTCCTCGACGAGGTGGTAGACGTGGACATCCTGGGGGAGGTCCTTGCGGGCGATCTCCTCGATGGTCAGCCCACAGTCAGGGGCAGGAATCAGGACGGCGACCGAGCCGTCAGGGTTTCGGTAGAGAATACGGGGCATAGCAGGCTCCCTTATCGGAAGATGGCGACGGTTAAATATGTGGTGTCCTGTAAATTGTATGGTGAATCAGAAAATCCTAGGAAGAATCTGAGTGCCGATGAGCTTGATAACGCATAGGTCGTTTCAGGGTTAAGGGCATTAGACCCCCCTGCTGTGCTTGTTCTTGATGTGCCATAGGTAATAACACTAGCGTAATCTACATCCGGCATCGCCGTCGTGAAATTCACCGTGTAATCACCCGTCCCATTATCCGTAATGCTACTCACGTTCCCACTGGCTCGAATCGCCGGTGTCCCGGTCCCGTTGAAGTTCACCCAGGCCCGACAGGTGAATGACGGCGCACTCCCAGACGGAGCGGCCAGCGTTGAGCTGCCAAGCACCAACGATCCCGCCAGCGTGACCGCTTGCGTACTCCCGCTGATCGTCATGGCGGTGGTCGCCGAGCTGCCCGTCTTGACGACGAGATCGCCCGTGGTGTCAGCCGTCATCGAACAGGCGGTGCCGGTCGTGGTGCCAGTCGTAATGGTGCTCATCGGAGTTGCTCCTCAGTCGGGCGTGGATGCGTCGGATGATCCCAGTGGGCGATATAGTCGCCTTGGCCGTCGCTGTCGTTTTGGAGACGGATGCCGACGCTTAAAAAGTTCACTCCGTCGAGTGCAGGGTAAATTGTGACGATTTTCCCCAACAATGTCATGACGCTGACCTCAAATAAGTTCCAGTGAGCAAGGCACCATTGTTACCCGTTCCTATCGTAATATTGTCGTTGTATACGTACAGATAGAGCTCGATGTAGTCCCCGATCCCATTCAAGGACACGACGATAGAATTATTGACGATAACGGCTCCGTTCGAGCTATAGGCAGCACTGGGATTCATATTGCGGAGGGCTGGAGCCAATATAGATCCATTCTTGTATAGCATCATATAGAGTTGTTGTACTAAGGCAGATCCCGTTGAGCCAACGACCACGTTAAAGAGGTAGTATCCCGCAACGGTTGGAGTAAAACGACTCGACGCAAAATTATTATTCGTGTCGTAATCTTCCGTGTCGAACAGAATCTTCGTGAACGTATTATTAGTGATTGCTTGGGTAAAGGTATTCCGCGCACTAAACGCCGGTCCCGCCACACTTACCGTTCCGCTCGTGGACGGCAGCGTCAGCGTGGTCGAACCGGCGACGGCGGGAGCGGAGAGGGTGACGGACCCTGAAGTGGACCCTGCGAGGACGAGATCAGCCATGAAGGACTCCTATCTGCTCTACATATGACTGGCTACGTATTTTCATAGCACCGCCCACCGCGAACCACCGCTGACGGTGACGACCACCCCGCCGCCGAGCGTGACGGGTCCGACGGACATCCCGTTCTCGCCGCTGGCGATGGTGTAGCTGGTGCCGACGGTGGCGTTATTAATCACACTGCCGTTCCCCGCATTGACAACAGAGGACTTCAGTTCTCCCGTACTCGGCTTATAGAGCAATTTGGCATTGCTCGTGTAGATCGTCGTCGCAGCCCCAGAGGTCGCTGAGGCCAGGAGCGGGTAGATATTGCTGCTCGTGGCGGTATCGTTACTAATCGTGGCTCCCGCCGCAAACGCTTGCACAACGCCCAGGTTATCTTCGTAGTACAGCGTCCCATCAGCGATATTGATCGCCAGTTCGCCTGGGAGGAGGTTCGCCGCCACCGGTACGGCACTTGGCGTGGTACTGTGATAGAGCTGAATCGGAGTTGCACCAGTTTGTGACATCGTTACGATCCTACCGTAAAGGTTTGTGCCGTCCAGGGAGCCGGTTGACTCACAGGAGCCTGGTGCTGCGACATGAGCCCTGCCTCAATCACATTCCGTCCATCTCGCATCGCCTCCTGCTTCACACGATCCAACAAATTCGCTTCTGTCGCATCCACCGCCAACGGGAGTGGCGTCGCATCGGAAAATCCCCACCAGCCCTCTGTGGTGATGTCAGGGTTGCCACGCAAGATACACCGATAGCGCACCGAGATGACCGCCCCAGAGACGGAGACCGAGGTTGAGAGAATACTCCAATCGAAATCCATTAGAACGTGCCTCCGCTAATCCCACCCGTCACCGTCAACACCCCAGTTGAGGGGACATACGACAGCTTCGTCGAGCTGGTGGTCATCGCGTTGGCACCCGTATTCGCTGCCGACAACACCGGATACCACGCTGAGGCTGACGCCGTGTTATCCACGACCGCGACCGTACCTGCTGACCCATCAATGCTGACGCCTGTCAAACTCTGTGACGCACTCCCACGATTCAGCGCGAGGCTGGTCGTCCCGACAAAAAGTGACGAATTGCCCAGCACCCCTGTGGGGATTGTCCCAGACAGCTGTCCTGCAGGAAGGCTCGTGAGTCCTGCCCCAGACCCGCTCAACGTCGTGGCACTCAACCCACCGGTTGACGGATTATATTGCAGCTTCGTCGAGCTGGTGTAGATCGTCGTCAAGCTCCCAGCCGTTGCATCTGAGAAGGTCACGTACCGAGTCGCGGCGGTCGTCGTGTCATCGCTCACATTCACCGACGCTGACGGCGTCGTCCAAGTCGGTGTCCCCGTCCCCTGACTCGTCAGCACTTGTCCGGTACTCCCAGCTGCAGAGAATCCGGTGGATCCAACTCCAGACTGGTACGGCACCGCTCCTGCTACGCCCCCAGCAAGGTTTGTGGATGTCGTCGCCGTCGTCGCACTCCCCGCGGTCGTGGCACTCCCAGCCGTGGTCGCTGATCCCACAGCCAACGTCGATTGCGCGACCCAGGACGGCGCACCCGTCACCACAGACAACACCTGACCGGCAGTGCCAATCGGGAGCAGCGCAGTCGCTGATGCTCCGCTCTGATAGGGAAGCGATCCTGCAGCCCCTCCCGCCACATTCGTCGCGGTCGTCGCCGTCGTCGCATTCCCAGAGGTATTGACATTGATCGTGGAAGGCAGACTGAGTGTCACCGCACCCGTCCCAGGAGGACTCACCGTGATTTGGTTCGCCGTACCGGTGACACTCGACACGCCACTCGATCCCACGAGGCCCGCAATCGACACCGTCCAGTTTGCGTAGGTGCCGGTGCCGCCGATTGCATCGACGGACACCGACATCGTCGTGCCGCTAAACGCCGTGACTACGCCTTCCATAAAGAAATTGACATCGGTAGCATAGGCGAGACGGACGCGACTTCCTACGGTAAAGGCGGTGCTGGACGCAGCGAGATTCGTCGTGAGCGTTTTCACGCCTGTCCCGATCAAGAGCGAGGTCGTGCTCGTCAACCCTGCGTAGCCAATGCCGATCTGTGCGACAGCCGTCGCCGTCACAATGATGCCAGGGGTACGAGGGATCACGGGACTCGCGTCCGCAGGAATCGTGGTGATCGTGACATCGGTCGATTCGGGCAGCCACACAAATGTCAAATAGTCGCTCGCCGCGAGATCGAGGACATAGACCACTTCTACGCCCAATGCGCCATCCACTGCGCCATGCTTCCCAGGAATCGCAAACACCGTATTCGTGTCCGCAAGATCCGTCCCGCTCTTCCTGAGCCACACATTCGCGTTGTAGAGACTGGTATTGACATTTGCAAACTGGATCGAATACTGCACCGTGTAGACCCCAGCATGCGCGAACGTGAGGCGGGTCAGATTCCCTCCCCCATCCGCCACGACGGAGACCCCGTTACTCGCGGGGTCAGACGTGCCGATCTTGGCTTCTGTCCCTGCGGAGACACTCCCGACTTGTGAGGCCGTCGTGTCCCAGAACGATCCCCAATAGCCCGTCTGCCCGATATTCGTCGCAACGGTTGACCAGGTGGGTGTGCCGCTGCCCGCAGAGGTCAGGAACTGCCCAGGATTACCGGCTGCCGTAAACGCATAGGCTGACCCATTGCCATATGCGACCGTCCCTGCGGTCGGCGTGGCAGTTCCGTTCGTGCCGCCATAGCCCACCGCGACCGTCGAGCCGTTCCAGGTGCCGGTCGTGACCGTCCCCACCGTATCAATGCTCGATTGACCAGGATACGTCGCGCTGAGACGGACGCCGTTGGCCGACGTCGTCAGCGTCGTGCCGTCAGGATCAACCGAAAACGTCGTGCCGACGAGCGCAAGTCCGTCTCCTGCGCTATACGTACCCGCACCAGAAAATTGCACCCAGGTCATCGGGGTCACATCAATCGTGCCGACGTTCGATGCCACTGCCGCCCACCCGCTGTACGCCTGCGTGGAACCGGATTCAATAAAGGTGAACGCCCCAGGCACTTCACTCCACACATTCATGTCCGCAGACCGCGCCCACACCCCAGCCGCCGCAACGTAGATCCCGTTGAACTGGCTGCTGGATTGGTTTTTCACGAGAACACGGTTCCCTGCGGAGACCGTAATCCCATCGATAGTTAGTAATCCTGAGAGACTCGCAAGATTGACGGTC
>SXGS01208925.1_pt1 | contig 14918 bp, 14 predicted proteins | sample 3174681 | NCBI WGS metagenome assembly SXGS01 (sample SAMN11356861, study PRJNA531348) | freshwater metagenome | isolation source: freshwater sample F1-80 | place: China: Fuxian Lake, Yuxi | collected 2017-12-25
CGTGTGCCGGACCGCCCTCGGCGCCGCGCGGACGGTGCCGTCCGACACCGTCATGGGCGGGGCGAAGGCGGCGCTGGCCGCCTCGCCGCGCTATGCGGCGCGCGATCTTGGCGCGAAGGGCATCCGCGTGAATGCGATTTCGGCCGGAGCGATGCGGACGCTGTCGCTGGCTGGCATTCGCGGCGGCAAGAGCCTGATGGGGACGGGGCGCGACTGGTCGCTGCTGAAGGAAGACACATCGATGGAGGGCGTTGCGGGATGCGCGCTCTACCTGCTGTCGCCGATCGGGCGGTCGATCACGGGCGAGGTTGTGCACGTGGATGCGGGCTTCCACGTCGTCGGCGTGCCGGACATGTCAGAGAGCGGCGCTGGAGCCGCCTGAGCTTGTTCGCCAGTCTACTCGCCGTGGTTGACGAGGTAATTGGTCGCCACGGCCTGCTGCTGGTCCTGCATCGCCTGTTGCGTGGCTTTCATCAGCCAGCCGTCGGGCGCGGTGAGCAGGGACAGGGCGGCGACGGCCAGACCCATCATCATCGCAGCGCCGACTGTCACGACCAGCGCATTCCTGACGCGATCGCCCAGCGGCGCGGTCTCGGGTTGAGGTTGATCCGGGCTGAGGTTTGCGCCTGACGTCATTACAACTTGCTCCCGCTATCCGCGCATCGCGCGTGACCTACGCTCGCGAGCACAGGGCTCGCCTCCTGGGGAGGAGTGGGTCCGGGGGAGGATAAGGGCTTTTGGCGTTTACGCCTTCCGCCTCTCTGTCACCCTAAAGTAACGCGGAGTTGTTTCCTCGGCAACGGGCTGACTGCGGCTGAGTTGGGAGACTGTGCAGTTTCCTGTGTTGGCGTTGCGGCGATCGGGGCCGGTGCAATGGTATGGTTGTCCGGAGCGACCGGCTGCGCGCTGAGCGCCAGCATCACGGTGTAGGCGAGCACGACGAGCGCGATGCCAACGATGAGCACCCAGATCATGCCCCGGACGTTCTGGCCCTGGCGCGCCTTTCCGGGGCCGAGCTTCTCTGCGGCGTCTCCTGGATTGCTGGGGTTGTGCCGCGGTTCAGCCATGAGACGTCCTCCATGCCGACGGCGCGGCGTGGAAATGGAACACGCTGTTTCGGGACAGGTTCCACCGCTTTGGCGGCCGCGTCAGGTGACGACGCCGAGCTTCTGCAGCTGCACCCAGACAGGAGCGACGAGGCGATCGACTGAGTCTGCGTCGGGCGGAGCAAGCCGGTTGGGCGGCGCGGCTTCGCAGGCGACGACGATGTCGCAATAGTGTCGGGCCGGGTCGATGAAGCGGGTTTGAGCCGGACGGACAAAACGGAGGTATTGCTGGATCACGCTTTCGGCGCTGCGGCCGCGCTCGGCCTCGTCGCGACGGATGCGGCGTATGAGGCGGAGGTCGGCGGGGGCGTCGACGAAGACGGTGAGATCGAAGAGGTCGATGAAGGTCAGGTCCGAGAGGACGTGGATGCCCTCGACGATGATGACGGGGCGGGATTCGACCAGCTTCACCGCGCCGGGTTTGCGGTCATGCGTTGGGAAATCGTAGACGGGCTGTTCAACCGTCTCACCGCGCTTCAGCGCTTCGATGTCGCGGCGCAGATGGGCCATGTCCTTGTTGGCGGGGTCGTCGAAGTCGAAGGTGCGCTCAAGCTCTGGGTGGGACATGTGAAGCGCCGCCGGGCCATAGTGGGCGCGGTCGAAATAGTAGTTGTCCTCCGTCACCAGCTGGCACGTGTCATCGCCGAGGCGCGCATGGAGCGCGCGCGCGAGCGTGGTCTTGCCGGAGCCGGAGCCGCCCGTCACGGCGATCATGAAGGCGGGCTTTGCGGCGGACATGGGCGTCAGTCCTCGTCCCTGCGCTCGAGGTCGCGGCGCACGCGTTCGGAGGCGAGCAGCTGGTCGATGCGGCGCGCCTCGTCATAGCTGTCGTCGGAGATGAAGCGGAGGATCGGCGTGAAGCGCATGTCGATCTCGCGGCTGAGGCGGCCGCGCAGGAAGCCGGCGACGCGGTTCAGCGCCTCGATCGTCTTGGCCATGTCCTCGCCGCCGAGGGGGGCGGAAAAGGCCGTGGCGTTCTTGAGGTCGGGCGAGATGCGGACTTCGGTGATGGTGATCGACTTGCCGTGCAGGGCCGGATCGTCGAACTCCTCGCGGGCGAGGATATCGGTGAGCGCATGGCGGATAAGCTCGCCGGCGCGCAACTGTCTCTGAGTGGGCGGTTTCATCGATCTGTAAAAGAGCCCGGGGGGCGGGATGTCAAGCTGGTGTCTGCGCGCCGGGGGATCGATGGGAGATCGGGGCCGCGCGGTCTGAAATCCGGGCGACCTCGCCGGAGCGAAGAACGCGATGGGCTCGGCATTCGCGTCCCAGACCGGTCAGCTGGAACTCTGCCACGACTGACACTTGACCCCTTGAAGCGCCGGAGCGGGCGGACGCCGGGTGAAGCATCGATCGCGCCCTAGCGCGGCCGATCCGCCTCGAATATCGTCCACACGGGGGCTGCGAGCGGGCAGATCAGCATCATGTCGGTCTTTGAATTCTACACCGTGCTGCTGTCATTCGTCGTGTCGCTGGGTTTGGCAAGCCTGCTGGGATCGATCGTCCGGCTCTTGCAGGAAGCAGATCGCGTCAGGTTTTCATGGCCTCATGCGCTGTGGACCGTCACGATCTTCAATCTCCAGATTGTCTTCTGGTTGAAGTCGTGGACCTATCGCGACTCATTTGACCTGAGCGTGTCGACTGCCCTTCCGCCGCTTGTGCTGGCAATCATCGCATTCTTTGCCTGCGGTCTCGTATCGCCGCACATTCCCGAAGACGGGACCGTGGACCTCGAGGAATTTCACGCGCGTCAGGGCCGGAAATACCAGACAGCTGCGGCGCTGTTCATGTTGGCGGCAATCATACAGGCGGCGCTCATGGACGGCTTTTTCACGACGGCTGCCATGGTGACTGACAGCGTGTTTCAGTTTGGCCTGGCAATGCTTGCCATAGCTGCTGCACTGACCCCCCGGAGCCGCTGGATGCAGGTCGCCGCGCCAGCAATATGGGTGCTTAGCGTATTGTTTTTTCTTCCGCGACTGCTGGCGGCCTGAACGAGCAGGTAGCGTCCACTGAGGTACTGAGGTGGTGTGGTGTAAATTCACTGACGGAGCGCTTCGGGCGCGCGGACCGCAAGAGTCTGCGCGCGCCCGGGGCGCGGTCGGCGGGAGGGGTGGTCATCGGAGAACCCCGGCAGGGTAGCGTTGCGACACGTAACCCCAACTGAGGATCGAATCCGATGACTGACGACACTGCCCCAACGCCTGTCCGCTATTCAGAAGAGCGATGATGGCGATTTCCTGCGCGTCCTGGCCGAGACCACGCTTAACCGGCTGATGGATTTCGACGCCGAGAAGGCCATAGGAGCCGCCCGCCATGAGCGCTCGGCTGACCGGATAACCTACCGCAACGGTTTCAGGGACCGCACGCTGGAGACCCGCGTGGGCGCACTGGATCTGAAGATCCCGAAGTTCCGCACCGGCCAGTCCTACTCTCCCGGCTTCATCCTTGAGCCGCGCAGGCTGATGGACTTCAAGCGATCAGAAATCGATCCGGGCGATCGATTTCCCGACGAACGACGAACGGGTGACATCGTTCCTTGAGCGGCCTCTGGGCCCTATCTCTGGCTTGGCGCCACCTGCCTCAAGGTACGCCAGGGCGGGCGAACAGTCAGCGTTGCGGCCATAATGGCAGTGGCCGCCAACACCGATGGCAGAAGGGAAATCATCGGGCTGTCGATCGGCGACAGCGAGGCGATGGTGTTCTGGATGGAGTTCCTGCGCAGCCTCATGAAGCGCGGCCTCAAGGGCGTGAAGCTGGTCGTCTCTGATGCGCATGAAGGCCTGAAGGCGGCCGCCACCAAGGTCCTGCAGGCAGGACATGGCAACGCTGCCGCGTTCACACGACAAGAAACCTGCTCGCGCGTGTCCCGAAGCCTCAGCAATCGCGCCTGGCCACGCTGCTGCGCGAGGCGTTCACCGCACCCACCGCCGATAAGGCTCACGCCACCTGGCGCGCCATCGCTGATCAAGCCCGCAGCGTCCACCCGAAACTGGCAGAAGCGATGGATGGTGAGGCGGACCGTGGCCGAGGGGCGCGTAAGCCGCCGAACGGGAACGATGTCCTCGCCTACATGGACTTCCCCGCTGCGCACCGCGTGAAACGACACTCCACCAATGGCCTCGAGCGTCTCAACAAAGAGGTGAAGCGGCGCGCCGATGCCGTTGGCGTTCGGCGCTGCGCTCGGACCGATGGCGCTTGCGCCTCACGCCCCAACGAGGCCTCGATCATGCGGCTCGTCGGCGCCTGCGCCCAAACAACCAAGACGCCGTGAGCCGATGCTGACGCTAGGGACTCGCTTGCCCTGCACGTCAGTTGCCGTAGCGACCCATTTCGCAAGCGCCATTGAGTCCCAAAATCGATGGGTGTTACGCTTGTAAGACCGGGGCGTGTGGAGCCGCAGGCAACAAAAAGCCGCTCCGATAAAGAGAGCGGCGCAGGGGAGGAAAACCAATGACCGCAAGAACCCTTCGCGGGGTGTCCGCGCTCGCGCTTCTGATTGGCGTGCCAGGTCTTCAGCTAGCGGAAGCTCAGGGAACGACAGCGCCGGCATCGCCACAGACAGTAACAACCACGTCGACCGCGGCTGCTCAGCCGGAAACGGACACTTCAGACCGCGTGGTTGTCACAGGCTCGCTGATCGCCACCAAACCTGAAGACGCTCCAAAACCTGTTGAAGTGTTCACGGCTGCGGAACTTGAACAGCAGGGCTCGCCAAATGTTACGGAGTTTATCAGGTCGTTGACGCTGTCGTACGGCGACGATCTCGGGTTCGGTCAGGCCTCGCCGGACGTCCCCCAAGGCACGGGCTTTGGTAACGCCAACCTCAGAGGGCTCGGCTCGAACGGAACGCTCGTTCTGATGAATGGCAAGAACCTCGCGCCCTGGAACGGCTCGTATGGCGCAGACGTCAACACGGTGCCGATGGAAGCGCTATCAGCGGTCGAGGTTCTCAAGGATGGCGCATCTGCAACCTACGGCGCCGGCGCCGTTGGTGGCGTCATCAACTTCACGACGCGGCGCGACATTGATGCACCGCAGATCACCATCCAGAAACAGTTCTACGATGGATCAGACGGCTACTACAAAATCGACTTCCTGACGGGCTGGGTCGGTGATTCATCGAACCTGCTCTTCTCCGCCTCGGTCAGCCACGAAGACGCGATGTTGCAGACAGCGCGCGACTTCTCGAACCAGCCATTTGCAATCAACCCGGCGCCGTACACGCTGACGGGCGCCAACCCGGGCACGTTCCAGCCCACAACATCGGACTTCTACACCGCGACGACGATCGCTAGCGCGTTGACCTCCTTCCCCGGCATCAACGATCTGCCCGGCAGCACGGGAGCAGCGGCGCGTACGGCGTGTGAGGCGGTCGGCGGGTTTATCGCCAACACGATCCAGGGCAACTCGGTTCAAGGCACGTCCGCCAACCAGGCTTGCGCCTTTCCTCAGGCGCCCTTCCAGAACCTGGTCAACGAGAACGATCAGGTCAGGGCATACCTCGAGTACAACGGCGACATCTCCGAATCGATGGAGTTCCACTTCGACGTCAACTACAGCAAATCGAAAACCCTGCAGCAGCAAGTCCCGATCGGCCCTGCGAGTGCGACTGCCATTGACCGTACCTTCAGCGCGCTGTGCTCCAGCAGCTGCAACTATGTCATTCCAACCCGCATCCAGACTTTCACACCCGCAGGCGTTGGCGCTGGCGTGTTCACCGAGAACCCGTTCCTCGCGGACTTCCGCGCGCGAACCGGCACGAGCCTCGCTGCTTTGCCTGCAAACTCTGCACTGTATGCGGGTCTCAACTGGCGGCCCTTCATGTTCGGCGGCTATCCGCTCGAGAGTGGCGGCTTAAAGGTCGACACCTTCGAGCGCGACAGCTTCATCGTGAACGCCGGCATCAAGGGCGAATTCACCGACGACAATTTGTTCGGCTCCTTCCTGAGCGGCATCAATTATGACCTCTCAGGCCAGTACAACCAGTACCTCAACACCTATCACCAGCCGGACGTTTTTGCTTCCCGCCTGCAGAACGGGCTGCTTGGGTATGGCGGACCGAACTGCAATGCAGTTGATCGGGTTCCGACAGACTACTCGTCTGCGGCCGCGTATAACAGAACCGCCGGCATTCAGTCAGATGTCGCGCCCGGCACGGCCGGCTGTCAGTGGTTCAACCCGTTCGCCAGCGCCTTTGCAACGAGCATCGCCAACGGCGCCGCCAACCCCCAATTCAATGCAGGAACGATCGCCGGTCGACCTTCTGGCTACGCCAACCCGGCCGATCTCATGGACTGGATGATCGGCGACCGCGTTGCCGAGTACAAGCTGGAGTCCGTTACGATCAACGGGCAGCTCAGTGGGCAAGTCCCATCGACCCTTTTCGAGCTACCGGGGGGGCCGATCGGTTGGGCGCTCGGCATGCAGTCTCGTCAGGTAGAAGGGCGTTCATCAACGCGCGACGAGAACGAGGCTGAAGAGAACATGGCCACGCAGCCATGCGTCTTTCCCGATCGTGCAGTCGTCAACAACCCGGCGCAGGTCGAGCCCGGCGTCGGCGCGCGCGGTTGCCCCGCAATCCAGGGTGCGTTCTTCAGCAACGGCCGCGTCAACATCGTCACTACCATTCCACCATTCTATTATGACACCCAGGTCTGGGCGACTTTCGGGGAGGTGCAGCTGCCCGTTCTGGAAAACCTGAACTTCTCGGCATCCATCAGGCATGAGGAGTACAATGGCGGGGATCTGATCGGCGACATCTACTCGCTCGCCGGCAAGTGGGATGTGACAGACAACCTCTACGTCCGCTCGTCCTTTGGCACCAACTATCGCGCGGACGGCGCCCTCGAACTTGATCCAGGGTCACAGGACGTCGCCACCGCTGGCTACGGGCGATTCGGCACCGGCTTCCAGCGCCAGCGTATCACATCGGTTGCCAACGGCATTGGGCCGGAAGACGACAAGACGTTCAATTTCGGCGTCGGCTGGCAATCGGATCTCGGCGAAGGTCGTATTCGGGCGAGCGTGGACTTCTTTGAAATCGTGATCGACGGACAGATCGCAACAACAAGCGATACGACAATCCTCAATGACGTCTTCGGCTTGAACACGGTCACTGGTTTGCCGGGTACGCAGAACAATCGCGGCGTCACGGGCATTCCCAATACAGCGACGAACAACTCGCCCGGTCAGTTCGCGAACTGCAATGCCAGCCTGATCAGCTTCGTGACATTCACGACACCTTGCCAGCAGGGTGTCACGACGGGAGCGAATCTGAACGAAGTGCTCCGCTACCAGGTAAACGGTCCGGGCTTCATCACGAACGGCATCGATTACTCGATCGACTTTGCCTATCCGATGTTCGACGGGACGTTCTCAGCGCAGCTCACGGCCACCAACAACCAAGTCTACAAGGCTCGTGGCTACTCGGTGAATAACATCCTGTTTGATGGCGGCGGCAATCGTCTTGGAACGGCCAACTACACGCGAACAGGGAATGAATCGCGGCGCTGGCGCGCCAACGCCGCCGTCCGTTGGGCGAACGATACGCATAATGTCAGCCTGCGCGCGAACTACTCCTCTGGCACCTACAACGAAGCCTTTGAAGTCGGCGGCCTCGTGCCCGTGATCTCCAACATCGCAGCGACAACAACGATCAACGAGACCGTAAACTCGACTTATGGAATCTATCCCAAGGAGTATCTCGATTTTGACCTGAACTACATCTACACGGCGCCGTTCATCGACGACCTCGAGTTGCGTGCGACGGTCCTCAATATCTTCGACAAGGAGCCGTCGGCCGCACAGGGCCGGTCAGGCTATTACACCGCTACGGGCAACCCGCGTGGCCGCATCTTCGAGGTTGGTCTCACCAAGAAGTTCTAACCCGCGCCTTCGTACCCTTCTTATGGAATGAAGACTTGAACCGTTGACCTGCCGTTACCTACCCCGGACCTTTTTGGTCCGGGGATTATTCTCAGCGCGTGAGCCTGCCGGACACCAAGTTGGTCTTGACCTGCCCCAGCATAAGCCCGGACCGGAATTGAAACCCGCACCGCAGCGTTCGTGGCGGGGTTGACGTGTTGCCTGATCGGGCTGTCCTCTCCAGCTGTTGCATCTGGGAGGGAGAGCACCGCGATCATGACAGCCAGCCAGTCCCAGGGCCCTGACCGGCGTGTCTTCCTGTCCGGCGCAGCAAGCGCTGCAGGGCTTCTCCTCGGTGCTCCGCCGGCTCAAGCGGCGCCCGGCAAGGACTTTTCGGAGGTCGATGCCATTCTTGCGGCGGCGGTGAAAGCCAGCGACGTGCCTTGGGCTGCACTGCTCGTCACCAAAGGCGGAGCGGATCTCTACGCGGGCGCCTACGGCGTCCCGTTGGGTCATGTTGACGTGCTGCGTTCGGCGACCAAGGTCGCCACGGTCACGGCTGTTCTCACCCTCGTCGCGACAAGACAGCTCGGGCTGGACGATCCGGTGAGCCGCTACATCCCGGCTTTTGGCGGCGAGAAGGCAGCGATCACCGTTCGCCAGCTTCTGTCCATGAGTTCGGGCCTGCGTTCATCGCTCCAGGCGTTTTCGGACGCGGCACCTCTGTCAGAGTCAGTCGCGGTCATCGCCGCCGCTCCGCTGGCTGCGCCGCCGGGAACGCGATTCATCTACGGAAATCTCGGGCTCACCGTTGCCGGGCGGGTCGCTGAAATTGTCTCGGGCAAGAGTTGGGATGCATTCTTTCAGGACGCCCTGGCCGCGCCCCTCAAGCTCGACTTCAGTTATGTGCCGCTTGAGACCGGGCGTCTTGGCGGCGGCGGGCGGACCAGTCTCTCCGGTTACGGTCGCCTGTTGAAGCTCCACCTCGCGGGCGGCGCGCTCGATGGCGTGCAGATCATTTCACCTGAACTCGTTGCCCAGATGCAGGTCTCGAACGGCGCAGCATTCAAGAACCCGATCCCCCAGACCGAGGCCTATGGCTATGGCATGGGCTGGTGGTTCGATCGGCTTCGCCCGGATGGGTCCGCCAGGGTCATAAGTGATCCAGGCGCCTGGGGGGCCTATCCGTGGATCGACCGGGACCGCCAGTACGGGGCGTTTGTCTTCGTGCGCAAGGAGCTCGCCGACGGCGTTGCCCTGGTCAACAGGATCCGCCCCCTGATCGATCGGGCGATTGACAGTTGATGAACCGCTCGCGACCGGCGGGGTTTCGAGGTGAGTGCAACGGGCCGACCAAGCCCGGCTTGCAGCGATCCCGGCGCCAGTTGCCGTCGGTGCGGACCTTCACGGCGACACAATCTCAACGCTGTGCGGGTCCGGCAGCTTCCTGCAATGCCCGTCATTCGACGGCGCTAGGTCATGCGTCCTTCGAGCCAGGATTCGATAGCGGCGGTCGCCACGGGCAACAGGTCTGGACGTTCAATGTAGTAGTGGTCGGCCCCGATTATGTCGACATAGGTCTTATCCGTGCTCGCGACAGCGTCGAACAGGCGGCGGGCGTGGCTGGGCGTGCAGGCCAGATCAGCGGTGTTATTGACCACCAGTACGGGCGCGCTGATGCGGGCTGCATTGAGAAGGCCGTTGGCGTTGCTGTCGTCATAGCTCCACTGTGAGAGCCAGGACCGCAGGGTTGTGAAGCGCGCAAGGCCAACCGGGCCGTCATTGGCAATGCGGGGCTCGCCCAGGTAACAGGTGTGAGGACGGCGGTCGGAGGGATCCTGTGTGGGATCAGTCCAGCGCACGTCGCACATGGTGCCGTTGACGACGAAGGGCCGTTCCGCGTCTGGTTCGCCGGCGGCCCGCAAGGCTGCAAGCGTCGACCTCACACGCGCCGTGATGCGCTGGTTGCGGGCGATCTGTGCAGAACGGAAGCGCGCCACGAACGCTGCAGAATAGGGCGGCTGTTCGGGACAATCGGCGGCATAGATGTTAAGCGCGGGGTCGCGATCAAAGGGACGATTTTCGTCGACGATCGACGGGTCCATCCATTCTGTGAGGGTCACGGAGCGGCTGATGTGAGCGGCGAGCAGCATGACGCCGTCGGCGGGCTGCAGGCCGGCGTTGACGAGATCGACGGGATCGCCCGCCGGCGTATGCGTGATCGTGGGGTGTTCGGCCTGATCCTGGTAGAAGAGCGATAGCGATCCGCCGCCAGACCAGCCGGCAAGGATAACCTTCTCATAGCCGAAGCGTTTCTTGAGGTCAGCGATACAGGCGCCGAGATCAAGCACGCATTTCTCGAGGATCAGTGCAGTGTCGTTCCCGCGGTAGCGGGTATTGCAGTAGATGACGTGATGGCCGGCATGCGCCAGCGCCGTCACAAGCGGCAGGAAGGAGCCGCCGCCGATGGGATGGCTGAACAGTATGGCCTTGGTGGAGGCGACATCGTCCTGACGGATGCGCATGCATTCAACGAAAACCCGGCCTGCAGGCCCGCCATAGACCTCCTTGAGGAGGCTCTCGTCCTTGTAGAGATAGCCGTAAGGTTCGCGCACCAGGGGCATCGCATGTTTCCTGCGCAGCAGCGCCGCCAGGCGGCAGCGCGAAAAAGACGATCAGCGACAGAGTACGGTGGTGACAGGCCAAGTCCATGCGCGCTGCTGGCCTGCCCCGGCGGAAGAAACGCTGCAGCTGGACTGCGCCAGTTGAAATGAGCGAAGCTGTCGCCGGTCCGCAAATGATGATGGAGAACGTCATGTCGCAAGCGCCCGATGGCATTCATCACCTGGCCTTCATGGCCGGCGACATCAAGAAACACATCGCCTTTTTCGCGGATGTGGTTGGCTGCCCGCTGGTCGCGCTGTTCGACATGCATGGCGTTCCAGGTGGGCTGCATGCCTTCCTGAGGCTGAATGATCACAGCTATTTCTCGATCGTGCAGTTGCCAAAGGTCGACGAGATTCCGATCGAGCTGGGAAAGACACACGCCGGGAACGGCGCCCTGCCGAGTTCTCCGGGCACGCTGCAGCACCTCGCGTTCAGGGTTGCGACGGATGCCGACCTTATCGCGATGCGGGACCGCATTCGCAGTCATGGCGTGAACATCATCGGGCCGATCGATCATGGCATGTGCCGGTCGATCTACTTTGCGGGACCCGATCAGATGACGCTGGAAGTGGCGACATCGCACGAAGCCATCGATCCGAACCGGTGGATCGATCCGGCCGTACTGATCAAGGCAGGCATTTCGACGGAAGAGGCCGCACGGTTTCGCGCGCCCACCGCCTATGCCGGGCCCAGCCCGGTCAAGCAGCCGGCCTATGATCCGCACAAGCCGCACATGGCCTATCCGCAGGACGTCTACGAGCGGATCCTCCAGACCCCGGACGAGACGATCTGGGCGCTCGCCTCACACGCGACGCCGCCGGTGCCCGGGCCCGCCTGAGCCAGCGGCCTTCGGCGGTAACCCCGGCCGTGTGCCGGGCTGCCGCTTTCGGCGAGATCCCGCAGGATCGGCGCGGCGACTACAAGGGGAAGCTGTCGAGGCGCCCCGTCAATGCTCGTCTTGATTGGCTCGTCGCGACGTGGGCGAGACCGGCGACATCGCAGCATCATCCTCGCGTGAGGCGCGTGGATCGGCTCAGCAGGATCACCCCCGTCTCTTTTCTGGCGACGTCGGGCCCCGGCGTCTCGCCCATGCGATAATGGTTCTAATGGCTGGGTCGGGCATCAATTGCCGTCCGCCCCTGCCCTGCTGAGCAGGCGGTATTGTCAGCTGGCGGCGTGCGCGCCCATGACGCGATCGCGCGTTGCGTTCGGGTGTTTGCGCCAGCGGCTCCGGCGCGCGAGGGCGACGCTTGACGGTGTTCCCGGCCCGGGCAAGGTAACGTGGTCTTCTTCCTTCCTTCCCACAGGACAGGCCTCATGACGCCGGCGGAACTGAAGGCCAGACGCGATGCGGCTCTGGGAGCCGGGACCGCGCTTTTCTACACCTCGCCCCTCCACATCGTGCGCGGCGAAGGCGTGATGCTCTACGACGCCGACGGGCGCGCCTATGTCGACTTGTACAACAACGTTCCCTGCGTTGGCCATGCTCATCCGCGGGTCCGGGAGGCCGTCGCCAGACAGATGGGACGCCTCAACGTGCACTCCCGCTACCTTCATGAAGACATCGTGCGTCTCGCTGAACGTCTGACGGCTCTTCATCCTTCAGGCATGGAGGCGGTCATCTTCAGCTGCTCAGGAAGCGAGGCCAACGAGATCGCGCTACGCATGGCGCGCATGGCGACGGGCCGAAGCGGGATCGTGTGCGCTCATGGAACCTATCATGGCAACACCGAGCTTGTCGGATCTCTCACCGGACGTGCACCGCTCGAGGTCAGCAAGGAGGGGATCTGCGCCTTCGCCTGGCCCGATCCTTACGCAACCCCGTTTGCAGGTCTGAGCCTCGCGGAACAGGCGCAGGCCAGCCTGCTGAGCCTCGAGGCGAGCCTTGAGGCGCTCGACAGGTCCGGCCACGGCCTTGCCGCCCTCATTCTCTGTCCGATCTTGGCCAATGAAGGCCTGCCGCTTGTTGCCGAAGGGTATCTTGCCGATCTTGCGGGCCGGGTGCGCTCCCGCGGCGGACTGGTGATCGCTGACGAGGTGCAGTCGGGCTATGGCCGCACCGGACGCTGGTGGGGCTATGAGGGCGCAGGGTTCACCCCGGACATCGTCGTCACGGGCAAGCCGATGGGCGCCGGCGTCCCTCTTGCCGCCACAGCCGCGAGCCGCCCCCTCATCGAGGGTTTTCGGGCGCGGACGCGGTATTTCAACACGTTCTCCGCGAGCCCGCTTCAGGCTGCGGCCGGCCTTGCCGTGCTCGACGTGATCGAGGAGGAGGGCCTCAAGGAGAACGCCGCTGACGTCGGCGCCTATCTCAGGGATCAGCTGTCTGGCCGTCTTGGCGGCCCGGTCGGCGCGGTTCTTGGCAGCGGGCTGTTCATCGGGGTCGAACTCCTGTCCTCCGACGGGCGACCCGATCCGGCCTTCGCCTCGCGCTTCGTCAACCGGCTGAAGGACCGGGGCTTCCTCGCCAACAATGCCGGATTTCGCGGCGCAACCCTCAAACTGCGTCCGCCACTTCCCTTCTCGCGCGCCCATGCCGAGGCCTTCCTCGCGGCCTTTGACGATATCCTGGCGGAGAGCGATGGAGAGCGCTGAGACGGCCGCCATGTTGGCGCCTCACGCGCGGGAGGCGCTCGAAGCGTTTGGCGTGAGGCCGGCGCGCATCGCGCTCGTCTCATGCTCGGAGAATGTGACCTTCCGTGTCGAGACCGCCTCGCCGGAGGAGACCTTCGCGCTGCGGCTTCACAGATCCGGATACAACACCCTCGGCGAGCTCCTGTCGGAGCGCATGTGGACACGTGCTCTTCGCGAGGCGGGTATCCAGACCCCGGAGGACATGACTGCTCCTGACGGGGCAAGCTTTGTTGCGGTCGGCTCCGGGGACGAGACCGCCCGCCTTGCCGGGCTTACCAGATGGATCCACGGGGATCTTCTTGCGACCCGCATCGAACGCGCCGCGGGACCGGGCGACACGCTGGAGGCGCTGCGCGGCCTTGGCGCGCTCACGGCCCGCCTTCACGACCAGACCCGCGCCTGGCGTCCGCCCGAGGGATTCTCAAGACGTTCACTTGAGGTCGAGACGCTTCTTGCACCGACCTCGACCTGGGGCTGCTTCTGGCGTCACCCGCGTTTGTCGCGTGCCGACCAGCGTCACCTAGCGGCCGCCGCCCGCACGCTCGTCCGACGCATTTCCGCGTGCGAGCGGACGATCGACACGTTCGGGCTCATCCATGCGGACCTGCATCCGGGAAACGTCATCGTTCAGGACGAGGGTCCGGCGGTCATCGATTTTGACGATGCAGGTTTCGGGTGGCGGCTTTACGACATCGCGGCAGCCCTCTTCCATTCACATGCGCCAGAGGCTGAGACTGCGTTCCTTGAAGGATATGGCGGCGCCGGCGCGATCCGGCTCGACACCGGTCTGCTGCCCCTGTTCCGGCTGATGCGCGCACTCGCCCTGATCGGATGGCTCGCCCATCGCCCCGAGCTGGACGCAGCCGAGCGCTTCAACGCCCTCCGGCTACGCGCTCTCGGGCTCGCCGAGATGTGCCTTTCGCGGTTCTGAAGACGCCCGGCTCGGGTCAGGCAAGACGGGCCCGTGTCGCAGCGCGGACATCATCAGCGGACACATCCGGCAAACGAGCGTCCAACGCTCGCCGACGGCGCCGCAAGGGCTTCAGGAGATTCGGCTCTGGTCCTGCCCTGCTCTCTGGTCCAGCTGCTGTGTGGCGTTTCGTGCTGATCTGAGCTGAGCACCTTTCCGTTCCGCGTAACCTGGCCGCGCACGGTCGACTGAGCCGGATCGCCGGATTTTGCATGCCGGCGGCAGCGGAGCCCGTTGCGGTCGTTCAACGGGTATCGCAGGTTGGCCGCGCATCGGTGCGAGCGGACGTAATGGCGTGAAGATGCGCGGCATCATCTGGAGTCGTGAAAATGCCGAACTTGCAGCCAACCTTGATCGGGCCCCGGATTGCGATCCGCCCGGTCACCGAAGCTGACTGGAGCCAGATGTTTGCGGCCGGGTCCGATCCTGAGGTGTGGGCGGTTCATCCGGCGAGCGATCGCTACAAGGAGCCTGAGTTCAGGCAGTTCTTTGACGGGGCCCTGGCAAGCGGTTCTGGTTTCTCATTCGTGGATCGCGCTGCAGGGAAGGTGATTGGATCCAGCCGTTACCATGGCTACGACGCGGACAAGCGGGAAATTGAAATTGGCTGGACGTTTCTGGCGAAGGCTTACTGGGGCGGCAGCTACAACGGCGAGATCAAGCGCCTTATGCTC
>SXGS01647873.1_pt1 | contig 14917 bp, 15 predicted proteins | sample 3174681 | NCBI WGS metagenome assembly SXGS01 (sample SAMN11356861, study PRJNA531348) | freshwater metagenome | isolation source: freshwater sample F1-80 | place: China: Fuxian Lake, Yuxi | collected 2017-12-25
ACATATACACACATATACACACATGGAATTACCAAACAACCACCGCGTATCACAAATGATACAAGTTCAACAATCAGCTCTTGAACTTTTCAAAAAAAAGAATGCCGACTATGGAGACGCTTTCGCTAAATTTGGCGTGATTGGTGTTCTCATGCGCATAGAAGATAAAATTCAAAGATCCTTATCTATTTCTAAAAATGGAATCTCCCTCGTCGATGATGAAAAAATTAGAGACACTCTTATCGACCTCCATAACTACGCCGCTATGGCTATCATGCTTCTCGATGAAGATACTTCCTCTTTTTCTACCCCCTAATGATACAGGAGCTACGCCTTTCACTTTATATCTTGTACTACATATTATGAACTAATATAATTATTTATACATCCTGAAAATTGTCCATCTACTTTTATATAAGCACAGTTATAGTTTCCATTCTTTTTTATAATCTTCCATATTTTTATTAAATGAGTTTTATCTTTAAATGTATCCATAGTTATAGAACAACCATTTTCAAATTTATTTTCAACAACTGATACTGTCTCTATAACTCTACAATCTTGCCCATACTCTTTCATAATTTTTAAAACATCTTTACAATTTTGTTGGATAGAATTTGATACACTTATTTCTGTGCTCATAAAAATTATTTGTTTACAACTATACTTAGAAATATATTATATGATTTTATATAGTTTTACATCTTTTATATTATGTCAACTATCTATTAGTCAACTATAATAAACACATGAGATGTTACAGATGCGTGAGATTAATCGAAATTCGATGTACTCATAATTCATAAATCAATAACTCAATATTCTCAAAACATAATTAATATTTATACAACATTATAACTATTAATTTTATACTTTTACTTTTTTAGTACTCGATTGACCATGCTTATATTGTTTTTTAGCCTTATTTGCTAAAATATAAGCAACCTTTTTATGATTACAACCTTCCTTTATTATTTCATAATCCACCGCTGCAGCCTTACCTCCCGTTAGTGAACTCGCTAACCTAGCTAACCCCCATGATTTCGGTGTCTGATTCGGTCTAGAACCTGACGAATAATACGCTCCTTCACCTTTTCTAACAATCTTATTTAATGCCGATAACTTACACCCCGTTTTCAACGCCAACTCTTTATTCGGTTCTATATTCTCAATGTTATATATTCTACGCGCATTTACTATATGATTAGATGTTTTGCTTTTATAGGACTTAACCGGTTTTCTCGTAAAATACTTATTATTCTTATATAATCTTCTCGACTTCATTAACATCCTTACTTGCTTTATTTTATCCTTCCTTGTCAACTTTCTCGGCAAATACCTCATAGGAATCTTCAATAATGACATCACTATATATTTACACAATATTATACTTACTTGATTTTTTACTTGGTTATCCACATTCTCCCCCTCACTTATCTATTTGTCTACCACATATAGGAGACTATTAAACACATGAGATGTTACAGATGCGTGAGATTCGTGTTAATTCGTAATTCATAAATCAATAACTCAATACCTCATCATTTTTTACACACTTTTTACACACTTTTATAAAATATTTCGCTAAAACTAACACTAATACTGATACAAAGTCTCCGCCATTATTGTTATCGACCAATCCCCGCCATTTAAATTTAATGTATTCCCTTTATCATCCTGTAATGATACTCTCATCCTCGATATATTTACAGGCCCAAAATAAGTTCTCGTATTATACATCAATGAACTACCAAGGTCTACTATCGCATCTCCTGTCTCAAAACCCTGCTTCTTTAAAGGTATTATCGCAAATACATCCGTCGTTGTCGGACCAGCTGTCCTATACTTATACGTAGTATTCCTATTATCCAATATCTGATTTATTGAATATAACTGCGCTTGGGTTAACTTCCTAGGCATCGTCTGTACATAAAATGGAGCCATTGAACCCCCCAGTTGCGGATCAGGAGCACACACATTCGGCAAATCCGCCGAAAAATAATCCGGTATACTTAACGTAGTATCTGTATCCACTATATTTACTAACCCGTTATTCAAATGATTCTGATTATAATCATCCAATACCACTATCAAATACCTCGTACCATATGTATCGATCGGCCCATCCGAAAATATACCATTCTCTATATTATACGGATACGGTGTTGCCGGTATCGTCGTCACCTTATAATTCAAACTAGAACTAATAACCCTTGAAAATACTATCGGTAAAGTTTTATCATCACCTGGTCTATACCCCAATATCCATCCCAAATTATTATTTATCTTCATCGTTGACGAACCAACCCCCGTCTGAATACCCGTCGGAGGACTTATAGTTGTAACATTATCATAATAACTATTATATTTTTCTGTATCATACAAAATTATCTCCACGTCTATTGCTGGTGAAGAAGCCTGTGAGGCAAACAAAAAACACGCCTTCCCATTATACGGATTATATGATATATCTAAATTATTTCCATTAAATGGAGGATACTGATTTACAAGCGTGTCTAGCTTATATTGTATCGCATTCACCAACTCAACTTTGGTATAGTTACCATCATCTATCGCTATCGAATAAACGGTTGTTCCATACTTTACCCAAAAAAATGACGTACCCATGGTTTTATCTATCACATACCATGAATACGGTATCTCATAAGAATACAACTTCAATGATAATGTATCCGTCAATGGGTCTGACAAATCCAACGTGAAATCTGTCGACGATGATGGCGCAGCTGTATTCTCACTAAATGGAGCAATATTCTGCCTATACTGACTATCTATCACCACCAACCTCTGGTTTATATTCTTTAATGTCGGATTCAATGAATCCTGCGCTATTACTAATGGATGCGAATTTAATACACTCAATTGCTCCCTCTTCATCGTATCGTGCGAGCCATTACCATCATCAAATATTTTAACCTTGTTCTTTCTATCCGTTATCTTCAAATTTTGTAAAGGATTACTATTCGGTAAATATTGATTACTCCACCACATATTCATATCCTCCGGCTCCGCATTTGTCTTTGGTTCGACATCAGGATTCATATTTAAATCATTTAAGATACGCTCCTTCGCCTTCCCCAAAAAACCATTCTTCGCTAACCTCGGATACTTATTGCTCAATAACCAAAAATGCTTCAATATATCATCCACAGTATAAGCATCCTTATCCGTCGATAATCCTAATAACTCCTTTAATTCGTCAACCGTATACGTATCTACATCCTTTAACTTCTTTTTTATATCTTTATCCTTATCACTCGACATTTTATTTTATACTAGACTTATACTTATAAAAAAAATATATTATTATTTACAATATATTTTTTATTTCTATATACTTATTTTATTTATCTCTATTTATCTCGAATCTCACGCATCTCATATCTCTCTATACCAACATACTTCACAAACATCTCCCACAGTACCTCCCCAAAATTATACTCAAATCTATTATACTTCAACCACTCCGGTAACCTCGTCACACCTATACTCCTCTTTGAATGCTTTGCACCTTTAAACAACAACATCTCTAATACCCATAACACTTTTTTATAATAATCATCCGTCACTTGGTCTTTGTCTAACCTATACACACCCTCATATATATAACGATTTAAATTATGGTTGCTATGTATTCTCCTCTTATAATTATCCTCACATGAACGGTTCCTCGCAAAACCTACCCCCTCTATCCTATTCCTGTTATTATTCATCTCTATTATAAACATCGACACACCTTCCTCCACTTTTGATGAAACCATCTTCGGTGTACCATATATACACCCAGTCATCCCTCTATCTTCTCGCCACTCCTTATTCTCCCTAAAACCATAATCAGAAAATCTTGTAGTCATTATCTCTATACCCGACACATAATGTTTCACATCTCTTGATAAAACCATCTTTCTTGTTCAAAAATATTCGCGTGTTTTACTTAATGTTCTTGCGAGTTCTTTAGATTATCATTTATCTATTTTTATTTCTTCAATTTTATCAAATCTCACGCATCTGTATCATCTCACATCATTAATAGATACATATATGCTGCCTCTCACCTTCTCAACAAAAACCCACCACAAATGATTGTAATATACCTCCCAACAAACTCACCAACATCGCAGCCGGTATTACCCACGACTTCACTATCCCAAAATATACAAGAATTACTACTATAGCTATTATTATCGACATCACCAACTGAAACTTCTTCGACCACCACTGTGTTCCACCACTCCTACTACCCAAATTCATTACACCCATCAAAGCAGCCACCAATACTAATGCTTGAACAAATGTCGCATTCCGCCAGTGATAAACTGTAACAATTAATGCCGAGCGAACAAATATACATATACTATAATAAACAAGACGGCGCCTTTCTACTATTTGTCGAGCCGACATTCCGCGACGTAATAATCCTATCTTGTACATAGTTCGCGTGAAATATGGGTCATCATTGGGGCAAACCATTTTACAATATTGTGATATACAATATAACAATATTATTGTATATTACTTAAATAGATACACCCCTAAAATTTACTCCATCCTTTTTTTCTCTCTTTTATGAGTCTTATGATGTTTTTTATGCTTACTTACCCTCTCACACTTCATCAAATCTGATGTTGAAAATTTCACCCTTGTTGCTCTCGTACTGCCTGTGCCACGACATGCACGTTTCATCTTTGAAAGCGTCTTGGGATGATTGTATATAATAATATCGATTATGTTACGAAAATAATCGCGGAAAATATGCTTCTCTCGTTTTAAGTCTTGAACAGTAAACCACCTTATCTCGCTCTTCTCGAATAATCCATTTGTCGGATGATCCACATGCCCCTTCAAATATTCACAAATAAATTTATAATTATTGTTAAAATAATACGGCAACTTCTCATCATAATCTGCCTTGACTAAATATGTATAACGCTTATCGTACGCAATCTCGTCTATCTTATTCTTTAATATATACTTCTGAAAATCCACTTTTGAACCAAAAAAACCGTTTAATTCCTCCGCTCCTTCACGCGTAGTTGTATCTAATAAATCCTCACCAGGTTTATGACCTCCTCCAAAATCACCCCAATGGCACTTCTTGTCTCGCTCCATTGAACCCTCCTTACCAAATAAATAATAGACCACACTATTATGTAAAGCCACCAATATTACACCCGAACCAACCATCACAAATTGTATATATTATATAACTATTTTTAATTATACAATATAAATAAAACATATAATAAACATTTCTACCATATTTTAAACATTTCTAAACATGATTGCTGTTTCTTATTTTGTAATATACTATTAATATCATTATATTTTAAGTTTATATTCACTATTTTTTCATATCCTCGTGTATGTTCAAATATACTACTATACAAAATTATCAAATTCATGTCTGCTGGCATGTGATAAACGTGTTTATGATATGTATTATTATATAAAAAAGTTACATCTATATCAATTTAATATAGTAATACTGCTATTTCATTAAAAATCGTATAATCAGTTAGGACAATTAGGATATGGCCCCGGTTGTAAATCGTTATTTACATTTACACAATCGGATAGATTATAGTCGACTGAAAATTTGGTTGGATAAACAAAACCGTTCAATAATTCCAAGTTAAGAACTCTATCTATTTCTCTCTGTGCTTTATTATTTTGTATAATACTCACATCGTCTAATAAATTTTTCTTATGCGATATAATACCTCCACACGGTTTATAAAATAGTTTATAAGATGGATCTACATATATCCACTGATTAGCTGATGATAAATTGTTATATATTATTTTATTAACTGCACCTGTCGCTCCTGTCGGACCTCCAGACAATGCATTGTTAAAAAATATTTTCTCTGAAACAACGTTTAGGTCATTATTTTTTTTTAAAAATTGCCCATAATACAATTGGGAATTATTTACTTGGGAATTAATAATACACTCTTTCGTAGGATTTGGTGGAGTCAATAAATATTTACCCTTTGTTATATCTAAATAGTCGCTATAACTACGACTCTGATTTAGACAATATGTAGACGGAGGTGCTCCTTGTGTTTGCGTAGTAGATGAAAAACCATAAGTTCCTTGATAGGGTTTTAAATGCCCCGATGGCGTAACAAGTGGAAATGCGCCACCTTGTTGTGAAATAGTATTCGCTAAATTTGAAGATCCAGCAAACTTTGCTTTTGCCTTTTTATTATTTATATAATCGCTCGCATATGTATTTTTTGTAGGTATACCGAATGCTCCTTTTTTATCCATGTTAATAATATATATATATTTCTTATATTTAATATAAATAACATATACACAAGTTATTTATATTATATCTAAAATGAAACACAAAACTACTATTTATTTACCCATAAACCAATACTAATATAGAATGCTATATAAACCAACTAATAAATTAAGTTGTTGAATATAAAATCTCAAAAGTAACAGGATCATAGTATAATACATTTACGCCTTTTCCTGCCGCGACACCTCTAATTGGGTTAACAAAAAAACCTACTGTTGAAGGGTTCAACGCAACACCACTAGCATTTAAACAAATAGAACCCGCAGTTTGTGAAGCAACGCCAGCAAGATTACCAATAGCAATAGCATTCGCACCTTGTCCTGTTGTAGTCCCATGTCCTGCTCCATTACCAATAGCAACAGCATTCGCACCTTGTGAAGAATTACCAGCAAGATTACCAATAGCAATACAATTCCCACCTTGCGTATTCTGTCCCGCAGCATTACCAATAGCGACACATGACCCACCTTGTGTGGTTTGACCTGAATTACTACCAATAGCAATTGCATTAACACCTTGATTAGAAGTAGCAGCAATATTACCAATCGCAACCGAACTCGCACCTTGACTTAACGAACCTGCATTAATACCAATAGCGACACATGCCCCACCTTGTGTTCCATTACCAGCAAGATTACCAATAGCAACAGCATTAACGCCTTGACTTAACGAACCTGCATTAACACCAATAGCGACACATGACCCACCTTGTGTGGTTTGACCTGAATTACTACCAATAGCAACTGCATTAACACCTTGATTAGAAGTAGCAGCAATACTACCAATCGCAACCGAACTCGCACCTTGACTTAACGAACCTGCATTAATACCAATAGCGACACATGACCCACCTTGTGTTCCATTACCCGCGTTTACACCAATAGCAACAGCACCACCAGTTTGTGAATTTTGACCCGCGTTTATACCAATAGCAACAGCGTTCGGCGCTTGTAAATTTTGCCCTGCTCCATTACCAATAGCAACAGAACTCGCACCTTGTGTAGTTTGCCCTGCAGCAAAACCAACAGCAACAGAAGAAGCACCTTGTGTATTCTGTCCCGCAGAATTACCAAGAGCAACAGCATTAGCACCTTGAAAGTTCGTTCCCGATACACCAGCACCAGCATTCGAACCAATAGCACAAGCACCATCACCTTGTGAAAATGCCCCTGCATTTTGACCTATCGCAACAGCAGAAGCACCTTGTAAAGTTTGACCTGCACCGTTTCCAAACGCAACCTCCGCCTGCGTAAGTTTCAATGTATTAACAACATTCATGTTACCATTACTCGGATTAACAGATATAGGTGTTGTAGATATATCTGCTAATAACGATTGTGTTCCTGTCCCAGCAACAAACACGGGGTAATAAGTAGCATTTGTATTATTGTCTGTTATAATTGAGCTTGTGTTTATTCCTGTTGGCCCTGTCGCACCAGCGACACCAGTAGCACCGGTAACACCAGCGGGGCCCGTGACCCCAGTGGCACCAGTAGCACCGGTAACACCAGCGGGACCCGTGACCCCAGTGGCACCAGTGGCACCAGCGACACCAGTAGCACCAGTAGCACCGGTAACACCAGCGGGGCCCGTGACCCCAGTGGCACCAGTGGCACCAGCGACACCAGTAGCACCAGTAGCACCAGTAGCACCAGCAGCACCAGTAGCACCTGTCGAACCCGCATTACCTGTTGCTCCTTTAACACCGATAGGACCTGTTGGACCTATAGACCCATTGCCAGTACCACAATCACAACATATAACGCCCGCCTTTTTACTATTGGTATAATCACTAGAACTATATTTGTTAGGTAATGGAAATAAGCTTCTACAACTCATTATAATATATATATATATCTTATATTTAATATAAATAAAATATTTGTATTTTATTTATACAATAAAATGCACAATAATCTACATATTATAGACACACTCAAATGCTAACTCTAAACTCCAATCCATATTATTTAAATCTAAAATACGCCCCAAATCATCGTACAAAGTTATTTTAAGCTTCTGAATATTAACTGGACCAAAAAATCTCTTCTCTCTATTGATAGCATTCGCTGTCGACTCGCCCTGCGCCGCCTGAAAGTCTCCTGTTGCTTCAGTAAACTGTGTAAAATTTACTTTTGCTATAATATTGGGTAAAGATATCGAATTCGAAAATACAGACATAAAATAGTCATTCGAATTCTTATTGAAATCATCTATCGCCAAAAATCCATACAATGGATTTTTTGTAAAACATATACCTTCTGACACTATTGAACCAAAATTAGTATTAGATGTGGGAGGACTACTATTAGAACTAGTATATTCTGCTAACCTAAAACCAAATATCCACCCCATTTTTAACATTAACACTCTCGAATAATCATCCTCTACAGTTGCTGTTTGAATATTATACCCCACATTCATAATAATCTCAAAGTTGTATGCTATAGTCGAGACAATTGTCGCATCCTGAGCAAATATACTTCGCCCACTCGTTCTATCTATTACATACTTAAGATTCAACCCAACACATAAAGGATTATTATTCGGACTATTCGGATCATTAGTCAATATATTATTAACTACCTGCTCTAAAGATGAAGAAAATATAGTAATATACGATACAGTATTATAACATCCATCAGGTAATATCAAATTATATGATACACCTACTGTTCCTGAAACGTTACTTATTATATTTATCTGCATAATATTATTACCGTAAGACTGTGCTATATTATAATACGTTAACGGTAAAGTAATTCCTACAATACGATAGGATATAACCTTTTCTAAACGAAACGGTAAAGTTATATTTAGATTTGTGCTCTTAGTCGAATAATAATTTTCTCTGAAACGTGTGTCTATACTTATAGCCTTTAAAATTGTATTCGTCAGTAATGGGTTAATTACTCCTCTCGACGTCCCATATGAATCCACATTTATTCCAGGCGTTAAAACACGATTCACTTCTATGTTATGAGCAGCAGTGGGGTCAGTTATTATTAAATTATTCGTACCTTTAATCATCGCCATTTTTAAATCAAGAAAATTATCAACTTGTATATTACCATCATCAAATCCAGTTTCATATACAGACTTATCATTATCATTATCGCCATTATCGCCATTATCGCCACCATCCTTCTTATTAGATGACTTAGATTTAGCATTCTTCAATAATAGTGACACCTTCTCAAAAAAATTCTCTAATTTCGTCTTCATATCAAACGATATTTTATCATCGTTCACAATTTTTACACATATTTTATCTTTCTTATACTTTATATCCTGCGGATTATATTGTTTACCTAATGTTAATAATTCTTCTAATTCTCTTACACTATAATTATTAATATTTAAATCAAATTTATCCATTATATAAAATTATATGTTATTTTTTTATATAATAGTACACCTATATTATTTATACTTATACATTACAATATTATTACTATTACATGTATTTCACGATCCACATGCCTTACATGGTGTTCCAGGATTCGCCATTATATGACCTAAATTAAATAACTGTTTTACTCCTCTAGGTGCCGAACGAGCATTCACATTTAATCCCACGACAGAGCGAGATTTTGCCTGTTGTTGAACAGGGGCAGTGGTAGGGGCAGGAACAGATTCCGGCGCAACTTTCCTCATAATTTTACCAACAGTTCCCCCATTTTGACTAAACATCATTGACATTTTTGTTGACATTATTTATTATATATAAAGTAATAAAATATATTATTTTATATCCACAACACATTAACACATTAACACATTAACACATTAACACATTAACACATTAACACATTAACACATTAACACATTAACACATTAACACATTAACACATTATTTTCAACACGGCGGCGATGTATATACACATGAATCAGAATACGCTATACCAAACATACGTGTCTTATTACCCTGTACAGGAATAATGTTTGCCGTAGATAAATGTGTCTGTGTTCTCAACGGCTTCTTTCCCTTAAGTTTCGCTAAATACCTATCATATGAACCATGTTTCATATCTACGCCTTTACTTCCTTGTGCTATAGTAGACGCCGCCGACATTGACCCCGGTCTCATTCTCGTAATCGAACTACGCGTAGATGAACCATGCGAAGGCACATTTCTATGAACTACACCAGGCACAGCACGGTCACTCATCTGATTCCAGTTGACATACTGATATGTAGAAACAGGTCGTGTATACACACTTAGTGCCCCTTTATTCATTATATATTCTGAACCATCTACACGAACGGTATTCTGAATTCGCTTCTGCGTAGGTATATCTACTACATATGGAATCGCGGTTTCAGTATTATCATATTGAGGAGCATCTGTACCACTCTGAAATTTACCACACGCCCTACATCCTATTACAGGATTTGGTACTGTAAAATAAGGAAACCAACAACTAGCACATACAGAATAAGAATATGAAGGATATGACATTATTTTTCTATTAAAATATTACAATATTAAAATATTACACTCAACCACAATTATTTATATACACAATTATAAAATATAAACATAAATATATAATGGGCAAAACTCGCGCCAATAAAAATGGACAACACACTCGTTCACAACATGGCGGTATAAAGGTTTTACTTCCACATTTACAGATGGTAGCCTTAATGGAGAGAGAAATAAAAACACAACCCGGATTACAAACCATATTATCAAATACAACAAATATAGAAACCGTTTCAACCGGCTCTCTAAATTCATTCGTAGTTCGGTTACATTTAAACCCCGCCACAGTTTTATTTAGAAGCGATACCCTCGATACAAAAAAATCATTATTATCTAGACAACCAAAATCGCTAAGTTATTCACAAGTAGAAAATGAAACCGATGGTCTACAGATTAATGAAATTATTATGAAAATATGTATTATCGGTAAACCATCAGAGCTCGATACATTTAAAGGAAGAGACAAGGCTTCACTCGATATGGCCGAATTCGTAAATGAATATAATACACAACGATACTTATATAGCTCCATGATGTCAATAAGCGGAAATCCATTCTGTCCAGATGCTTTTGGTTTGATTATGTTTGACCCACCTGTTGCTACTAACCCACCAACACCTATTAATATTTTTAGAACAGTTCCAAACATACAATCCATATTACAAACCGATGCCGATTTAAACCTAGTAAATAATTACTTAAACGGTTATGTTCATAGGGGTTTCCGTATTGGCGTTATTTTAATGGAATCTATATCACCAAATTATAGAACAATTTATCACTACTCTTTACAGACCGAACCACACTACAATTCCGACGTATACAAAAAACTATGCGAAGGAATTGCCGCAATAAATATTCTATCTGTATATCGAGGCATGGTTATAAATCTGGACGCTCATGCGGGTAACTGGCTATGCGACCCAAGAGCATCCACGATTCGCCAAATTAAAGAAATAGACTTCGGTAGAGTATACCGCATAAATAATGCCGCCAATCTCAGAATTCTAATAGAGGATACAAACCAAAATATAGAAATATATATTACAAATACGTTTAAAGGCGACGAAATGGCAAAAAAAGACTTTATTAATCGTTTTTATTTCGCATTAGGACTAAAAGAACCTCAACTTACTCAATATGTATCTGAACAAAATGTAACAACTAAACTCAATCGACTTAAAACTCTATTCGAAGCAGAAATACGTTCACTTATAGACCAGTTTAGAACTAATGAATACTTCTCAAAACCATATATTAGTATGGGCGTCGATGAGCGCAAAATGAATATTAAAATGATACACCGCATTATACTCATGTCGGCGCTAATCGACTCTTTCTATAACTGCGCTAAATATAGAATACAACAAGGACAAATATCACACATTTATAATATTATATTAAATATTGCTGTTTTAAATCCCTCTAATATTTTGAACTATCCGATAGCAATAGACTTAGACGAATATAATTTAATTAGACATGATAAAGCTCTTGTACTAAAAAAAACATATCAACGCGTTTACGAAATTATTTACAAATATAGCGGAGAAAACCAATTCCCACATATACGAAATTATGAAAGATTCAGAGAAATATACCGCACTCGCGCACAAAAAGCATGGATTAAAATAAGACATATAGGAGCAGGAATCGCTATTTGTTCTAGTGTAGCAGCAAGCGGATTAGCAAAATGTTCAAGAGTAATTGGCAATTATGTTCCCGGAGCATCTATGGTATCCAGCGCGGCATCTAGTTTATATGACAGCACTATGAACTTAAAACACGCACTAAAAGTAAAATCAACTAACGCCTTACAAAAACTCAGGTCAAAGTTAAGCAGTGCTCACCCATATGAACCCATCGCTCCTCCACCACAACAACGTGCATCATCCCCTCGATCAATGGTGCCAGTAATATCACCACTGGGTTATGGCGGTTCATCACACACAAAACGCCACCGCCACCGCGACCTTAGACGCACCAAAAAACATTAAATCTGTTAACTCAGTGGAATATTGTAACACTTATAGCCGCATAGCGGCGCCACACAGCCACACCATTATGTTAATATTATGTTGCGTTGCGACATAGTATCAACTAAATATTTAAATCTCCAAGAGTGTAAAGGTCTAAGTAATTTAAATTCGAAATTCTAACTGTTACAATTATACTACTTATATGTTTTTATATGTTTCTTAGTATGACCACAACCACGCTTATGCTTACGACTACGCGTAAACAATTTATAAAACCCACCTTTTTGTTTTTTAGTTTTTTTCGAACCACTTTTCTCTTCATATGTATCTATTTTTTGGGCTATTTGAGCCACTGCTCCTGTATCACGATGTTTTAAAATCAAGTCGCCATTGGATTTGGTACCTTTTATGAAAAGCTTTTTAAATTGTTCTGGCTTATTTTTAACGAGGTTAGTTATATCACTTAAACATTTTTTAGTACAAACGAATACACGGTATATACCACCTCTATAGTGTATTTGTATAACTTCTTTTGTAGGCTGATACCGTTGATATTGTAAATGTTTATTGGGGCAACATACTGTCCAGTGATTACCCATACAATGTGTTCCTTCAATATTTTCTGGATATTTTGGTTTGCTTTTATTTAACTCAGCAGCGGACATTCCTTTATATATAATAATAAAAGATTTTTAATTTTTCAATAACTTTTCTGTGTCTTTATTCAGAATAATCTCCTTCCCAATTATTTTAATAATCTTTTTCTCATTTTTTATATCATTCTCAATAGGTTCGCATATTTTATTAATAAGCGTCAAATATTCCATCTGTGTAGCCTCTGTATCAAACCAATCAGGATTCTGTTCAACCCATGTGTTAATAGCATTCCTTTCCTTATTCGCTATCTTTATTATCGTATTTCTCATTTTCTCATGGCTCTCATCCTTCTCCCACTTCTCCTTATCCTTTATATACATCGTATCACGTTTCACATCCGTACAATGTATCGGTCTCTTATATATATCCAACTCTTTCAACCCTCGTATCATAACATTGCTTATTCCTTGAACTAAACCATTGGAACGCGAATACTGTAAATCCTCTAAAGTTATTTTAAGCGACTCTATAAACTCAGATATATTTAAGGCATCCTTACACTTCTCATTCAAAAAGAAATTCAAATTGAAATTATTATTCATCATATTTGTTGTCATGTTATTATTTGTCGTTACATTACCATTGCCAATCTTCGGTATTATCGCATTAATCTGATTCTGCTGTTCCTTTATTATCTTTATCATATCCTGATTGTCATTCATTAACTTCATAAACATATCCGTCGTTATATTTAGTTTGCCTCCAACTATCGTATTCTCTCCCATACCGTCGCCCATACCGTCGCCAAAGGAGTCTTCTAATAGTCCATTATTTACTGATTTATCTATAGTCTTATTACCTCCTTCCTTACACATTATACATTTCTTTTTATGATTATACAGCGACGCGCGATGATTATAAGACTTACCACACACACAGACTATATTATGGTGTAAAATAATTACGGTTGTATTGTCGTTGTATTTGTTGTATTTATAAGAATTATGCTTCTTGGTAAGAAGATGTTTGTCAAAATCTTTTCTACTACACGTTTTATAGTCACATTTTTTACAACATAAAATACTATCTGGCATTCGAGGGACAAAACGAGGATAATGTTGTATATCCTTATAAATTATTACAACACTTTATCCTTAAGTTCTTTTCGCAAAAAATGTATAAAAAATTATCGTCACGTTTTTTTCAACTTAAAAAACGGATTTAGAGCATTATGCTCTGAGTGATGTTATCGATGTTTTTTTTAAATCTCTACCCCCGGTTTTGCAAAATGGACATCTTTTTTTGTCCATTTTTGAAAAACGACCCCGAGAGTTGAAAAAAAGAAACATCATCACTTTTGGGAGGACTAGGGGGTCGGAATTCTGTTATAATAAAGTAAAGGAGTTTTAGTAATATTTAAAAGAGATAAAGTACCTTCTTAAATACTAGTAACATAGTAATAAACCAAATATTTTTTATACAGTAAATATAAATGGGAAAAACCAGAAAACTTAAAAA
>SXGS01369230.1_pt1 | contig 14915 bp, 6 predicted proteins | sample 3174681 | NCBI WGS metagenome assembly SXGS01 (sample SAMN11356861, study PRJNA531348) | freshwater metagenome | isolation source: freshwater sample F1-80 | place: China: Fuxian Lake, Yuxi | collected 2017-12-25
GAAACTCCTGCACACCCTGCGCGGCCTGCTGCAAACCGCCGCTCAGATGGCACTGCTCGACCAGATCACCGGAGCCACTCCGCAAGCTCCCACACCGCCGCCGACACCGTAACTCATCACCCACATGCCCGCGCGAACCAATGACGGCTTGCCGTGGAGACGCGGCAATTTCCCTGGTCACCCGCAGCGCCCGGTTCTCAAGAACCTCAGAGACCGATGTTTGCACTCGGTCCTCCCGTCGACGGCTTTTGCGCAAGAGAGAACAGAGTTTCCAACGAAGGCGAAGTGCGGTGTTCCACGGTCCACATGGCATGGCTCCGTCCTCATGAGTTTGTTCGGCGAACTTTTCGTGTTTGGAAAACAATCCCCTCTTCAGGGGCTCGACCGGCAAGACCGGCCGAATGACACGACGGCGCACAACGCCGAATGTCGCTTGTCCATTTCCATCGGCATTCGATGCTACCGTCGTGACAAGAGGCCTAATCGCAAATGAGCGAAGACGAGTCCCGACCCGCCAAACTGAAAATGTCGCCGCCAAGCCCCCATCTTCTCTGGCAGGCCGACTCTGCTTCGTTCAACGAATCTGAGAACCACAAAGCTCCTGCCTGGTGGCAGGCCAAAGGGCACCGCATTTCTTCAAGGCAGAACATCCGTTGGTTGCGGCAAGAGTTGCCGTTCGCGTGGCAAGGTCATATCGTCGTAGTCGCATTGGGAACGGAGCGGTGAATCATGTCTCAGGGTGCATCGGGTGGGCATCGCTGGCGATCGTCGGTCGGCACGAGCTCGGCTCATGGATCGTCGTTGAAGACCAAACAGATCCTCTGGACGGGGCTGGCGGTTCTTTTGGGGGCTCTCAGTCTTTGGCTACTGACCAAGTTTTTTGGAATTGGTAAGCCACTGAGGTCGCAGATCGTGTCGATCGGCATGACCTATGACAATCCGGCTTTCCGACCGACTCCCTTTTTGCTCGACAGTGCCAGTGCTTTCGACGAATTGCGGCAACGAGACGAATCCCAACATCAATTTGTCGCCTCCAATTACCCGCCGGGGACCAAACTGGATGGTCCGGAACTGCTCGACATCTTTGGTGACTTGTCCCTGAATCCGAAGAAAGAAAATCTGCTCGTGTACCTCAACCTGCAAGGTGGAGTGATCGAGCAGTCGGCAGACAAACCTGGTGTGGCGGCCTGCTTTCTCACGTTGCAAGCCCGACCGGATTCACTGCCCGACGGGGCGGGTGGTCAGCGAGTGCTCGTTCAAGATCTGCTGAAGGCCTGTGGTCAGGCTCACGCCGCGAATGTCATCGTGTTGCTGGAAGCGGGTGACTGCGGGCCGAATTGGCGAGCGGGCATTCTCAACCGCGACTTCGTGGCGCAGTTGAAAAAAGAAGCCGAACAAGCGGTTCAAGAGTTTCCCCAAAAACTGCGAGTCATCGGGGCGGTCAGCGACGGAGAATCCGCGCAAGCCTCCCGTCAATTTGGTGACGGGAGCCGCCGCTCGGCCTTCAGTCATTTCGCCGTGCAGGGATTGCTCGGTGAGGCTGACGATTGGAGCTTTGATCCAGACGCCGGCACGAGCTCGCGTGGGAACGCTCGAAAACGCAAAGTCCGCACGGTGAGCTTCGACGAGTTGTTTGCGTACCTCCACGGACAGGTCGGGGCTTGGTCGAGATCACATCGTGCCGCTTCACAAACGGTTTGGCGATTTCCTGAGATCAGCCCGACCTTGGAGTTGGCACAGATCGACAGTGGCAAGGTTCGGCACGCCAAGCCCGCACACGAAGTCGTTGAAACCGGCGCGAAGTCCAGCGAGAAAGACTCAGCGGTTGCCTCAAAGGACAGTCCCAAGGACTTATCTGCGGACAAGAGTGAGAAGAAATCCGCAGACTCGGCCGGTGCCGATTCGTCCAAGCCAACAACGGTCGAAGCGACGAAGGATTCCAAGCCGAGCGACAAGGCCCCTGCCGACTCCGACAAAGAGCCGTCCGTCGCCAAACCGGAAACGGCGACTGCGGACAACAAGCCGAAGCCCGACAAAAACAAAACTCCCGGACAGCTTGAGGTCGCATTGTTCGACCTTTGGAAACAGCGAGATCACGCTCGTCAGGAAGGACTCGCGGCGCTGATTGCGCCTCGCGAGTGGCGCAGGCTGCAACTGGAATTGGTCCACATCGAGCAATGCCTCCGCGGTGGCGACGCACTCGACCGCGTCGAAAAAGATCTTCAGCAGGCGAAATGGACTCTTGGAAAAATTGTCGAGCAAGTCCGACTCATCGAGACTCAACGGCAACGCCCGGCTGCTGAGTTGGTCTCGCTGGCGTTCGTCGGGCCGGCAGGTGCTCCACCGCCGATCGTCGATCCCGCTTCGGCCACACGTCAGGATCCGAGCGGTCCTACGGCGGATGAGCAAAAACAGTTCGCGGAACTGCTGAAGCTCGCATTCCCCAGCGGATCCGATCCGTCGCAACCGATCGCGACTCCCAAGCCGGCTCCGACCTCACCCGACAACAAGGCGGCTGTTCCGGCCACAGAGCCTCCGAAACACGACGGACTCAGAGGACTTCTGGTCAAGTCTTCACAACTGCGAGGTCGTGTTTGGCAGGAAGCACTCCGACCAATCCTCAAAGTCGCACGGTCCGCAAAAGGGGACGGTCGCGCGCTGGCGGCGGATTTTCTCCAGGGCAAATCGGCGGTCGTGTTGGCGGATGAGTTGACCAAAGATCCCGCCGGCCGATCGACGCTGCCCGCCGAAGCGGTGACGATTCTGGGGGTCATTGCGGTCGCCGAAGCGTCCACCAAAGAGCAGGTCGCATGGACGCCGGACCTGAGCCGTGCCTGCGGACACCTGATTGATTTGCGCGAGCGGTTCGAGCAATTTGCTGCTCAGGACATGGTCTTGAGTTCGTTGCTCCGACCGAGCTTCGCGGAAGCCGAAGTCCAACTCATGGCCGCCGAACGCTGGGTTCAAGTCGGTCAAGCGGAACGCGCCGTGCAAACTTTGGGGCAAGCGGAGTCGGCGTTGGCTGCCCTACGAAAAGACGCGGAGACGCTCCGCCGCGCTGCTCAACTGAAGGCGAACATCGCGGCAGAATTGCCGGATCTCGCGCGCTGGGTCGCACGCCAACAAGAGGCCAGCGGCCAGGAGTCGATCAAGTCCGCACGCACGGTCTTGCTGGGTCTCGCCAAGTTGCCGCCAACCGTGGAGAAATCCTCTTCGGCGGAACTCAGCGACCTACGCAACTTCGCACGGATTCAAGATCCGTCTTGGTTTGGTTTATTCGATGTGATCGATCAATCCACGGAGTTGTTTCGCCTCGTCCCCGTTGAAGTTTCACCGCCGGATGGCCGACCACGGCCGACGGGACCACTCGATTCGGCGCGGCTCAAGGACATCACTTCTTTGACGAACCGGCAGAAGCAGTCTTGGAACGAGTGGCGCAGCGTGGATCGTGAGGTCGAGGTCTTGCTGTCCGCCACAAACCCGCCCGTCGAACATTGGACTCGCCTCCAAGACGTGCTGCTCGTGCCTTGGATTTCCGCTGAGAATCGACAACGGTTGCTGAAACAACTCGATCTGTTGGATCAGCCCGACGCTGCGGGCGAGTCGGTGAAGAGCCAGACGTCGGTGGTGCGTGGCGATTGGCAAGCCTTCTGGGCGATCGAGACGCTGCGGCTCGCATGGCTGGATGCAACGTCCGAGCAGGCTCTGTGGGATCAATTCGCGAAGAGCTTGCAGACTTCGACTGACAGCGATGAACCGTCGGAGTCCTTCGCAGCCTCGGCCGCACTGGGTCAGAGGATTGCCCGTGAGTTTGCCAAGTTGGCCCGCCAGGCGGATTCCGCCGCCACCGCCAAAGCCGCTCGACAGGACGACATTGATCTCTCGCGCGGCGAACAATTCACTCGTGGAGTGGACCCGGCTGACGTGGTGGCTCCGGGGACTCAAGCGGAATTTTCGTTGGCGAAGCGGCTGGCTCGCGAACAGGACGAATTTGTCCAGACCCGCGCGGCGCAAGCAGCTCGCAACGCGCGGCTCGGCGGCAACGTCGTGGCCACGCAATGGGCCTCACTGGCCGAGCGTTGGACAAAATTGAGCAACCCGACCACCCAGGTTGTGCCTGTCGATGAGTCGCCATTCACGCTGAGCGAGATCGCGAACGAGCAGCTTTTCTGGACACGTGGCGATCCCGCCGAGATCAAGCTCTCGCTGACCGCGACGCCACGTCCGGGAATGAAACGTCCTGAGACAATGATTCGGGTGCTCGATGCGGACTCACTCAAAATCGAACCATCGAAGATCACGCAATCTGCGGGCTACGACTTGGTAGACGGCGACGACGAACAAGTCGTCAAGCTCACCATCCAAAAGCCGAAGAGCGTCACGGCGGCGGAGTCCGCGATCACGGTCGTGCTGCTCGACAAAACGACGCAGTTGCCGTGGGACGTCCGACGGCTCACGCTGCGAACTCCACTCAAGGACCAGGATTGGCGGATCGAATTCCGCGCGAAAGGGGAATTCGCCAATCGCGATGACTCCGCCGCCCGCGCTCGCAACCGAGATGCCCAAAGCCCGGACAAATACCGCACCGAACTGCGGTTGCCGGCGAAGCCTCACGGAACTGAGCCGATGTCTCTGCAACCGGTCTTGATCCCGCCTCCAGACAGCAAAATTTCGTCCGTCTCGATCAGAGTGTTCGAGCTGGATGAGAAAGGTCAGCCGCGTCCGACCCCCAGCGGAAAGCAAGACAACATCCCGATCACTCATCGCGACGGCCGGCCCATCGCGTTGAACCTCGCCGCCGCGCCAATGGCCGTGGTGCCCCCCGCCGCTGCGGGAGCAAATCCAAAACCCGCTGCGACCGATCCGAAAGGGAAGGACGTCTCGCGCGGCTGGGTCTTTGAAATCCTTCCGGACGGCGAATTGAAACCTATCAAGCAGCAAGTCATTCCGCGCGTGCGTCCGCCGAAAACATATTTCGATCCACAAGACATGCACGTTACTTTTCGCGATCGCGAGTTGGTGTTCGAGTTGCAACGTCAAACCGATGAGGAGGAAGTCGACCCGGCCCTGCGGCCCGAGATGGTGCAGGTGACGCTTGAGCTGCCAAAGGACTTGGAGGCGGCTCCAACCGACCAACAATTGCTTTGGAATTTCCGTCGTGGCGACACCAACCGGTTGGTCGCTCTGTTTGACGAACCGGGTCTCAACAAATTGAAGCCGGAGTTCGTCATCTCATTGAACGTCGCCGGATGGCCGCGTGCCTTTGCGCACAAGGTTCGACATAACGCACGGTCCATCGAGTTTCATCCCGAACATCCCGAAATTGTTTCCCCCTCACTTGGATCCGTGATCAAAGAGGGAGACACACTGCAGGTGGTGATTCAGATTGATTCCACGCCTCTCGACAACGTTGGACTCGACGAACCTTGGCAACTTGCGTGCGAACTCATCCCGGACAAGAGAAACGCCATCCCGCCGCGACCATTGAAACTCGATGTGTTCCGCTCCCTCCACGAGTCCATCGAACTCATCAGCCAGAGCGAGACGGAATGGTTGCTGACGGCGGAGGTTCGCAATCATCGCGTGGAGTTCGACACCAAAGGTCTTCGAGGACGGTTCTCGATTCAAGCCACCGCCAAGCCCGCTGGCAATCAGAGACTGCCTCCCGGCAGCGGCAATTCTAAACCGGTGAAAATCGCCATCGCGGAGCCAACGCACGCGCCCCCAACCCCCAAGTTGACGGTGGCGGCGTTGGCCAAGATTCGCCCCGACATAGAAACCGACTGGCTAGTCCCCGTTTCCGCCGAAGACTCCGAAGCGGGCATCACGAAAATCGCCGCCGGCATTGATCTCGACAAAGATGGCAAACTTGGCGACGCGGAAATCTTCGAAGAAACCACGCAGTCCTGCACCAATCCGCTGGATCGGGATAAACGCGAAGTGACTCTGAAAATCAAGGCCGATCGCCTGCAAGACAAACAAACGGGAAAGCACAAGTTGCTGGTGATCTGCAAAAATGGAGTCGGCAACGTTTGCAAAGACCCACTGTCCGTACCCTTGGAATTCGAACCGGCACGGGGTTGGGTCGTCGTGAATGTTCCGAACTTGGGCCAAAAGGAATGCGTGCTGTTCATTAACAACAACAAACAGCCGGGAGCCGCCAAAGGAAACATGTCTTTCGAGTTGCCCGTCGGCGAGTATGAATTTCAACTGGTGAATGCCTTCGTCAACAAACAAAAAGGTGGGCCAGTCAAAGTCATGGTCGAAAAAAAGCACGACAAAACAAACAAGGTCTCCGTGACTCTCGATCCCCCCACACAGTAATCTGCGTCCCATTCGGAACGCAGGCGAAGGCGAACCACATGGCGTTTTTTCAGTCGATCATCAACTCGATTTGCAGCGGTGCGGCGTGGGTGTTTGGAGCCGCGAAAAAGACCACGGGGCTGTCGCCTCGCACTTATCAGATTGTGCATCTGATCGTCCTGCTGCTGATCGCGTTGTTGGCGGGATTCTTCAACGACGATATCTGCGAATTCTTCAATGTGGGGAGCAAGACCTCCGGTTTCGATTGGATCGATGCCTATCTGTGTGGCTGGTTGGTGGTGGTGCTGTATGCCTTCGTGCGGCTGATTCTGTATGTGGTTCACCTGCTGGGCCTCGAAGATACGCCGGAGTTTCCGGACATTGATCACGCTTGGTCCGAAGCATTGGTTCAGTTGGGGCGGCAAGGATTGAGTCTGCAATCGGTCCCCTTGTTCATGGTCATCGGACTGCCGGAGGAGCAAGAGCGCGGGTTCCTGATGGGGGCAAAGTTTCCGGCGGCCGCGACCGGACCATCGCCCGACACAACGCAGCCGTTGCGAATCTTCGCGAATGCGAAGGCCGCGTTTCTGTTCGTACCCGGCGCATCCGCGATCGTGCGACAATTGACGGACGGTCCGCGCGTTTCACTCGGCGGTGGGTCGTCCATCGCCACAATATCCTCATTCGGCGGAATCGGTTCGGCCGGGTCGATCATGACACTGGCACCGGGCCAGATGCCGTCCGGCATGAGTGGCAGCGATTCGGGGCCGTCGATTCTCGGCGCGATGTCCACAATGGCTTCGGGGAACGTGGCGTCGTCGTCCGGGCATTCCCGTGCGACGCCGTCTAGCGGCGCGATCGGTCCGCTCTCCAGCGAGGCTCTGCACGAGACGGCTCGCCGGCTGCGGTATGTCTGCCGCTTGGTCAATCGAGCGCGAAAGCCTTTTTGTGGCATCAACGGTCTGGTGACGATTGTGCCTTCTCAATGGGCGGCCGAGGGCTGCCAAGATTTCTCGCATGTGGTCGCTCAGGACGTGCAGCTCTTGCACGAAGGCTTGGAGATGTTGTTCCCCGTGGCCTGTTTGTTTTCAGGAATTGAGTCACTTGGAGGACTGCCGGAGTTCCTCAGTCGTTCCGTGGAAGTCAATCGCGCGTTCTCTTCCGAACTGAAAGCGGGATCGCGTTTCGCCACAGGACGGCCAATCGATCCGGAATCGGCGAGCTGGGTCACGAAGCTTTGCGTCGGCTGGTTCCGCGATTGGATTTACTCGACATTCAAGCAAGGTCCATCGTCCGCTAGTAACACGCGCCTGTATCGGCTGCTGTCCGAGATCAGCGACCGACGCCGCAGTTTTGCTCGATTATTGACCGGAGGCTTTGGTCAATTGATTGGCAGCCAACCGGTGAGGCTGCTGGGAGTTTATTTCAGCGGTCGAGACGCTCAGGGTCGTTCGCAAGTCTTCGTCAAGCAATTGCTCGACAACGTCTTGGCCGAGCAAGACAACGTCGTGTGGAGTCCGCACCGCATCGCGAGAGACAACGCGATGCGGACTTGGACCTATGTCGTCTACGGCCTCATCGGAGTGCTGGTCGCGGCGGACGTGTATTGGGTCTATGACCGTTGGTTGAGTCCCTGATTGCATCGCCGCAACAAGCCGGGGCATTCAAAAAAGGACACTCGAATGGGTTGGCAAGATCAGTCACCAGCGGCGGGCGGCGCGGGGGACGGTTCGCGTTCTTGGCGACAGCCGACTTCCGGACAGCCCGCGCCAGCACCCCGTCGCACCACCGCAGTGACGAAGGCACGCGGCAAACAATTCTTCGCGTCATCGCTGGCCGTCGGCTGCGCGGTTGCGTTGATCTGGCTCCTCATGTTGTTCATCAAGGGCTGCGACAACGCGGAGCTCTTTGTCGCGGCGTCTCGCGAATACGAAGGAGACAACGCCGGTGCGATTCCACCCAATTGGAAGGGCGAGGAAGATCGAAAACTACTTCAATCGCTGGAGGAACCGGGACGTGCGCGCCATCTGAAAGTGACCTCCTTCGCGAATGAATTGGAATTTCAGAAGCGGCTGAAAGACCTGTTTTCGGGAAAAGACCTCGCTCAGAAAAAGGATACCGCATGCGTGATCTACCTGTCGGGCCATGCGGTGGCCGAACCGCTTCTTGACGATTCGTCGAAGAGCGTCATGTCTGTTGCCGAGGCGGATGTGTTGCTGCTCACAAAGAACGACGGCCTTGTTGCGAAGTCGAATCGGTTGCGATTGAGCCAGGTTCTGACCGCACTCAGTCATCTCCCCAAAGGGCAGCGCAAGTTGTTGTTGTTGGATCTCTGTCGCTTACAAGGGTCGTGGCGTCTGGGGGTCTATGACAACTTCGTGATCGAAGCCATTCAAGCGGCGGTGCAACGGGAAAAGATTCCGAATCTGTTTGTGATCACGGCCTGTTCGTCGGGCGAGACCAGTTGGGTCAGCCCGCACTTGGGAGAATCCGGTCAATCGGTGTTCGCGCATTTCGTCACGCGCGGCTTGTCCGGCGAGGCGGATCAGACCAACGGAAAATCCGACGGCAAAATTACCGTCAGCGAGCTGTTCCGATTCGTCCACACGCGAGTCAACGACTGGGTGGAACGGAACCGCGATCCGGTGGGTCAGCACCCGCGTCTGTTTGCCAGCGATGTGGATGTCGAACAACAAATTGTGAATGCCAAAAGTGACACCACTTTTTCCGTCGTTTTAATCAGCCCTCGTCAGAGAGCGGAGCTGAAGGGAGCCGGCCGATCCAAAGCGTCCTCCACGGAGTCCATCGACAAATCGAACGACGAGCTGTTTGGCTTGTGGAGGCGTCGGCAGACGCTCGAGCAACCAACACGACCGGCCAACGTGATCTACTCGTTGGACCCGATCGGGTTTCGTGCTCTGACGCATCGGCTGATGCGCGCCGAGGAATTCTTGCTTCATCACAACCTTGCCGATGCCACCAAGGAACTCAAGGCGGCGGAGCGGTTGTGCCAAAAACTGGAGTCGCATGCGAAACAGGGCCACTTCGCGGCGGCGAATTTCCAGACCGAGGAGAGCTTTCTTCGCCAATTGGCCGATCGCTTTGGCTTGGACGCGGCTCCCAGAACGGATGGACCTGCCGTGCCGCCGGCATCTCCCGACGTCACACTTCTCGCGTTGCCCGATGATCACCTCGCGAAGGTGTTGGCTCGCGCTCACAAAGAACACTCGATGCCGACGGTGATGAAAGAGATGGAATCCGTCGCGGTGCAAAAAACGCTTGTCGAGTTGCGGCATCTCGCGGAAAGCGTGGCCTTCGGTCACCACACGGTGTTGCCGTGGTTGCGAGAGGATCTAAAAAAGGCCGATCAATTGCGCCGTCAGGCCGAAGATAGCTTTTTCGTCGTTGAGACGGTCACCGCTCGAAAAGAACGCGACAAGCCGAAGAAGGGCGAGACCGCCGCCACAGCGGATCAATCTGCGGACAAAGCCCAAGAAGTCCGCCAGCTCGCCGCCGAGGCCACTCAAAGTTTTAAACGCTTGCACGACCGAGCCACAACCTTGGAGAACGCTCAGCTCGCTTTGAACCGCGCTCGCGCGACGCTGCCGGAATGGTTGGCCTTCGTGTCCGATCGCTCGACCAATGACGAATTGCGGGAGACGCGACTGGCGATCATGAACCAGTACCACGAGCCGCTGGAAATTCGCAAGAACGAAGTTCCCAAAGCGAACATCTTGGCCAACGTTGGATTGGCCGCGAAAGACAGCCGATCAAACTCGTGGAACCAATTGGACCGCGAAATCTTGTCGGCGGCATTGGAGGCGATTGAGCTACGCCAACTCTTACGACCACAGTTTGACACGATCGAACCAGACCAGCTTCAAGCTCTGAAATTGTCCACGAAGAATCTGGTGGGGTCGTTCGAAAGCATTCAGCAGCGATTCCAAAAAGAAGCGGACAATTTGCGGAACACCTCGCAGCCCCAGCCCAGTCACTGGCGATTCTTTCGCGATTTGCTCCGCTGCCCCACCCTTGATTCAGAATCCCGTCGCGACCTCTTTGGAAAACTCATTCATTTGAGGCTGACTGAGGACACGAGTCACAACACGACGATGAAGATGCCGGAGCCAAACGACCATCAGACGGCGAACTGGCAAATGCTTTGCACGATTCATGCCTTGTCACTGGTCCCACCTCCGACAAGTCTGGCGCGAGACAAACTTTGGAGTGAATGGCACGACCTCAGTATCAAAGACTCCCGCGTCGAGCCTGAGTCCGTCATCAAGCTCAGTCGCAATTTGAGAAATCACTGGATTGGGCATCTCAGCGAAGCCCGTGCGGAATGCCGTGCTTCGCAGCAAGAGACCCGCGAGTTGGCTCGCAACTGCCTGGAGCAAAAGGATCTGTCCGCACGCATCTTGTTCGCGAGCGATGCCCTCAACTTGGAAAAAGAGCCGACTCGACGCTTTGAAGAATTCCTAATCGCCGAATTGTTGCTGGACTCTAGCGAACGCTACCTCGATGACTTCTGGGATCAGTGGTATGAAGACGCGGCGAAAGCGTGTTTGCACAAATCTGCCCGACTCGGACTCAAGCGACTGGATGAGGATCAGAGCCGTGTGGACACACTCTTGGCTGCGCGCGGTGCATCAGAGTTGCTGCTGGAGGCCGACTCGGTCCAGTTCAGCACGCTACCCACTGCGACCGGCTCTGTTCGTTTGAGAAGCGACACGAATTTGCCGCGAGGCTTGGCTGCCACATGGCTATCCTACAACGTCGGCGACCCGCGCGCATCGAAAAGCCAACCGCTCGCGGATCGCTGCCTTCCGCGCAGTGCGGGTCTTGAGTTAGCACGCCGTGTGGCGTCCAACGACGTGAGCCGATTTGATATCTCGCAGCCCGATGCTCAAGAAGTGACGACGTCCGGCGGCTGCAAAGCCTCGCAAATCGTGCCGCAGGTCTTCTTTCGAGGCCACACTTGGTCGGCCAAACAAAAGCCCGTTGCGTTCGATCCTTGTCGGCCGGATGGGACGCTCATTCGCTACCTCGCAACAGCCAGCACGGGCGCGATTCGAGTTACCGGCACAGATCGCAAGTCCGTGGTCTTCGTGCTCGACGCGTCGCTCAGCATGACACCGGATGGGAACGAGAAAAGCGAGGATCGTTGGTCTAAGGCGAAATTGATTCTGGAAAACGAACTGAAACAAATGCTGATGGAAGTCGGTGACAGCTCCAACGCCGGACGCAACGTGCAACTCATGATCTTCGGCCATGAGAATCCCGCGAACAAAAGCGACCGGGACTACATCCAGACCGAACTTCCAATGACTCCGCTAGAACAAGCGGCGGTCGATCGCACGCGAAGCGTCCTGAAACAAACGAATCCGGTAGGGAACACACCGCTGATGACCGCGATCGTGCGGGCCTGCGAGTCACTCGAAAAAGGCCAAGAGCCAGCAACCATAGTCGCCATCACGGATGGTGTCCCTTCCGAAGGAATCCTGAAACCCGATGGCAGGCCGGCAACGTTTGCAGAGTACGAGGCAGAGCAACAACGATTGCACAATCAAATTCAAGAAGCGATCAATCGGAGCCTCAAGGAGTCTCGCAAGATTGAGCTGCAGATCATTGGTTTGGGCTTTCGCGACAAGTCTCCTGCAAATGCAATCGCTAACGAGGGGGGAAGTTTCGGGGCGCAGGAGCTACTCGAAAAATTCATGCGGAATCAGAAAAGTCCCGTTATCCGCGCAGAAGAGGGTGTTCAGCAATTGAAATCGCTGCTCAAACTGACAACGGAACTGCCTTTCTTTCACGTCGTTCCGGACGGAGTTCAACCGCCGAAAATGGGAGGAAGTGCGTCGCTAGGAAAATCTGCGGAGGGCCTAGTCGCTGGCAATTATCGGATTGGGTTCCCAACGCCTGATCGCCTGAAGAAGGGATTGATCCACCTTCGCGGCGGCGAGTTGCTCGATTTGGAATTGCAGCCCGATGGAGAACTGAAACACATTCACCCCCAGATTCTCAATTCCCCGGTTACGTTTCGCACGACGACGGACAATCGGCGATTGGAATTTGGCTACCTTCAAAGCTTCCGTGCGGACAAGGGCCGCGCGGAGTTCCTCATCGGGATTCAGGATCGGACCCCCGGCTCGAATCGTCAAACGCCGTACACGGAGCGTCCGGAGCGGCTGATCGTGGAAGTGTGCCCAAATCGGGAAGCGCTGAAAAAAGTCCGTCCAATGACTTACCAGATCGAACCGGGAAAGTCTGATCCAACATGGCGTATTCATGTCGAGGAATTGCCCGAGCAGTTCTCCGATGCGGAGGTCAAAGCGTTTGCCAATTGGGATCCTATGCCGACCGACGGTATTCTCGAAGCGTCAACCAGCCCGCAGTCCGTCAGCGTGCCGATCGACAAGACCAAGAAAATCGAGTTCCAAGTGGTGATCAAGACACCTGACAATGACCGGAGCGATTTGACGGATTCCGTGGAAGTGGAATTGAGGCTCAGCAATCCTGCCGACGCCGAGTCGCTGGAAAGAGAGTGGCGGCATTTAGCTTACTTGCATGTCCAATTGCGGCTCAATGGAAAGCCGATTCCGCATCTGAATGAAGAGGCCGAAGTCATCGCCAGCGCGAACGTGATTCGTTGGAAATTCTCGAATTTGCCCAAAGACGGTTTTTCCGCAAAGCAACTCCGCATTGCCGTCACCTCGTGGCACACGTTCCAGTTGCACTCGCTTCCATTGGAAAAGTCGCTGTTCATCAAAGCGGACTGAATCGGTTCGGTCTCTGGTCGAAGAATCCGCGCGACACGACCACTACAATCAACACAGTTTCACAGGCCGCGCTGGCTGGCTGTGAAGTTATGCGGACTCGCAGTTTTCCTGGCCGAGAAAATTCACTGAGCTGATGTGACTTGCTCACCTGATTCAGGCCGGACTACCGATTCATTGAGCAGATTGAGGATGATCGGAACGAGCTGCCCGGAACCCAGGCGATTCACGGACCCAAATTGCCCGGCTCGTCACCACTAACCTTCTAGGAAACAGGGAGTAGTTCCATGCTTGGCATGCCTCGGCTTTCACCGTCGAAATGGATCTGTGTCACGACGTGCTCGGTCGTCTTGACGACCGTCGGCGTGGCGAGCGCTCAAACCCCTCCTCTGGCTGCACCGCCGGTGGCCACCGCACCACCGTTCAAGCCGGCCCCCATTCAGGGGTCGTTATTCGACTTCGTGACGGGATTACCGGTTTCGCACACCATGCAGGTGATGGCGACACCCAAGCTGATGCGTCCCGGCTTTGCCGGCGAGCCGGTCGATACGGCCAAGGGGTTGGCCTCGAAAATCAAAGCGAAAGAGGTCGATGTCCCGAAGCGAGTTAAAGCGGCAAAATACCTTGGCAAAGTCGATTGCCAGGCGTTCCCCGAATCTCAAGACCAACTGTTGGACTTGGTTGTCAACGACGAGTTCGAAGAAGTTCGATTGGCGGCGGCGAAAGCCTTCAAAGAGCAATTCTCGAAGGGTTGCGATCCCAATCCCAGCAAAAAGAAGCAACGCCGCTACGACACTTGCCGTGGCTGCTGCAACAACGCCAAAGTGCTGAAGAAGTTGGCCGAACGAGCCTTTGAATGCGACGAGACTGGCTGTGCCAAAGAGCCATCACCGCGTGTCCGAGAGGCGATTGCCGAGGCTCTGAATTGCTGCTGCTGCTGGCAGCAGCACGCCGGTCAGACCGATCAGCAGCCTGTTGATTTGAGTACTCCGCCGCCGCCAGAAGCCGCGCCACCGGACAAAACACCAACGGAGAAAAAACCACCGCCAGTTCCGCCTGAAGGTGCCAAGGAGACTTCGCAAGAGGAGACCAATGCGACATCCGCTGCTCTGTTCAGTGACAGTTCCACGAACGTGGAAGTGCAGCCAGTCGCGATGGAAAAGAGCTTGCCAGAAACCGAGGCTCTGCTGGTGGAATGCCTCCGCGGACATTGCCCTGTCGGAATGATTGCACACCGACTGGACCCAGCATCTCCGGAAATCTGGACGAACTACAAAGGCCACCGCTTCGAGTTCGCCTCCGAAGAAGCGAAAGAACAGTTCCTCCTTGACCCAGAGCATTATGCTCCCGTTCTGAGCGGTCACTGCATCGTGACCTTCGCCAAGACCGGCGAGAAGGTGGTTGGGAAGTACTGCCGTGAGCAGGACGGGCGGCAATACTGGTTCGCCAGCAAAGAACTCCGAGAAGAGTTCAAAGCCGATCCCGATCAGTTTCTCGATGCGATCGACGATGAAGCCAACGACGAATGAGGTTTGTTGATTTCAGTCCAAATCAAAGAGTCCCCGATGGCTGCGCAGCCATCGGGGATTTTTCTTTGGACGACCACAAGCACCGAAGACGGATTTGCTCTCAAGCTCGCGTCACAAAATCAAGAGGTAATGTCAAAGGTTGTGGGTGACGGTGAGTTGAAGAAGGCGGCGTGCTTGGGAGAAATTGGAGTTGCACAACATCCTTTTTTTCCAGGAGCACACCGCCATGTCAGAAGCTATCAAGAGGTTGACCGATTTTCCCGTGTCTGAGAGATCCGAAGCCGCCTTCGGGAAGGATTTGTTGACC
>SXGS01749289.1_pt1 | contig 14914 bp, 16 predicted proteins | sample 3174681 | NCBI WGS metagenome assembly SXGS01 (sample SAMN11356861, study PRJNA531348) | freshwater metagenome | isolation source: freshwater sample F1-80 | place: China: Fuxian Lake, Yuxi | collected 2017-12-25
GCGGGCCGCGACCGAAGCCGCCGCCACCCGGGCCGCGACCGCCGCCGCCGCCACCGCCCATCGGGCGCTCGCGCGCTTCGTTCACCGTCAGCGGCCGGCCGTTGAGCGGCGTGCCGTTGAGCGCCTCGGCGGCCTTGCTGGCCGCGTCATCGCTGTCGAACTCGACGAAGCCGAAGCCGCGCGACTGGTTGGTCGCACGATCAACGATCACCTGGGCCGACGTCACGTTCCCGTGGGGCGTGAAGAGCGCCTCAAGCTGCTGCGAGGTGTACGAATAGGGCAGGTTGCCCACATACAGTTTCTTACCCATCCTCAATCCTTTCCGAACTGGCGCGCCATGCGATGGCCGGACGACGCGCCGGTATCCCCGGCCTCGCAGCCCGCGACCGCCAACGCACGCACGCCTCCGGCACGACGCAGTCCCCGCCGGAGGCGGAGCACGCGTCGCCACGAAGGCGAATCGCAAATTGTACGAATCATCGAGCCCGATTGCGCCGAAGAGAAACCTGAACGACTCTGTCCTTACGCCGGACAGCCAGCCCGAGACACGGTAGGGCTGGCGATTACCGACCTGATGAAGCGGCTGCGGTTAATCGAACCACTGTCGGGCCAAAGACGCTTAACCAGTACTTCTGACTGTACCGCGTAAAGTTAACTTTTCCAAGGGCTTTGTTAATAAACGGCTCCGCTTGGCCGGGGCGCGGCGCGGCGAAATAACGGGTCGGCAAGGAGTTAGTCATGGCCGGAAATCTGGAGACAGACTTTGCCATGGGCCATGCCGCGGCGGCGGGGGACCCCGCCGGCAGCTGGTCCCGCCTGGTCATGGAGTGTGTGGCGCAGATTCAGCCGCTCGCCGCCCGGGCCGGGCTGGGTTTCGTCTACGTCACCGATCATCTCGTGCCCCATCTGGCGGAGATCACCGCCCTGCTGCGCCAGTCGACCGGGATCAGGACCTGGGTCGGCAGTGTGGGCATCGGCATCATCGCCACGGGAACCGAGTATTTCGACAGGCCCGCCCTCGTCATCATGGCGGCCGCGTTGCCTTCCGGCTCCTGGCGGCTGTTCGGCTCAGGCGAGGAGCCGGAAAGCGCGCCGGATCCAGACCCGATGGCGGGGCCGGAATTCGCTGTCGTGCACGCCGATCCGCGCAGCCCCGACCTGGTGGAGGAGGTGGCGAGGCTGGCGGGTGACAAGCCACGCTTCCTGGTCGGCGGGCTGGCTTCCTCGCGCGGCGCGCTCGATCAGGTGGCCGGCACGGTGGTGCGCGGCGGGCTTTCGGGTGTTCTGTTCCGCTCCGGGCTGAACGTGACCACGGGTCTCTCGCAAGGCTGCTCGCCCATCGGCCCGGTGCGGACGGTCACGGCTGCGCAGCGCAACGTCCTGTTCGAGCTCGACGGCGAGAAGGCGCTCGATGTGTTCAGGCAGGATATCGGCGAGGTCCTCTCCCGCAAGCTGGAGCGGGTGGCCGGCTATATCCACGCGGCCTTTCCGGTCGCCGGCTCCGACACCGGCGACTACCTGGTGCGCAATCTCGTCGGCATCGATCCGGAGCGCGGCTGGCTGGCGGTCGGCGAGCAGGTCGCGGTCGGCGACCGGCTGCTCTTCGTGCGTCGCGACCGGCAGGCGGCCGAGCAGGACCTGGTGCGCATGCTGCACAAGGTGAAGCGCGGCTGCCCGCGACCGCGCGGCGGGCTCTATTTCTCGTGCATCGCGCGCGGGCCCAGCCTCTTCGGTGCTGAATCGGCGGAACTGCAGATTCTCCGTCGCGAGTTGGGCGACATCCCGCTGGTCGGAATGTTCTGCAACGGAGAGATTTCCAACAATCGGCTTTACGGGTATACCGGCGTACTCGCCCTGTTTGCCTAGCGGATCTCAGCGCCCGACCTTCTTCACCCTCCGGAAATCACCCCATGCAGTACCGCCCCCTCGGGACCACCGGTCTCGACGTCAGCCTGCTTTGTCTCGGCACCATGACCTGGGGCGAGCAGAACAGCGAGTCCGAGGCTCACGCGCAGCTTGATCGCGCCATGGAGCTCGGCGTCAACTTCATCGATGTGGCCGAGATGTATTCCGTGCCGCCGAAACCCGAGACCTTCGGCAGCAGCGAGGCCTGCATCGGCACGTGGTTCAAAAAGCGGCCGGAGATGCGCAAGAAGGTCATCCTTGCGACCAAGGTGACCGGCATGAACAACGCCATGCCGCATGTCCGCGACGGCAAGGGCCGGCTCGACCGCGCCAACATCGTCGCGGCGCTGGATGGCTCGCTGAAGCGCCTGCAGACGGACTACATCGATCTCTACCAGACCCATTCACCGGACCGGCTGATCAACGGCTTCGGCAGGCTGGGCTACGTCCACACACCCGAGAAGGACGGCGTGCCGATCGAGGAGACGCTGGGCGTGCTCGCCGATCTGGTGAAGGCGGGCAAGGTCCGCCAGGTCGGCGTCTCCAACGAGACCGCCTGGGGCGTGTCGAAGCATCTGACGCTCGCCGCCGCGGGCAAGGGTCCGCGGATCCAGTCGGTGCAGAACGGCTACAACCTGCTCAATCGCGCCTACGAGGTCGGCCTGGCCGAGGTCTCGATCCGCGAGCGCTGCGGCCTGCTGGCCTATTCGCCCCTGGGCATGGGCGTGCTGGCCGGCAAGTATCTCAACGGCGCGCGGCCGGCGGGTGCGCGTCTCACGCTGTTCGAGCGCTTCAAGCGCTACTCGACCCCCGGCGCCGAGCCCGCGGCGGCGGCCTATGTCCAGGTGGCGCGCGAAGCCGGTCTCGATCCCGCCCAGATGGCGCTCGCCTTCTGCAACACCCGGCCGTTCCTCACTTCGACGATCATCGGCTGCACGTCGATGACGCAGCTCGAGAAGAACGTCGCCAGCGTCAATGTTTCGCTTTCCGCGGACGTGCTGGCGGCGATCGAGCGGGTGCATTCCGGCAACCCCAACCCCTGCCCCTGAGGCGCGGGGTACCCCGTTCGGGGTGCACCGTCAGGGTTGAACCGCCTTGCTTGCCGGGCGGTTGCGAATCGGTTATCCGGGAATGACCACGAGGGTGTCATGGTTCGCCTGTTTGTCGGCGTTGAGTTGCCCGAGGACGTCCGCGAGCGTTTGGCGACCCTTTGCGCCGGAGTGCCCGGCGCCCGCTGGGTTCCCCCGGAAAACCTGCACCTGACCCTGCGCTTCATCGGCGAGGTCGATGGCGGCGAGGCCGACGATATCTATCACGCGCTCTCCGCCGTGCGGCCGCGCAGCTTCGATATCACGCTGTCGGGCGTCGGGCATTTCGAGAACGGCAGCGAGGTGCGCGCCCTCTGGGTCGGCGTCGAGCGCAACGCCGAGCTCGTGGCCCTGCGCGACCGCATCGAATCCACGCTGGTGCGCGTCGGTCTGGAGCCGGAGGGGCGCCGCTTCACGCCGCACGTCACCCTGGCGCGGCTGCGCGATACACCGGCCCAGCGTGTCTCGACTTTCCTGGCGCACAACTCGCTTTTCCGCGCCGGTCCGATCCCGGTCAGCCACTTCACGCTGTTCTCGAGCTTCCTGCAGGGCTCGGGCCCGATCTACACGGCGGAAGCCGACTACCCCCTCGAACTGACGGCGTAGGAGTCCCTCTCCCCCCGAAGACGGGCGGAGAGGGTTCTGAGCGGTCGATCAATCCGCCTCCAGAGGTTTCATGGCACCCGGCACCCGCTCGTGCCGGTGGAGCTCGCGCCGTCCGCCGCGGGCTGGAAACACGCGCTCGACAGTGCCGGTCCTGACGAACCCGGCCTTGACCAGGACGCGGGCCGAGGCCGGGTTGTCGAGGAAGGTGTCGGCGTGGATACGCGGCACGCCTAACGTTGCGGCGTGCTCGACGACGCGCAGGATCGCCTCGGTGGCATAGCCCTGGCCGCGGAAGGTGCGGCCGATCCAGTAGCCCATCTCGGGCATCGCCGCTTCGCCGCCGAAGCCGACCACGCCGACGAAGCGGGAGTCGCCGCGCCGCAGGATGCCGAAGACGCTGGCCTCCGGCCCGAGGCGCGAGGCGATCCACTCGCGCGCGGCCGGTTCGGTGCAGGGTACGGGCATCTGCGCCATCTGGCGCAGCGCCTCGAGATCGTCGCCGAGCTGCTCCTCGAAATAGAGCGCGTCGTTCAGCTCGAGCGGCCGCAGGATCAGGCGCGTGGTGACCAGCAGCATCAGCAACCGTATCGCGAGAGGGTGCGCTCGACCTGGGCGACATAGGGCCCGCCGAACAGGCGCACATGGACCAGCAGCGGGTAGAGATTGTAGAGGTCGCAGCGCTCCTCGAAGAAACCGGGCCGCATCTTCCGCCGCTCGTTGTAGCGGGCGAAGAAATTGCGGCCGACGGAATTGAACAGGGTCATGAAGGCGAGCTCGATCTCCGGATCGGCATAGTAAAGCGCGGGATCGATCAGGCCGACAACCTTGGTGCGGCGCGAGAGCATGTTGCCGGCCCAGAGGTCGCCGTGGATCAGCGAGGGCTTCGCGTCGTTGCGCAGCCAGATATGCAGCCTGCCGGCGAGCGCCTCGATCCGCTGCCGCAGGGCGAGCGGCAGCCGCCCGGCCTCGAAGGCGGCCCCTGCCATGGCCAGCAGGCGCTGGTCGCGGAAGAAGTCGCGCCAGTTGTCGCTTGGCGGGTTGGGCTGGGGCAGGCCGCCGATCAGCGTATCGCGCTCGGCGCCGAAGAGCGGGGCCTCGATGCCGTGCAGCGCGGCGACGATCTCGGCCAGGTGTGTCTCGGCGAAGGCGTCGAACGACTCGTCGTGCTCGAGGAACTCCATGAGCAGCAGCGTGTCTTCCGCATGCTGCACCTCGGGCACGGGCGCTCGCGATTTCTCGCCGAGATAGCCCAGCATCCACGCCTCGATCTCGAGCTGACGGCCCTGCTTGGCGACGAGGATGCGCCCGTCTTCCAGGTCGACGCGCCAGATCGCGGCGATGTCGCCGCCGCGCAGCGGGATCAGCGTGCGAACGGCGGCGCCGGCCACAGCAGCGAGGCGCTGCGCCAGCGCCTCGGTCATTCCAGCTCCCGCTTGAGCGCGGCCAGCAATCCCGCCGCGGCCGGCTCGACGATATCCAGCACATGCTCGAAATCGGCGGCTCCGCCGTAATAGGGGTCGGGGACCTCCTTCAGGCCAAGCTCCGGGGCATAGTCCATCAGCAGCGCGACGCGCCCGCGCGTATCACGCGGCGCCAGCCGGCTGAGGAAGGCGTGATGCCCGGTATCGCAGGCCAGGAGCAGGTCGTAGCGCTCGAAATCGCCAACCTCGAGACGCCGGGCCCGCAAGGCGGAGAGGTCGTAGCCGCGGCGCCTGGCGTGCTCGATGGCGCGCGGGTCCGGCGGATAGCCGATACGGCTGCCGTGGGTCCCGGCGGAGGCGGAGATGATGCGCTGGCTCAGGCCGCCGCGTTCCACCAGCGCGCGGAACACGCCCTCGGCCGTCGGCGAGCGGCAGATGTTGCCGGTGCAGACGAACAGCACGTTTCGCCCGGTCCTGGAAGCAGAGAGGGGGAGGTTTTGGGACTGGTGCCGCGAAGGCTTCCGGCTATCATTCATGACAATAGGGATAACGAATTTCCGGCCGATGCCCAAGGTTCAGTTCACTGGCCAGCTGCAGCGGTTCATGGCGGTGCCGATGGCCGAAGCCGAAGGCACGACGGTGCGCGCGGTGCTGGACAACGTCCTGCGGGACAACGCACGGCTGCGCGGCTACGTTCTGGATGAACAGGGGGCGCTGCGCAAGCACGTGACGGTCTTCGTCAGTGGCCGGATGCTGGTCGATCGCCCCGGTCTGAGCGATCCGGTGGCTCCGGGTGACGAGGTCTATGTGCTGCAGGCCCTCTCAGGGGGCTAAGGGAAAGGCGGATCGGGACATGAGCGATCGCATTCTCATCGGTACCCGCAAGGGCCTGTTCGATGTCAGGCGCAGCGCCAGCGGCTGGGGCATCCACAAGACGAGTTTCCTCGGCGATCCGGTCTCCGCCGTGGTCCGCGACCCGCTCAGCGGCGCCATCTTCGCCGCTCTGGCCCTCGGTCATTTCGGGGTCAAGCTGTGGATGACCGCCGATGACGGCAACACCTGGCTGGAGCGGCCGGCCCCGGCCTTTCCGCCCAGGCCCGACGGGCTCGACGATCCGCACCCCTGGACCGTGCATTCGGTCTGGACCCTGGAGACCGGCGGCGTTCCCGGCCGGCTGTGGGCAGGCACCATCTCCGGCGGGCTCTTCCGCTCCGACGATGCCGGCGGCTCGTGGAATTTCGTCAGGTCCCTCTGGGACCGGCCGGAGCGGCGCGAGTGGTTCGGCGGTGGCGCCGACCATCCCGGAATCCATTCGCTCTGCGTCGATCCGCGCTTCCCAGATCGCGTGGTGCTCGGTGTCTCGTGCGGCGGGGTGTGGCTATCAAGCGATGCCGGCGAGACCTGGCGGCTCGGCGGCAAGGGCATCTACGCCGAGTTCATGCCGCCGGAGCGGCGCGACGATCCGCGCATCCAGGACGTCCATCGCGTCGTGCAATGCCACGCGGCCCCCGAGACGCTGTGGGCCCAGCACCATAACGGCGTCTTCAGATCCGACGACCGCGGGGTGAACTGGCGCGAGGTCACGGCGATCAAGCCGTCCAAGTTCGGCTTCGCCGTGGTGGTGCACCCGACCGACCCGCGCAGCGCCTGGTTCGTGCCGGCGGTGAAAGACGAATGCCGCATCCCGGTGGACGGCAAGCTGGTCGTGGCGCGCACGCGCGACGGCGGCGAGTCCTTCGACGTCATCGCCAGCGGCCTGCCGGAAGGACCGGCCTACGACCTGGTCTACCGCCACGCCCTGGCGGTCGACGAAAGCGGAAGGCGCCTGGCCATGGGCTCGACCACCGGCGGCGTCTGGCTGAGCGAGGATGGCGGCGACAACTGGATGGCGCTGCCGGCGCGCCTGCCGCCGATCGCCTGCCTGCGCTTCGCCACGGAAACCGCGTGACCCAGCCGATCGTCGTCCTGACGGGAGCGGGGATCTCCAGGGAGTCCGGGCTCGACACGTTCCGTGACGCCGACGGCATCTGGTCCACGGTGCGCATCGAGGACGTGGCGACGCCGGAGGCTTTCCGGCGCAATCCCGCGCGGGTGCAGGAATTCTACAACACGCGACGGCGGGGCCTGCTCAATCCCAACATCCAGCCCAACGCGGCGCACCGCGCGCTGGCCCGGCTGGAGGCGGAGTGGCCGGCGGAAGTCCTGCTGGTGACCCCGACCCTCGACGACCTGCACGAGCGCGCCGGCAGCCGCAATCTCCGGCATATCCACGGCGAGCTGCTCAAGGCGCGCTGCGCGCTGTGCGGCGAAATCAGCCCGTGCCGCGCCGATCTCGCCACGATTCAGGCCTGCGCCTCGTGCGGCAAGTCAGGCGGAATGCGGCCGCATGTCGTGTGGTTCGGCGAGATGCCGTTCGATCTCGACGAGGTCTACTCGGCGCTGACCCGCTGCGGCATCTTCATCTCCATCGGCACCTCGGGGAACGTCTACCCCGCCGCCGGTTTCGTCGCCGAGGCGCGGGCCGGCGGGGCGCACACGGTAGAGCTCAATCTCGAGCCGTCCGAAGGCCGCTCGCTCTTTGCCGAGGCCGATCACGGGCCCGCGACCTCCATCGTGCCGGCCTATGTCGAGCGGTTGCTGAGGGCGGTGGCGCGATGAGCGATCTCGCCGCCGCTGCCGCCACGGACCGGCGTCTTTCGTGGGCTTCGACTCCAAGGCAGCCTATGTGTTCCAGTAGGCTGCCTGGGAAAAGCCTGATGATGCGCGCAAGGCAGCATGATGGGACCAAACCGGGGAGTCGCACTCCTTGATGCTAAACGCAAAACGCGCCGCTGCTTCGACCGACGGGACGCGGAGCGTGCGCCGCACAGCGGCCATCCTGCGCACCGTGCTGTCATGGGGGCCGACAGGCGCCACCCTTAAAGAAGTCACCCGGGTCACGGCGCTACACACAGCCACTGCCCATCGAATATTGACAGCGCTGTCGGGAGAAGGATTTCTCGACTACGACGCACGGCGGCGCACGTATACGGCGGGCGTCGCCCTCCTGACGTCGGCGACCCTGGTTCGCGACATGTTCGGTTTGACGCATGCCGCCCGATCGTCGATGGACAGGCTGGTCGGGCTTCGGCCCAGCGGCGTGTTTCTTGGAATTCGCTGTGGCAACGACGCGCTCTGTGTGGACGTGCGGCTGGGACCGGAATCCATACTTCCCGCACGTCTGCACGTGAATGACCGCTGGCCGCTAGGCGTGGGCTCCTTTTCGATGGCCATGCTGGCCTTCCTGCCTCCGGCCGAAGTGAGCCAGATCCTGACGGCCAACAAGAACCAGCTGACCCGGTATCCCGAGCTGGCACCGCACAAGCTTCGGCGGCTGGTTCACCAGACGCGCAGCCGCGGCTACGCGCTCGCGCGGGCGAGAACTCCGCCGCGGACGACGGGGCTTGCGGTGCCGATCTTTGACCCAAAGCATCGTCCCGTTGCTTCACTCTGCCTGGTGTTACCGGCGGAGAGATCGGGGCCAGAACAGCGTGATTCGCTGGTCGACGCGCTGATGACCGAGGCGCGCACGATCGCCGAACGGTGGTGGAGCGCCGATACGGAGATGCCTGCCCCCAACTGGTAAGCTCCGCAATCAGGAAAGCGGCCCGCGCATCTCCTCGAGTATTTGCCAGGCCCGTTCGCCAAAAATGGAGCGCCACCGTCGATAAAATCCGTTGGCGCTCAGCCTCTGCCTGATCGAGTCACGGTCTGGCGAAAGGAATTCAAGCCCCTGCGCCCGTAGCCGGGTCAGGGCGGCTTCGTTCTCGCCGAGGATCGCCCGACGGGCAATGGGAGCGAACTTGACGTGAGCCCGCTCGACGACGTCCCGGACGGCATTGGGCAATGCTCGCCAGGCGTCCTGATTGGCGCACATCCAGAATGATGCCCAGCGAATGTCGGCGTTCACCAGGTATTTGGCAAAATCGTAGTGCCGCTGTAATTCGATGGAGCGAGGCGCCATGTCGACGCCATCCACCTCCCCCTTTTCGAGCAAGGGGCGGATATCCTGCAGGTGGATGCGGATCGGAACCGCGCCGAGCGAGCCATACAGATCGGCCATGAAGTCCGCGTGCGCGATCCGGATGCGCATGTCCTCGAAATCCGCAGCACTTTCGATACGGCGCGTGCGGCTGGTGATCTGCTGGTAGCCCTGGGGCCAGATGTGCTGGAAGACGTGAAGGCCTTTCGCGTTGATCTCGGCGCGGACATGATTCCCCAAGGCCCCATCCAGGACGCGAAACGCCTCATCCGGCGTTTGATAGGCATAAGGCAGGCACTCGATCGCCGAGACCGGCACGATGCTGGACAGGGGAATCCCGGAGATCGGGTGAAACTGGACCTCATTCTCACGTAGCTTCTTGAGCATCACCGGTGTGCGGCCGGCCCTGCCCCAGCCCAGCACCTCAACCGCCAGCTGCCCGCCGGTTTCGCTCTCCACGCTTTTCCAGAGATCGAAAAGGGTGCGGTGGACCGGACTATCCTCATGGATATCGTGGGCACAGACGTAGCGAAACTGACTTTGGGCCATGACGGTTGTTACCTCGCAGAAGAGGAGCCACTCAGGCGTGACGAGGCGATACGAGCGCCTTCTGCCAAGGCAGCGAGTTTCGCCCAGACGATTTCCTCCACGACCCTGCCGCCTCCCGCCGTCGTGTCAAATCCGCAATCAGTACCTGCCATCACGAGAGAAGGATCGCCGAGGACAGACACGACCCGCTCCAGCCGGTCGGCAACCGCCTCCGGATGCTCGATGACGTTCGTCAGAACGTCTATGACTCCCGCCACGACATAGTGTCCGGTCTTCGCCAGCGGCTTCAGCTCACGATACTCATGCGCATGTCGGCCGTTGGCGAAGGGGAAGAAGAACCCCCCGACCTTTGCCTTCTGAATGAGCGGCAGGATTTCGCGCAGCGGTATGTCGAGGTCGTGCGGGCCTTCGTAGTTGCCCCAGCAGACATGCATGCGGGCCCGCTCGGGAGGGATGTTCTGCAAGGCGCGGTTGATCGTCTCGACCACCAGCTCGACAAACGCCAGAAATTCAGTTTTCGGTTTGCCGAAAAATGATTTGTGCTGCTCCAGACCGATGTCTGGCGCATCGATCTGAAGAGTGAAACCATTGCCGACAATCGCCTCGTATTCCTGGCGCAAGGCTTCACCCAAAGCCGCCATATAGTGTTCCTGGGAGTCGTAAAACTCGTTCTTCATGGCGGAGGCGACGATGCCCGGCGATGGCGCGGTCAGAAACGCCGGCAGATCCACTCTGTTGTGCCGCTCGAGTGCTCGGCGCAGCGTCGCGCAGTCCTCCTGAACCGAGTCGCGGTCCACGTAGCGGATTTCACCGATTGCCTTGGGAGGCAGGTTGCGGTCGACAGCACCAGCCGGCTTCGTCTGGGCCTCTCGCTGCTGAAAAGAGGGATAGCGCAAGATGTCCGCGCTGATGTAGCGCTTCCAAACACCGCCGAAGCCGCTCATCCGATGGCGCACGTGCCGGAAAAATCCTTCCCGCTGCTGCTCGCCGTCATTGACGATGTCGATGCCGGCTTGGATCTGCCTGGCAACGACGTTCTCCGTTGCCTGTCGCGCGAGGCTGCGAAGCTGTTCCTTGTCGACTTCTTCCCCACGGCTGTGCTGAGCCAGAAGGCGTGCCAGTTCCGCGGGCCGCGGCAGGCTCCCGGCATGAGTCACCAGTATCTTGGGCAATGTCATCGCGGGCGTTCCATTCCTCCGGACAGACAGCGTCTCTGCGCAGCTGCGCGAAATGTTAGGTCACTTTGCCGCCCGGCGGCACCGGGTTTCTCACCAGGTGAGACGGTGGGGCGTTCCGCCGGCCCGGCAGCAGGGCTAGTCTTCCCCCAGGCAGGCGTCAGCACAATCTCACAGAGGGAAGCGCGATGAGGCTCGGGTTCGCCACCATGCCGGTCCATCCGGTAGCCCGCGACTGGCGCCACACGCTCCGGGAAGACCAGGAAGCTGTCATCCTCGCGGACAAGCTCGGCTACTTCGACGCCTTCGTCGGCGAGCATATTGCCGATCGCGCGGAGACCATCACCAACAGCTTCATTTTCCTGGCCTCGCTGATCCCCCTCACCCACAACATCAAGCTGGCAACCGGAACTTCCAATCTCTCCCATACGCATCCGGTTCTGGTCGCCGCGCATGCGGCAATGTTCGACCATCTGGCGAACGGCCGGTTCATCTTCGGGATCAGCCCTGGCGCCCTGGCCGCCGATGCCGAAGCGCTCGGCATGCTGGGCGAGGATCGCACCAAAATCTTCGAAGAGGCGATCGACGTGATCCTCGAGATCTGGTCCAGGGAGCCGCCCTACGACATCGATCTGCCGAATAACCGCTTCAAGGTCTCCACCGCCCGAACAACGGTCCCGGAACTCGGCGTCGGGTACCTTTCGAAACCGCTGCAACGTCCGCGCCCCGAGATTGTCGGGACCGTCGTCGCACCCTTCTCGAAGGGGGTGGTGGCCATGGGGCGCCGTGACTTCCACCCGCTTTCGGCGCATTTCCTTCTCGCCCGGTGGCTCAAGTCACACTGGGAAAACTATGCGCAAGGCAAGCGCGAAGCGGGACAGGTGCCTTTGCCATCCGAGTGGCGCGTGGCCCGCACCATCTTCGTTGCGGATGACGACCGCGTTGCTGAACGCTATGGCTGCACGGATGAGGCGTCACCCTACCGGTTCTTCTACAAGCAACTGGCGGCCAAGCTGACACGGAGCGGACGGCAGGGTGTGTTCAAGACGCATCGCGAGCAGCCCGACAGCGAGATTACGACCGACTATATCGTCGACAATCTCGTGATCCGCGGCAGTGTCAGCAAGGTGGTTGATCAGCTTCTGGCGTTGCGCAACGAAACCGGCGACTTCGGTGAGCTGGTGTATGCGAGCGTCGACTGGACTGACCCTGTGCTCGCCAGGAGATCGATGGAGTTGATGGCGACCGAGGTCATGCCGCGCGTGAACGCGGCGATCGGTCGACAGGCGGTATCAGAAAAAGCCTCCGCGGCCGACTAGCAGGCCAGCGCGGGGTCAAATCAGAGGGAGGAACCGACCATGCCCAACTACCGATTGCTGAGCATCGCGGCCGCCGTTCTACTTTGTGCTGTTGCGCCGGCTGGCGCGCAGAGTTTCCCGGACCGGCCGGTTCGTATCCTTGTCGGGGCTGGGCCGGGAGGAACCGGAGACCTGATCGCCCGTATCCTCGCGCCCTATCTCAGTGACTCCCTGGGGCACCCCTTCGTCGTCGAGAATCGGCCGGGCGCCTCCAGCACGATCGCTGGTTCCGCCGTCGCCACGGCAAAGCCCGACGGCCACACGCTGATGCTGGCAGCCGCGAATTCCCACGCCATCAATCCGCATCTGATGAAGACGCTGCCTTATGACCACATCAAGGACTTCGCCGCGGTGTCGCTGGTGACGTACAGCCCCAACGCCCTGCTGGTGAACCCCAAAGTCCCCGCGAAGAACGTTGCCGAGCTCGTCCAGCTGCTCAAAAACAATCCCGGCAAATTCAACTACGGCTCCTCGGGGATCGGCACGTCCCAGCATCTGTCCGGCGAATTGTTCAAGCTGATGACAGGCACCACCGTGACACATGTTCCGTTTCGCGGGGCCAGCGCCGAGGTTCTTCAGAATCTGATGTCCGGCGAGATCCAGATGGCTTTTGACACCCTCGCCTCAGCCTGGACGCATATCCAGGCCGGAACGGTACGCGCGCTTGCGGTTGCGAGCCGCGAGCGCTCCCCGGCAGCCCCGGACGTGCCCACAGTGGGTGAAACCATCACCGGTTTCGAGCTGACCTCATGGCATGCGTTGTTCGCCACCGGCGGCACGCCGCGCCCCATCGTGGAGAAGCTGAGCCGGGAAGTTGCCGCCATTCTGCGGAAGCCGGACGTGGACAAGAAGCTGCGGGAGCTCGGCGCGATCCCGGTCGGCAGCACACCGGACTTCCTGGCGCAGCACGTCCTGGCCGAAACCAAGAAGTTTGGCGACCTCATCAAGGAAGCGAACATCAAGGCCGAATAAGGAGAGCGGGCGGCGCGGCCGTCGCACGGCCCTGCCGCCCGCTGACTGCGGAGGCAGCGTTGACCACAGACATTCCCACCGAGTTTCTCGCGAAGCCCGGCGCGTACCTGGACTATCTCACGCGCACGCGCGGCGACGTTTATCCCGAGGTCGCCTACCTTGCCACGATTGTTCCTGAAACCGTCTACCTGCTCCGGCGCACATCAGGCTATGTCCACTCCTATGAGGAGCTGACCACCCCGGACCAGGTCCTGTCAGTCCAGATGCGGGAGCTGATTGCCACGTCCCAGCTCTGCGCCAAGAACGACGGCCGCTTCGCTGCCAATCATGTGCGCCGCCTGTATCGGTTGGGCGTAACAGACTCGGTCATCATCGAAGCGGCTGAGGCCATCGCTCCCGTGGTCGGCTGGTCGACGATCCTGCAGGTCGCCAGGGCCATCGAGACAGCCAATGATCCCTCCTACACCCAGGGCAAGCTTCCCGAGGGCGGCCGCCCGACGGAGCTCAAGCCCTTTCCGGAGCTCGACCTCGGCAAGGAGCCAAAAGGTCTCGACCCGCTCCCGCCCGAACAGGACTCGCTGCTGGCCACACCCGAGTGGACCTATGTCGCCGGGATCGATCCTGGATTGACGGAGCGTGCGGCAGCCTTTGTCGACCACTGCCTGGCCGCGAATGGCAGAAACCGTCAGCGCCTGCTTGGTGCGGGTCCACGCGAGTTGATCGCCATCGCAGCGCTGTGCGCCCGCGGTGAAGCCGAGATTGCCGCGCAGCATATCCAGCGGGCCTACCGCTATGGGATGTCGCGGCGGCAAATCGTCGAGGCGATCTCGGCCGTCCTGCCGATGACCGGTGCCGTTACCGTGCAGATTGGCGCCCGCGCCATGTGGCTGGCCGAAGCCGCAAACAAGGTCGGCGGGCGCGAACCGGCATGATGCAGGAGGGCTTCGCCGACACCGTATTCGGTCGAATCCATTTTCTAGAGGCCGGTACGGGCTCAACCCTGCTGCTGCTGCACAGCAACGGAGGCTCAGCCTATCAGTACAGCCCGGTCATCGAGCAGCTCGCGAGCACTCGCCGGGTCATTGCCTGGGATATGCCGGGCCACGGCGATTCAGACCCGATCACGGGCCATTGCCGCATCGAGGCGTACGCCGAGCGGCTTGTCGCCTTCATGGATGCACAGGGCATCGAAACGGCCGATATTCTCGGCTGTTCCGTGGGCGGCTCGATCTGCACCGCGGTGGCCGTCCGCCATCCGCAGCGTGTCCGCTTTCCGCTGATTGTCGAGACGCCAGCGCGATCCGAAGAAGCCTGGCGAAAACGATGGTCCGCGATCGAAGAGAACTTCGCTCAGCCTCTGCAGTCCAGCGAGCAGATACGCGCCCGCATCCACGAGCCGAACCAGCAACTCCTTCAGCGCTGGAACATCGATCGGAGCAAGGCCGGCGCCTGGACGATGATGGATGTCATGTGGGCGATCCGCGAATACGACATCCGCGCCGATATCCGTAAATTGAGCCAAAAGGCGCTGTTGCTGTTCGGTGAGCGCGGCGCCGTCGGGGATGGCATCGATATGTTCAAGACCGGGCTGCCGCAGGCAGCGCTCATCATGATGGCGCGATGCGGCCATTTTCCCATGCTGGATGACCCCGAGGAGTTCGTCCGCATCGTCGACGAGTTTCTTAGAGCCGTTCCGGAAAGTTTCGATTCACGATGAAGGGGCTGTCAATCGGCGAAGCATGAGGCGGATCATGGCGAGGCGGATGAAGGCAGCGGCCTTGCGGGCATGACGCTCGAAGTCTTTGGCGAGACGACGGCA
>SXGS01535745.1_pt1 | contig 14913 bp, 9 predicted proteins | sample 3174681 | NCBI WGS metagenome assembly SXGS01 (sample SAMN11356861, study PRJNA531348) | freshwater metagenome | isolation source: freshwater sample F1-80 | place: China: Fuxian Lake, Yuxi | collected 2017-12-25
GGCGTGCGGCTCCTCGCACCCGAGATGGCCGCCCTGGAAACGCAGATCGAGCGTCTCCCGGCACTGGGGAAGTGGTTCGTGACCATCCCGGGAGTGGTCCCCGCCTGACGGGAGGATTAATTCTGCGCGGTTCCCTCAGCGCCCCGAATGGATCGCCGAGAGGAGTATCCTTCGTTATCTCCTTTACAGTGGTTTCCTGGGTGCCGTCCGGCTTTGTCACCGTGGTCGTCTCCGTCCCACCCGTTCCTTGCCCAGGAGTGGCCGGAAAGGCGCTATTGAAGAGATCTACATTGAATGGGCGCGGGAGACCGCCTTCCACGGAGGATAACACCGTAGCTGCCATCCCCGCTTCAAGCGAGCTGGTCACTACGATCCGAGAGCGTCCGGTAAACTGGATCCCGCCCGAGCCGTTTCGCTTCCGAAGGTCGTCTAGAACGGGCTCCAGATAGGCCTCATTGTTTCCACGCTGATAGGCCGAAACCGCGTCCTGCAGCAGGCGATCAGCTCCTTGGGCGTGCAGTCGCATCTCGTCGGGAGTGTCCAACTCGGCGTTGGAATCCTGGAACTTCTCCAAGGCACACAGGAAAGCTCGCATGATCCGTTGGTGCTTCGTCGTGTCGTCCAGTGCCTTGGCCAAATGCTCAAAGGGGTCCGCCATCTTGGCCCCTTGGGGCTTTTGCGCCGCCTTCCGTGCTCGATTGACGAGTTCCACGGGCTCTTTAAGGCATCCCAACATCAGCATGGCTTCGTTCAAACTCAGCGGATCCTGATTGACGCGGCAGAAACCCAGCCGTTGAAGGCGCTCCAGAAGATCCTGCTTGTAGGCGCTCACCGGCTCCTTCTGGAGACTGTCGAACAAAGCGTCCTTTGCCCTTCGCATCTGATCCTGTGCTTCGAGGATTCGCTTGCTCTCCTTCGCCATGGTCTCGCTAACTCGTTTCTGGCTGCCGCTGACCTGGATCGCCCAGACATCCAGCTGGACCTGAGGGAATGGCGCATCGACAACAGCCAGCACCTTTTTCACATCGCGACGCACCTTCCAAGGCCCCCGGAGCACGAGATTGCTGCGGGACCGGTAGACGACGGGACGATCAGGTGAGCCGTAGATGCTGTTGAGGAGTGTGACCAGCTGGTCGATGCTGGGAGAGCTTGGGGGCGCCGCTCCACCCCCAAGCGGGTTGATGGGAGTGGAAGTGAAGCTGAGGGGCCAGATGGAGACATCCTCGCTTGGATCCGGAGGCGTTCCCTCCTTCACTTCAAAAGCGAACTCCACGTCATTGTCATTCCTAAACCGCTCATTGAAGGCGTCGACAACGGTCCCACGCGCCCCCATGGGCACCGTCCCGGTTACCCGAAGATGGTACTTATTGCCCAGAAGCGCGAAGATCGCGGCGTTGACCTTGAGCTTCTTGGCCTCCAACTCAATGATAGTGAGGCGAGCCGAACCTTCGATCTGGACCGCCCTCCGCGGCGTGTGGTCAGCCTTCACCGAAGGTTGTCCGGCCAGTGCAACAAGGGCCATAAGGATCCCGGCGAGCGGGAAGTGGGATCGGAGCAGCGGGTGCATGAGACCTCCAAAGCCAGCAAGAGTAGTGAGCGATTCGATCAGACAGCGAAATCCCGTCCCGCTGCCAACGCCCCCGAGGGATGACGTGGGGTAGAAACTAGAGGCTCAGCAGCGAAGCAGGGCCGCGCTGTGGCTTGGGGAGGGGCGTGACCGTCCGTGAGAAAGACATCAAGGAAGTAAATCACAAGTCGGGCAGTTCTGCCACAGCCAAACCACCCCAATCAGCCAACCCAGCCAAACCAGCCACCTTAAAGGATATCTGAAACAGACCCCTGGAATCTCTTTCGAAACCCTTGCCAGAGTAGGACCGCTGGCGCTCAGTGAGGACGTAAACCGCAGGGTATCGTAGTTGTCGTAGTAACTACGGCGAAAGAACTGCCGAAGTTGGCAGCAGGGCAACGGTGTGGCGATGGCGGGTCGACTGTCCAATTAGCATGAGCGGGTCGTCGGATTGCTCGCCTTCGTCCCGGCAGCCGGCCACCTCCCCTTGCGGGACGTTCTGTCCTCCGTCGAGACGGCAGCGGAGCAACCGGGGACGAACAGGACCAGGCAGACCACGATGCGGCGCGGACGGCTCTGCATTCGATCATCCGCGACTGTCAGGTGTCTGCGGTACCTGGTTCCATTTTCCCGATCGTCGTGTTCCCCTCCCCAGGGCCTGCCGGCAGTCGTCGCCGTGATCTCAACGACGATCGGCGAGTTTTCGCTTGAGTTCCGCCAGTACTTTCGCGTTCGCGTCGCCGCCTGCCACGTTGTGCCATTCCTCGGGGTCGTTGCTGTGATCGTAGAGTTCCAGGCCCCCGTCGCTCCATTCGATGTATCGCCAGCGGTGGGTCCGAAGGCCGAAGCCGGTCACCTTTGGGCCGCGCGTGATGTGCGTCAAGACGGAGTCATGGAACGGCTTCTTCGGGGCGGCGAGGAGTGGCCGGAGGCTCTTGCCCTTCACCGTCTCGGGAACGGTCAGACCGCAGAGTTCGGCAACCGTCGGGTAGATGTCGAGAAACTCGACGAGACTGTCGCAGACTGCAGGTTTCACGCCCGGCGCAACGAGCAGAAACGGCGCGCGGCACGATCGGTCGAAGAGGGTGTTCTTGTTCCACCAACCGCGCTCGCCCAGGTGATAGCCGTGGTCTCCCACGAAGATGACGACCGTCTTCTCCCAGAGTTTGAGGCGATCCATCGCATCCATCAGCCGGCCGACCTGAGCGTCGGTCTGTGTGACCCCGGCGTAATAGTGCGTGAGGAAGTCCATTCGATCTCGATCTTCAAACTTCTGGAACGCCTCCCCGAAGGCGCCGCCGCCGAGGGAATGGTTCAACAGTTCGGAGGCGCTCGCGGGATCGCGGTTCAGAGTGAGTGAGCCGGCGGGGAACTTCGCGACGTATTGCCGGTTCACCACGAACGGATCGTGCGGGCGATGGAAGCCGGCGCCGATGAACCACCGGCTGCCGGCGAGGCGCTCCATCGCGGCGATCGTGTGTTTCGCGGTTTGTCCATCGGACTGGTCGTCGTCGCTGCCGTCGAGAGCGGCGACCTCGCACCACCGGAGTTTCCCCCCGGTGAGGTTGCGACGCGGACCGGTGCTGCCTGCTCTGGTCGGGCGAAACATCCTCGCTTCGTCCCACGACTTGCCGCTGTCGAAGAAACGGTTTTCCGCTTCCCCCTCGACCAGGCCCGCGTGAAAAATCTTCCCGTAGGAAACCGCCGTAGCTCCGTTCTGTCGGAACCACTGCGGCAACGTCACAGTGTCGGGGAGTTTCTCGCGGAAAAACGTGCCGTTGCCGGTAACGCCGTTTGCTTCCGGCCGCGTGCCGGTGAGCATCGAAGTGCGGCTGGGGTTGCACACGGGATACTGCACATAGGCACGGTCGAAGCGGATTCCGCGTGCGGCGAGCCGGTCAAGGTTCGGCGTCTTCGCCTGCTTATCGCCATAGCACCCCATCGCCGGCCGGAGATCATCCGCCATGATGAGGAGCACGTTGTACTTCGGTGCGTCAGCCGCAGGTGTCTGTGAGGCGAACGCCAGAAGGAGGGAAAGAAGAAACAGTGTTCCGGGGAAAGTGTACCGCTGGAATCGGAAATGGCTTGCTGGCTTCATCGTTCTCAGGTCCGCTGCTGTTGTGCCGTATTATTGCATTGATATCGTTCAAGACGTTCGGATGGGCGGGAAACGATTCAGGTCACTCATCAGTGTCAAAGCGAGCCTGCGACTCGGGGGACGCGAAGGACGAAGGGGGGGCTTCTGTTCCCCGAGGAAGACTCTCCATCGCCGCCTTGAACGCATTCATCTGCGGGTCGTTGGTCTTCTTCATGTGCTGGAGCAGTCTCTTGCTCAGCTCCGCCAGATCGTTCGCGTACCGTGGATCATGGATGAGGTTCTTCCGCTCGGTTGGGTCGGCTGCGGTGTCGAACAACATCAGCGTCTCGCCATCAACGAGTTGCCTGACGCGCGCCTGAACCTTCGCGTCGGTCGAACTGTTCATCGCGGCAAAGCTCAGGCCGCTCATCGCCTCGACGCGGAACCTGTCCTTGCCTCCCACCCAGGGGTGGAACATCAGCGAGCGGTCCTTCGTGCGCACGCATCGCTGGGCGAACGATTTACCACTGCTGACCGTGTTGACGTGTGTGACCACGAAGTCGCGATCGGGCTGCCGCTTGCCTGTGAGAAGCGGCAACCAGGAGCGCCCGTCCATCCCCGCCGGCGGCTTCACTTCGAGCAGTTCTAGCAGAGACGGCATCACATCCACGCTGCTGACGAACTCCGGTCGCGATTGCGGCTGCTTCATACCGGGGATGCGGATCAGCACCGGCGACGAGGTGCCGTTGACGTAGACGGTGGCTTTCGAGAACGGGAACGACATGCCGTGATCCGACATGAAGACGACCACAGTATCGGCATCACGCCCGGCGTCGGTGAGTTCCTTCATCACGAGGCCGAAGGCGACATCGAACCGGCTTACGGAGCTGTAGTACTGGGCGACTTCTTCGCGGACTCGGGGGATGTCTTCGAGGAACGGCGGTACCGAGACCTCTTCCGGCTCGTAAACCCTCGCGCCGTGGGCCGCGTCGTCGGGTTTGGCCCGATTGCCGGGGTCCTTCAGAAAAGGCCGGTGCGGGTCGCAGATGTTCGCGTTGATGAAGAACGGTTTCTGATCCTTCGCGGCCGAAGCGAGCATCTCGCGGAATTTCTCTCCAAACCTGGCCGGCTGCTTGCCGAGTGCCTGGTCGCCGGTCGCGTGCCAGGGGAATTTCTCGGGAGGCGCCATGTGAGCCGCCTTGGCGATAACTGCGGTGTAGTAGCCCTGGTCCCGAAGTATTTCCGGGAGGGTCGGCACATCGCGGCGAACTGGGTTGAACCCAAGCGCGCCGTTGCGGTGCGGGACGCGACCGGTCATGAGTGCGGACCGGCCCGGCTGGCAGATCGGAACAGTGACATGACTGTTCACAAACCGATGCGACTTCTCCGCGAACGCATCCAGATTCGGTGTCGCACCGAGCTTGCTGCCGTTCCACCCGCCCGAGTCGGCGTTCAGGTCGTCCGCCGTGATGACGAGTAGATTGAGTTTCTTTGCGGAGTCCGCTGCTGTGGCGGAGGTGACGGAAAACCAGGCCACCACGAGCGGGATCCACCAGCATCGATTCGAGTGGGGCATTTCAGAAGTCCTGCATGGTCCAGGGAGGGATACTGCACTGCGGCATGGTACAGATATTGTTCTGTCGTTGGGTCGGAGGCTGCTGTCCCGAGGCGTTCGCGATGCGACCCCCGAAGGGCATCCGGCGCAGGCCGCGTACGGTGGACCCGACTCATTTGCCTCGAGGGCCACTCACTACGCCGAGGGGGCGCCCGGCGCGACCCGGGTACCGGTGTCCTCGTGCCGTTCCCCGTGGGGGACCACTTGCTACGCCCAGGGGCACCCGGCGTGGCTCGGGTACATGGGACCCGACCCACGCCGCAAATACCCACGCCTCTTCACGGGTCGCGGCGGAGGCCGGGGAGGCGGGTGCGGGTCTCTTCCAGGGTGACGGCGCCGTCGCCGTCTGCGTCAAGGCGGCGGAAGAGGGCGGCGTTGGGCAGTTCCGCCGCGGTGATCTTGCCGTTGCCGTCCCGATCGAAGCGGCGGAAGAGCGCCTCCAGTCCCTGGCCCTCTCCGAGCCCTCCGGCAGGTCGCAGCCCGAGTCCCGGACGGAGCGCCGGCCCGGCGTTGCCTTCGGTGTAGTACTCCACGTAGCCGAGCAGCATCTCATCGTAGGTCTGCGCGCCCCAGCGGACCAGCTTGCCGGGGTCGGGATTGGCCGGATTTCCCGCGCTGTTGTCGAAGCGTCCGGTGAACTCGATGCGGCTGCCGGGGTGCACGGTGACCGGTTCCGCCAGGCGGTAATAGAGCTGCCAGTTGAAGTCGTAGCGCGGCACGTCGAGCAGCACCCGCCGGGTGCCGTCCGCGGCGACGACCTCGAACCGGGCCGCCTTCCCACGCAGGTGCATATGCGGCAGGAAGCCCAGGAGTTTCGCCTCCGCGGGGACCGGCAGGGCAGCCTGTTCCGGGTGGTCCGGAGCTCCCGCGGGGATGGCGAGGCGGAGGTTGGCGATGCCGGCCACCCGGACTTCGTGCTCCGGCGGACCGGACGTGAATTGTAGACCCAGACGCGTCTGGTCGGTGGTGGCCTTCCCGTTGGGGGTGTAGTGGATCTGGAACCGAAGCCGCGATCCAGCGGGGATCTTCTTTGCGAACCCCGGGGGGTAGACGAGCGTGCTGTTCCCCGGGACGTAGATGCCGAAGAAGCCGCTCAGTTCGTCGCGCAGTTCGTTCACTCTGCCTCCGGTTCCGGGCGCGCGGACGAACACCAGCACATGGTGCACCACCGACCGATCGGTGGGCGCTACCTCAATGGCGCGCACCCATCGGTCCTCGGTGAAGCCGGTCTCCACTTCGCGGGACACGTAGGCCATCGTGCCGTCCGCCTGCACAGCAACCGGTTCCGGGATCTGGAAAGTGACATCGGGCTTTCCAGCCAGCCAGGAAGGGTCGAACCGGCGCGGGAGGGGAGCGTCATCCGGGCTGCCCGCCGGGCGAGGGCCGCGCAGCCAGGCCAGCAGATCCGCACGGTCGGCGGCCGGCAGTGTGCGGTCGTTCGCCCAGAGACTCGGCTTTCCCGGCGGGGGCGGCGCCGCGAACCAGGGCGGCATGCGCCCCTGCTCCACGACGCGCTCGATCATGGCGGCGTGTGCGGTCACGTCCGGCAGGGTCTCCAACGCGAACGGGGCGAGGCCGCCCTTCCGGTGGCACTCCCCGCAGTGCGCCTGCACAATCCGTGAGATCCGGGCGTGATAGGTGGGCGCGCCCCGCCCGGGGGGCGCGGCGGTCCGGCCCGCAACCCGGGGGGAAAGGGTGCAGCCGGGAGCAGTGGTCGCCGCGACGGACGGCGCAGTTCCGGCCAGCAGCGCCTCGATGGCGTCGGCGAGGTAGTTCCGGCGAGCCTGCTCCAGCGACCAGGTCGGTCCGTACTGATCGCTGACCGCGCCGCGATACACCAGGGTGCGGGCCCCGTCCGCCAGCAGGACTTCCGTGGTGGAGGTCACCCCCAGGTCCGCACACAGGCGGTGCGTCTCGTCCCGGAGGATCGGGCCGCGCAGTCCGGCGGTGCGCGCGAGGTCGCGCAGGCTGTCGCCGGTATCGGCGGCAATGGGTGCGACGTACACGAACGAAACTCCACGCCGGGAGTAGGCCGCCTCCTGCCGCCCCAGCGCCGGCGCCAGCCGCTTGCTCACCGGACAGGAACTGCTGAGCAGCGCCACTACCAGCCCCTGCGGGCCACGGAGCGCGGCCCGCGGCGCCGCCTTTCCGCGCAGGTCGCGGGCGCCGGCGAGCGAAATCAGACGGCCGATGCCCGCCTCGGAGGCCGGGCGCACCTGCGGTCCCTGGTCCAGGGGGCGGGTCGCGGCGGCGGCGGGGAGTTCGCGGGCTACGGCCCGATCCGCGGACAGAAGCCCAATGCCCACCATGCCCCCGGCTGCAATCATCCCGACCAGCACGACGCCTGGCGTAGTTCGCATTCCTGTTCTCCTCACATCTCGCGGGGACTGAGACGCCGGGGATCGATTCCGAGTTCAACGAATTCAGGGTGTGGGAGCGATCTGACGGCGCGGGATGGGCGGGAGGCGATTCCGGAGCGGATGTCGAACACTCACCTCGTGGGTCGGAGCGTGCAATGGAGAGCTCCACTCACCCCGAGGTAACTGAATGATGCGCTCTGGTCGAACACGCTTCCTGGTCCTGGCCGCCCTGTGTCTGTCCATCCAGTGGCTGGCGGGCCCGGTCGTCGGCTGGGCACAGGGATCAGCCAGGTTCTCACTTGTCCCCAACTACTTCTCCGCGCAGCCGGACAATCAGCTCCTCGGACCGGCGCACGGCGGGGCGGCGGTGGATCGCGCCGGGAATGTATATGTCAGCACCGACAGCCCACGGGGCATTCTGGTCTTCGGACCGGACGGCAAGTACCTGCGGAATTTCGGACCGCCCCTGATTCATGGTCTGCATCTGCAGCGCGAGCGGGATGGTGAGTATCTCTACGCCGCTCGCCCGAGCGCCCACGAGGTCCTGAAGATCAAGACGGATGGCACGGTGGCCTGGACGATGGGCTACCCCGAGGGGTCCGGTATCTACACCAAAGCCGCCGACTTCAACCCGACCAACGTCGTGGCGCTCCCCGACGGCACGATCTTTGTGGCCGACGGGTACGGAAAGAACTTCATCCACAAGTACGACCGCGACCGCAAGTATGTGAAGTCCTTCGGAGGGCCGGGCGGAAATCCGGCGGAAGACGGGAAGTTCCACCGCTGCCACGGTCTGGCCGTAGATCGCCGCGGGCGCACCCCGATGCTGATTGTCTGCAACCGCGAGAGTGGTCGGGTGGAGCAGTGGGACACCGAGGGGAACCTCGTGCAGGTGCTGCAGCGTAACCTGCGCATGCCGGCGGCCGCTCATGTCGCGGGTGACTACATCGCGATTGCCGAATTGCAGGGCCGGGTCACCATCCTCGGGAAGGACAACAGCATCGCTGCCCAGATCGGGGACAACCCCACGATGGCGCACCGTGCGAACTTCGGGCTGGATCCGGCGCAGTGGACCGACGGGATCTGCAACTCCCCGCACGCCGTCGCGTTCGACCGGTCCGGCAATCTGATCGTCTCCGAGTGGAGCAAATTCGGCAGAGTGCTGAAGTTCGCCGGCGCACGTTAGCGTTCCGCGCAGTCCGAGCCGATCGGTGAACCCTGTCCCGGATCGGGCTCGGGGCTCGACGCCTCCGGCATCGGCCGTCATGGGCTACTGCTCTCGGTCTCGAGCGAATGGCACCGACCCGCCGTTCCGCCCGGGGGGGCACCGTCCCCGCACAGCAAGAAGCGGCCCCGGGATCTCCCTGGGCCGCTTCAGTGTTCCCACTCGGTCCGCAGACCACGCCGTTCACGGACTGGTCGGACCGGTCAAGCGAGCGAACGAGGCGGCGGAGGCCGGCGGCCGCCGCTGAAATCAGCTTCAGGCCTTGCCGGCCTTCTCGCAGCAGAGGCGCGCCATGTGGCGCTTGCCCACGCTGGGCACCCGCATCACGAGTTCGGACTTGTTGCCGCACACCTTGCAGGTGCTCGCCAAAGCCTTCTGCTCAGCGCGGGCCGCCACGTTGGTCTTACTCGTGCCTTTGTCCTTAGCCATTTCGGAATCCTCTCCTCAAAGTCAAGGCGACGAGCCAATGTGCGGCCGGCGCCAGAGTCAATTTTACCGCACCGGGGGACGGGAAGCAAGCAGATCGGGCGCCTGATGCACTTCCCAGTCACGCTTCCCTTCCTGGTAGAGCAACCACTGGGACGCGGCGCTGATGAGGTGGGCATACCCGCCGGAGTCCGAGTAGCGGTCCCAATTCTGCCCCGTACCGAGTCCGGTGGGGATGTAGCCGTGGTGCCGGAAGATCGCCTGCCATGTACGCAGCCCGGCGCCCAGTTCGTGGGCCAGCCAGGCCCGGACCTGCTCGGTGGAGGCGGCCAGATAGAGCCCCTGCGTCTCGTCGGCGGTTTTCAGAAACAGGCGGCTGTGATCCACCGGCGTGAGCCACCGTTTCTGTGACCGGACCACGCCGTACGGGATGGTTACCTCCAATTGGAAGCCCGGGTTCATGGGCAGCAAGGTGGCCTCGTGCGCCAGGTTCTCGCCGCTCTCGTTCGTGATTCGGGTGTTGCCGTCGCGTTTGAGAAAGACCTCGGCCCGCGGGCCCTTCCCATCCGCCTGCGCGCAGACCGAGAAGGTGACCTCCGGCTCATCGCTGGCGCCGGTGAGTATCAGCGCCCGGCGGGTACTGCGCACGCGGAGGTCGAGAGGACCGATCCGGATCGGGGAGCCGGCGGGCGGTCTGGAGTCGGCGCCGGGCGCGGGAGCTTCGATGTAGACGCGAGTGTCGGCGCCAAACTGTGTGCGGTACCGCGCTTCCCAGAGCGCCGGATCCGCCCGCAGCGCCTGGAGTGCCCACCCGCAGCAGACCATGTTTTGTGGTCCCATCCGCGAGCCGATCGGGCGCGGCAGTTGGCCGCTCCCCCGGCGGTCCGACCGGTAGTCGGTGAGCCGTCCGTCCAGCGTGTGATACGGATGAAGGTCGAAGCGGTTGATGCCGGCGGGCGCCGGTGCATCGTCGGAGTAATAGTGGTACAGCAGCGGCGCGGTATACGCGTCGTAGACGGTCTTGAAGGCGAGCGGCCGGGGGAGGACGCCGCCGTGCCGCGCGAGGCCGAAGTAGTAACGATACTGCTGGTCGTCGGCAAACCCCGGGAGTTCGGCCCGCTGGCCGGGAACGTAACGGGCGAGCGCCCGGACGAGGTGGTTGTCCGGCTCCCAGAGTTGGGGACTGCTGCCGTCCGGCAGACGGCGGAGTTCGTCCGGATCGTTGTTGGCCAGCCCGGTGGGGGCATCGCACATCGGGATGTGGCCGTGGTGGTTCATCCGGCACTGATGCAGATGGCGCGCTGCCTGCGCCAGCGCCGCAACCAGCCGGCGCTCTTCCGGGTCCGCGGTGGCCCGCAGGAGCAGCCAGGACTGCTGGAGCATCACCCCCAGATCCTGTGCCAGGTGATTGGAAGAACCGTGCGAATAGCCGTTGAGCAGGTAGCGGGGGTTCGGCTCGCCCTTGCGGACGAACAGGTCGAGCGCTGGACGAGAGGGACGCGGGTTCCCGTCGCGCCGCATTTCGATGGAGACGGATCCGCCGTCATCCCAATAGTAGGGCACGAAGCCCTTTTCGCCTTCTTGCAATGCCCACTCGCGGCCCCACGCCGCCGCGCCCGGGCGGGCGTGACTTTCCGCGGCGCTGAACAACCGGTCGCTGTCGTTCAGCATCTTGCAATAGAACGGGAGCAGATCCCGGGTGAGCAGCCTGCGGTAGTACGGGTCCCCGGTGGCCCGTGCGGCGTTCACCAGCGCAGCCGCGAACCACGCGCCGTCGTGCATCGTGTCGAGCGCTTCGCCCTGCACGAACTGGTCGAATTCCCCCCGGCGGGGCATGTCGAGGTACTCGTAAACCATCCCCCGCTGCGGCGAGTCCGGTCGCGTCTTGCTGTGATTCTCACTCACAAAGTGCGCCAGTTCGAGCATGAACGCCCGCGTCTCTTCGGCGGAGAGGGGGCCCTGGCGATGCGCCAGAGCCCACGCGGGGTCCCGGTCGGGGAGCGGTGCCTCCTGGGCGGTCGCCGGCGGGCGGGGCAGCCCGCAGAGCCCCATGGCGATGACCCCGAGAAAGGGAGCCGCGCAGCGGGACCTCCGGCGCGGCCTCACTGCATCGCCCCCGGGACCGCCGACGTCCCGCCGACCTGCCGGACGCAGCAGGGCCACCGGCGCGGCCTCACTGCACCAACCGGCGAAACGGCTCTTCGACAAGATCCACTTCGAGCAGCGACTCCAGGCAATCCGCTTCCAGGCCGTGTCGGATCTTGCGGAAGGCGGCGCACGCGGAGTCGGCGGTGCGTTCCACATCGGCCGGAGTGTGAGCGCAGTTCATGTAAAAACTCGGATACGTGAGGATCCCGGCAGCAGCCATTTCTTGCATGAACAGGGTAGAGACCAGGCGAGGCTGTCCGGCGCTGAGTCCGTGAAAGCGGAGGCCGGGATGCCAGTCGGGTCCCTCACACGCACCCGGCAGGCCGCTGGCGGCGAATGCCTGGTTAAGGCGCGCCTTCATCAACCGTCCCGTCGCCTGGAGGCGCGCCACGCCGTCCGTGCGGCGGAGCTCGCGGAGCGTGGCGAGGGAGGCAATCAGACCGAGGGCGTCACTCCAATAGGTGCTGGAGATGAACATCCGCCCAGCGGACTCCATTGCCGCGCGCGTGCCTACCACGGCCCCCATCGCGTAACCGTTCGACATAGACTTGGCGAAGATGCCGAGATCGGGAGTGACCCCAAGTAGCTCCTGCGCGCCTCCCAATGCGGGCCGGTATCCGGTGGATACCTCATCGAAGACGAGCAGCGCGCCCGCCCGGGTGGCCCGCTCCCGGACTCCCTCCAGGTAGCCCGGAGCGGGGAAGTCGCTGCGCATCGGCTCCATCACGATCGCCGCCACCTCACCCGGATAGCGGTGCAGCAGCGTGTCAAGCGCTTCCAGGTCGCCGTAGGGGAACGGGATGGTCGTGCCGGCGAGCGCGCGGGGTACGCCGATCGGCTCGATTCCGGAGAAGAGATGGGAGTCCAGGCGGGTGTCGTCATCCAGGTTCGCCGCCAGATACCAGTCGTGCCAGCCGTGGTAGCCGCAGACCAGCACGCGATCGCGACCCGTGACGCCGCGGGCGATCCGGACGGCGATCGCGCAGGCTTCTCCGCCTCCCTTGCAGTAGCGCACCTGTTCCGCACACGGAATGGCGGCGACCAACTCTTCGGCCAGTTCCACTTCGGCGGGATGGTTCACGGTGAACACTGCGCCGCGTCCGATCTGCTCGCGCACTGCGTCGTCCACCGCGGGGCAGGCGTAGCCGAGAATCGCGGGGCCGATCGCGCTCACCCAGTCCAGCCAGTCGTTCCCATCCACATCGTGGATCGTAGCGCCGCTTGCCGACTCGGCGTAGATGGGACAAACCCCGTAGGCAAACCGGCCGGGCCGCCGGCTGATGAGCTGCGTTCCCCCCGGGATGAGGGCAAGCGCACGTTCGTAAAGCGCGAGGGACTTCGCCACGCGGGAAGAGGAGGTCGGAGAGGTAGACGGTGACGCCATAGGGGTGATCTCACCGGAGAGTGATGCCGGTCCGAAGCTGGAATGCAAGAACGGGGGACCCGATCCCGCTGCGTTCTGTCCATTCCCCTTTTACCGTGGCGGACCGCAATCCCTGCCCTGCCGTTCGCGCAGTCTGCCACGCGTCCAGAGATGCAGGAAGAACCGGAGTCACGCCGAAGACTCCCGGCATGGCAAACGTATTCGATCAGGGCGCTCGCTACACCATCCGCCTGGATATTCCGCGCTTTCTGCCCTGGGTGCTCGGGCCGGCGACGGCGGCCCTCTTTCGCTTCCGGGAGTGGCTCGACACCCGCAGTGTCCCGTACCCCGGCGACCGGGACCGCGTCTGCGACACCGCAGCGGGACTCGACAGCCTCCTCAACCCGGACTGGCTCGGCGCCCTCCTGATGGACCCCCAGACCACCGTAGATCGCGCCATGCTGTTCCGTGTCGGCGAGTACGCCATCTGCCTGGCGCGGGACCTGCGGTGCGGGCGCCGCCCGGGTGAGCACTATCAGGTCGGCGCCATGGTGCTGAACCTGACCGGCGGAGAGCAGGAAGGGGTTCTGGACATGCACCTTCCGGGAGTGGACCCGCTGCAATTGGGCCTCACCTTCCGAGTGCGCATCCTCCGCCTCTCGCGGATGCCGGCAGCGGATACGCTGGTGGGAATCGCCCGCGGCGATTGGGGGAGGTGCGTACTGCCCTTCGTCCCCTTGCTGCACGGGGGCGCCGATGCGGATACGATAGAAGAGTGGAAGCGGCTGGCCGCGGCCGAGCCGGATGACCGCCGCCGCGCGGACTATGCAGGGCTGGCACAGGTGTTCGCGACGCTGCGCGCGGGCGAGCAGCGCTGGCAAGAAGCATTGCAGGAGTGGAACGTGCTCACCTCCCCGATCGTGGAAAAATGGAAGGCCGAGGCCGCGGAAGTCGCTGCTGCGGCTGCGACCAGGACAGCGAATCTGAACGAAGCGCGAAGGATCGTTGTGCTCCTTGGTCGGGAGCGCTGGGGCGAGCCGCCGGCGGGTAAGCTGGCGGCGCTTGAGGCGGTCTCGGATCTGACCGCGTTGGAGCAAATGGCTGTGCGCCTGCTGCGGGTGAACACCTGGGACGAACTGCTCGGCACCTGACGGCGTCCGTACCGCCGGGGTTGTTGCGCTCAGGAATTGGCTCCAACACAGGTGTTCGCGACGCTGCGCGCGGGCGAGCAGCGCCGCCAGGAAGCATTGCAGGAGTGGAACGTGCTCACCTCCCCGATCGTGGAAAAATGGAAGGCCGAGGCCGCGGAAGTAGCTGCTGCGGCGGCAAATCTAAACGAAGCGCGAAGGATCCTGGTACTTCAGGGCCGCGAGCGCTGGGGCGAACCGCCGGCGGGTAAGCTGGCGGCGCTCGAGGCGGTCTCGGATCTGACTGCGTTGGAGCAGATGGCTGTGCGCCTGCTGCGGGCGAACACCTGGGACGAACTGCTCGGCGCCTGACGGCGGGTATGCCGGCCGGGGTCGTTATTCTGAAGAGCTTCGACCAGCATAGCGTCTCTGACCTTGCGTGCCCGCAAGCAGCAGCGCGGAAGTGAAACGCACCTCCGTCGCGGGTAATTGCACGGTCTGCGCCGGAGCAGCGAGCGCGGCAGTGCCTGTATCAAGTCCGAATCAGACGCATGGGTGCTCGCGGACGGGACGAACGCGGCAGTCGTCCTGAACGACTGCCAACCGCACCCGCCGTGCGCCATCGCACCTACGACCGCCGCCCGGTCCCGCGACTGCGGGGCCGCCCGCATCGGTGGCTCGCTGCGCGCCCGGTCCCCGTCCCCGTCCGTGGATGCAACTAAGGATCGTCAATTCAATAACTTCCTGATTTCAGGGACCCCTGTACGGAACCGCCAAATCGGGAAGTGATTCCCTCGGTGATCCTAATGGCCGGAAGCTTGCACGGGATCGGCTGCCCAACCGTGGCTCGACAGAATGTCAGCAATGCCGATACTGGACCTCGTGGGTTCGTGATGGAGCGCGGCCTGACATGGAACCACTCTGTGGGAGGTGGCGTTCCACCGGCATCCGTTTCACCGGGGTGGCCCGGAGTTCGTCCGCCCCTACACCCTACACCCTACACCC
>SXGS01309173.1_pt1 | contig 14908 bp, 14 predicted proteins | sample 3174681 | NCBI WGS metagenome assembly SXGS01 (sample SAMN11356861, study PRJNA531348) | freshwater metagenome | isolation source: freshwater sample F1-80 | place: China: Fuxian Lake, Yuxi | collected 2017-12-25
AGATAGTTTCTTACCAATACAAGCCCGAAGCGCAAGCGAGTGCATGCCAGGATTGACGCACTCGCTTGCGCTTCGGGCTTGTATTGGTAAATTCCTATCTGCCGCTCGCCTAATATTGCCACCAACTCCACTTTGCTCATCCGTTGGCTGCGCAGTTAAGCTATCGATTTGCTGGTTTATGGTCCTGAAGTGCACGGATTGCCAGCGGTGCGTATTAGCTCGTAGAATGTCGGGTTTAATGTACGGCCTAGAGTTCTAGTTACAGAACCGTTACGGAAATCATCGACCTATGTTCGAATCTCTTCAAGAAGGACTGCAATCGGCGTTCAAGTCGTTGCGAGGAAAGGGCAAACTTTCCGAATCGAACATTCGGGACGGCCTGAAAATGGTCGAAGACGCGATGATCGAAGCTGACGTGAGCTACTCCGTCGTGCGTGCGTTCATGGATCAGGTAACCGAGAAGGCGGTTGGGCAAAAAGTCCTGTTGGCACTCAAGCCACACGAAGAGTTGATTCGCATCGTTTACGAGCAATTGGTCGAAATCCTGGGGCCAGTGGACATAGCGATTCCCGTCAAACGGGACGACGTAACGATTCTGATGTTATGCGGTTTGCAGGGGTCAGGCAAAACGACGACTTGCGGCAAGCTGGCGCAGTTACTGAAAGAGCAAAAAGTTAAGCCGTTCTTGGTGGCTGCCGACTTGCAGCGTCCAGCGGCCATCGAACAGTTGCACGTGATCGGTCGCCAGCTCGACGTTCCAGTTTATAGTCAATTAGGTGCGCAAGATCCTGTCCAAGTTTGTCGTGACGGTGTAGCTAAAGCCAAGCAAGAGGGGGCTGGAATCGTCATTTTGGACACCGCCGGCCGGCTAGCCATTGACCAGGAATTGATGGGCCAGCTCACCGAAATCGATCGCCGATTGAATCCCGATCAGGTCTACCTAGTAGTTGACGGAATGACGGGGCAGGACGCCGTGAATTCAGCGTCTGCATTTAACAAGGCGCTGGAACTGGACGGCGTCATCATGACCAAATTGGATGGTGACGCGCGCGGCGGAGCACTGTTGAGCGTCAAGCATGTCACGCAAGTTCCAATCAAGTTTATCGGAACTGGCGAACATTTGGACGCATTGGAGCCGTTTCGTCCAGAAGGAATGGCCAGCCGAATCTTACAGATGGGCGATATCGTCGCAGCCGCTCGCGAAGCGCACCGCTTGATCGACGACAAAGAACGCCAAAAGCTCGAAGAACGCCTGTCCGCCGGAAATTTTACGCTGGAAGATTTCCGGAATGTGATGGAGAAAATCGCCAAGCCCGGCTTGATGCAAAAAATGATGGGGTTAATCCCTGGAATGGGTGACTTGCAGAAAATGATGCAAGGTGGCGACTCAGAGAACGACGCCCGGAGGATGCTGGGAATTATCGATTCGATGACGCCCACTGAACGACGCAACCCAAAGATTATTGATACTCCAAGGCGAAATCGCATCGCCGCGGGTGCTGGGACCGAGCCCTCTGCTGTCAGTGCGTTGATCAAGCAATTCACAACGATTGCGCCGATCATGCAAATGGCTGCCGGAAAAGGGGGCGCGGACCGAATGAAGATTATGCAGCAATTGCAGCAAGGCCTGATGGGCGATCCGAGTATGGGAGGCATCAAAACGAAAAAGGGAACCGGCAAGCGATTGTCGCCCAAAGAACGCGAGAAAATGCAGCGAGATCGAGAAAAAATGCTCAGGCAGATGAAACGTAAAAAGAAATAGAGCCGTTCACTCTCGAAAACTGCAAAAGTCGGCTCGCCAGATCTCCCGCGATGAATTACATTTAGGACCCTATCTAAATCGGACGTTTGTAGGAGTTTGTTTGTGGCTGTTCGTATCAGAATGAAAAGAATGGGACGCAAGGGGCGTCCGTTTTACCGCTTGTGTGCTGTCGACTCACGTTGCCCGCGCGATGGAAAAGTTCTCGAAGAGCTTGGCCATTACGATCCCATGGTGCGGGAGACTGATGCTCGAGCGGTTCTCAAAGGCGAGCGCATCGACTATTGGGTCAGCGTCGGAGCTCAACCCAGCGATAAGGCACAGGTGTTGATTTCGAAATACGGAACAAACGGAACACACTTGACGCAGCAAAAGGCGGCATTGGAACGTACCAAACGAAGGCCCGCAACTCCTGCATAATGCGTGCTGGCCAATGCGGGTGGATGTAATAACGCTGTTTCCTGAAATTTTCAGCGGCTACCTCTCGCAGAGTTTGCTCAGTAAAGCTATCCAACGCGGACTGATCGCAGTCCATTTGCACAACCTGCGCGATTGGTCCAAAGATAAACACCACAAGGTCGACGATCGGCCTTTTGGTGGTGGCCCGGGAATGTTGATCCGAGTCGAACCCGTGGTCGATTGCGTTGAGGACCTTCAGCGCCTGGACGAGCCCGGTCAAGTCATATTGCTTAGCCCGCAAGGTACTACTCTCGCCCAATCGATGGTTCAAGACCTCCAGCAATTTTCAAGGCTGATCTTGATCTGCGGTCGCTACGAAGGATTTGACCAGCGGGTTATCGATCTGCTGAAGCCTCTGGAAATAAGTCTAGGAGACTTTATTCTCAATGGCGGCGAAGTCGCCGCGATGGCAATCATCGATTCGGTGATGCGACTGATCCCCGGTGCACTTGGTGACGAGCGATCGAGTATCGAGGATTCGTTCTCAAAATCGAATGAAATTGAGTTTCCTCAATATACTCGGCCGCGCGAATATCGCGGACTCACAGTTCCAGACATACTTGTTAACGGAAATCACCAGTCGATAGAGCAATGGCGATTGGAACAGAGTCGCCAGCGAACCGCTGCTCGCAATGCTCAGAACAATTAACGTAAGTATCGATGAAGAAAAACTTTGCCCAGTCTGGCTTTCCACCCGAGGTTTACGACTTTTCAACGTTGAGGCAAATAATCCGGGCTAGCAAAAAATCACGGTTTCGGGCAAACTATAGCACGACTAGTTGGACAGCGCCACTTTTATCAGCCGGAAAGCGTCAGCCTCCAGTTTTGTCTCTTGCGCAAGGAAATGCGAGGCATTCGTAGCGCGAACCGGAAGCTAGCGTCTTTCGGCTGATGAAATTGGCACTCTTCAACTAGAATTTGTTGTGTGTTGGACAAGCAAACTTAGTGGCTTTGAGAAGATCATGAATAGTGCAATCATCCAGAAAGTGGAGCAGTCGTCGCTTCGCGAAAACGTCGGACAATTCGAAATTGGTGATTCCGTTGACGTGCACACCAAAATCTTGGAAGGAAACAAAGAGCGCATCCAGATTTTCTCGGGAGTCGTTATTGCTCGTAGCGGCAGCGGCAGTCGTGAAATGTTCGTAGTTCGCAGAATCGTGGCAGGCGAAGGAGTGGAACGCAAGTTTCCATTGCATTCGCCGCGCATCGATAAAATCGATGTGAAGCGCAAGAGCGTTGTGCGCCGTGCGAAACTCTATTTCTTGCGTGAGCGCAGCGGCAAGGCGGTTCGGCTGAAAGAACGCCGCGGTTGAGCACATGGTGAGTTCTTGGTTAAAAAGAATCGGCCGCTGGCTTCGCCCCAGTGGCCGATTTTCTTTGGGACCCAAGGGTGAACGCATTGCCGCGAATTTCCTGCAGGGATTGGGGTATCGAATCATCGCGCGCGGCCACCGACAAAAGCTCGGTGAAATCGATCTTATCGCCATCGACGACAACGTCTTAGTTTTTTGCGAAGTGAAAGCCTGGAGTCACGGCATCGCCGGAGAATCTGCTGAGGCAGTGAATTCGAAGAAGCAAGAACGATTGACGCGGGCAGCACTGATCTACATGAAACAACGCGGTTTACTCGAACATCCGGCTCGCTTCGACGTCATTGCCATCTCCATGGACGCCCCCGACAACCAACCCCAAATCCGCCATTTCAAAAACGCATTCGAGGCTGTTGGGCGAGGGCAAATGTTTCGCTAGCGTTATCGTCGGCCGAATGAACAATCTTGCTGTCGACAACTATTCGACTAATGCGACTTTTACACAGTGAATCGGTGGCAGTGATTGGAATAGGCAACTCCATTGCTCACCGCTATCGCGCCCAATCCACAACTGACCTGTCGTGGTCCCAAAATACAACGCCGGTGACTTGAGGTCGTCGATATCGAGGCCATCTCGCTGAACGGTAAAGAAGCTCTCTTTCTTTGGAAATCCAGTATTCAGTTTTTTCCAAGATCCTCCTCCATTGGCGCTACGCCATACAGTCGGAGCGCCACCGGGACAGGTGCGAGTCATTCCCTCCAGAGGCATTACATAAACGATGTCAGGATCGTGCGGATGTGCCACGATGGGAAAGCCGAAATCGGAGGGCAAACCTTCCGAGATCGACCGCCACGAGCGGCCATAGTCGTCGCTGCGCAGCACACCAATATTTGGATGGTTGGGATCGCCACCATGGTTTTGCATATACATTCTGCCAGGCGCGCTCTTGGGAATCACGATCTTATGCACGCACTGTCCAAATTCGGGAAACTTCTCCGGTGACCACGCTGCACCGACTCCGGTATTGCTCGGCTTGAACGTACTCCCGTCATCCTCACTGACATAGTGACCGCCGGTAGATATTCCCAAGTGAATTCGGTCGCCATCGCGCAAGATCGTGTGCATGCATAGACCGCCGTTGCCGGGCATCCACTTGCGAGCGTGCTCGTGATTGCTGATTCCGGACACCATTTCCCAAGAATCGCCGCCATTGGTGCTGCGGAACAGCGACGCTGGTTCGACACCGCACCACAGATCTTTCTTGCCTGCCCCAGGCTCCAACGACCAGATATTCGCGAGTACTCGACCATCATCTTTTGGGAAAGCGGGTGCTGATTTAGTTTCCCTAAACGATTTGCCCAAGTCGGTTGATCGCAAGATCTTCATGCCGAACCAGCTATTGCAGCTTGAACCGTAGATTTTCGGAGTGCTCCGGTTGTCGATCAGAGTCGAATATACTGCGACACCTGGCCCGAAAGGTCCTTTCAAAGAGAATTTATTCCGGTTTGAGGCTCCCTCAGCGACAAACATTCCTTTCTTCGTTCCAATAGCCAGGATTACTCGTTTGGGCATCGTTCGGTTCACCTTTGAAAATGAGTTTTACAGAAAGAGTCAGTTGCAAGATTGTGCTTAGACTATCATCCACCTGAAACTGCTGGCAATATGAATACAACGTCGCCAGCGTTTAGCGACGTGCTCATCCCATTGCATTCGCGTAGATGCGTGGTGTTGATAAATACGTTTACGTGCCGACGGACGTTGCCCCCTTCGTCACAAACGCAGCCGTATAGCGCCGGAAAACGATTCTCCAGGTCTTCAAAAACTCCTTGAATATCCTTGGCAACGGACGATATTTCCTTCGCTCCGCTGCAATACTGTTGTAGTTGACCTGGAATCTGAATGCGAATCATGCTCACGGTGTGGTCGATACCTCTCTCAGAAATTGCGCTACTCTAGCGATCATTTCTGCCTCAAAAAATTCTTTGCCGCCATGAGCACCGCCATGCACTACTTCGAACTTGGCGACCAGGCGGTTTTGCTTGTAGGCGCCGTGCAGTTCGTGAGCCTGGTTGATCGGCATTTGTGGATCTTGGTCTCCGTGGATCAAGAACAACGGCGGGTCATGCTGGTCGACGTGCGCAACTGGGCTAGCCAAGCGAGCCAAGGCAGATTGCTGTTCGGGTTGTCCGCCAAGCAGCAACTCTAGCGCCGGCACTCGTACCTTTAAACCATGAGGCGTCGATTGCGACAATATCGATTGGAGATTACTGCCGCCATAAAATGAGACGATTGCGGATACTTTCGACGATTGGTTCAAGTGCTCGCCTAAGGTACCTTCGAGCGGCTGATGCTGGTTTGTGACGCCAACCAGCGCCGCCAGATGACCGCCGGCCGAAGAACCTGCAACGAAGAACCTATCGCGATTGAGTTGGTACTGATTAGAACTGGCGCGCAAAAAGCGAATTGCCGCTTTGATATCGTGAACCTGAGCCGGAAATTTGGCTGTGGCGCTCAATCGATAGTCGACGCTGGCGATGGCGTAGCCATCGTTCAAGAGTGCGATGATCGGAACGTCTTGCTTCGATCCAGCTCGCCAAGCGCCACCGTGAACCCATACGATCAGTGGCCTGTTGGTCGCAGGCGTTTGCGGCAGGTACAGGTCCAACAACAACGGTTTGTCGGCCACCACTGCGTACTGGATATCGCGTTTTGTCGGCTCGATTGCCCCGGTTGCTGAAATCAAGACCGCCAACCAGCTTACCGCCCAAATTGATATTGCCGCAATGTCGTTCACTGCAATTGAGTACCTGCAACCTGACAAACAATTAGGTACCATGACGGTGATAATCCATGATCGAGAATTCGTAGCCAAACTTTGTAACCTTTTCATAACTATTACAAAGGTTGGGCTACTCGAACGCAACAGGCCACGACGGCGGATGACAAGCGGAATCGGTAATTTTCATAGTCGTGATACGAGGTAACAAGATGCGACAAAAACAACCAGTTCTAGGACCAGTGATTCTGCTCGCATGCGTTGTGCTTTTTTTCTCGTTTCCCGTTGTCGCGGACTCCCAAGAGAAAGCTGCGGGTGTTGATCGACCAAACGTGGTGTTGATCTTGCTGGACAACGTCGGGCAAGAGTGGTTCGGGTGCTATGGCAGTGAAGAACAGTGTACGCCAAACATCGATCGATTGGCCAGGGAAGGAGTTCGCGCTCAGAATTGTTATACGCCTCCCGTATGCGGTCCAAGTCGAACCGTGTTGCTGACTGGCAGGTATCCTCACACTACCGGCTTTCGCCTGCATCACGACGCCGCTCTGTACGGCGGCGGCGGATTATCGAGCACTCGGGAGATGATCTTTCCGCGATTGTTCCAGGATGCTGGTTACGCGACCGCAATTGCTGGCAAGTGGCAAATCAACAATCTGTATGACGAACCAAATGCCTTGACGCAACACGGTTTTCAGCAGCAATTCGCGTGGCCCGGCAGCATCGATCGCGATCGAATCAATGCGGCACAATCAGAATTGTTTCAGGACATGATTCGCCGCGAAGCTCACGAAGAACTCGCCCAATTCAATCGATTTATTGAGAACCGGTACTGGGACCCAGTTTTCATACGCAATGGTCGCCGAGAAACAATTCAGTCGCGATTCGGCCCCGACGAAATCCAGCGTTTCGCGGTACAGTTTTTGCGCGAGCATCGACAAGAGCCGTTCTTGTTGTACGTACCGATGGTACTGACACATGGCTCGTCGTTTTTGTTTCCGGTCGTACACACGCCCGACAATTTGGGCGCTGAGAAATCCAATGTCCAGTTATTTGCCGACATGCTGCGTTATGCCGATAAACTGATCGGCCAATTGGTTGCCGAACTAGAGCAACTGAAATTGCGAGACAATACGATCATCGTTGTGGCAAGCGACAATGGTACCGAGCATACGATGCAAGCCCGTCGCAATGGACGACTGGTTCGCGGTGAGTTGTACGAACTGACCGAAGCCGGTGGAAATGTCGCATTCTTGGTCAATAGTCCCAATCGAATTCCTGGCAACCGTGTCCTACCGCTGGTCGACTTCACCGACGTATATCCGACGCTTTGTGAGTTGGCCCACATTCCGCTCAACGAAAAATACCTTCCAGACGGTCGTTCGTTCGCCAAGTTTCTATTGAACGCCGAAGAAAGGACGCCGCATCGAAAATGGATATTGAACGAATATCATCGCACCCGTGTGGTACGCAACCAGCAGTTTAAATTGTACTCGGATGGTCGCTTGATCGCCGCCAACAGCGATCCAGAGGAAAGGCACGATCTGCGCAGTTCATCCGAGCCTCACTCACTCGCCGCCAAGCGAGAACTACAATCGGTGCTCGATTCGCTCCCAGCCGATAATTCATCGCCATTCTTGCTGAGAAGCTTATCTGCTTTCAAAATTCGGCACGACGAGCGCCAGAAGTAACGAGCGTAAAGTTGTTGCGTAGAGTCGCATTCCCAGCCACGGGCGTCGAAGGTGTTGCGCCGTAAAGAACGGAAGACGCTCCAACACCTAATGATTTTGTCCGTCGAATTGCGATCCCCACTCAACCATCGGCGCCCGTGGCTAGCGCCATCGGTTCACTTTTTGTCAGCCCAGCGATTGCCTGAGTCTAGCTCAGGCCAATTTTGAAATCTGAACGCGCGACCTCGAACGCCGACAACAATTTTTGTCGGCGGATCGAACCTTTCGCGGTCAAGTATTGCTGAGGAAATCGCCCTTCAACGATCGTTAGTTTTTCAGGGATGGCGTACCTTGGACTGTCGGTCAGCTTTAGACGAATTCTTTGAGTGAGCGCGCGGACCAGCGAATCACGTTGCATGAAATGCTCAGGAACAGCGTCTCGATTTAGCCAGACCAGGGCGCTGATGTGTGGTTGTCCTTCGCCAATTAGGACTAAGCGATCGATCCATGGGTCACTGGCAAGCTGACTCTCGATCGAGTGTGGCGACACCTTGTAACCGGTGCTGAGTACAATCAAATCGGACTGACGTCCGATGATGCGAAAGTGACCTCCTTGCGTTTGCTCAGCTATGTCACCTGTGTTGAGCCAGCCATCGTGAATTCGCGTGCGCGTCGAATGGTCGTCGCGCCAATATCCGAGCATGACGTGTGGACCTCTAGTCCAAAGCACGCCGTCTTGGTCGAGCCGAACCTCGACACCCATCACGGCTGGCCCGACACTGTCGGGCCGTTGAGATCCAGCGCGATTGGAGCAAACTACTGGCGAAGTTTCGGTCAGTCCATAACCTTGCAACGGAGGCAGGCCGGCCTGGGCAAGTTGATTCCACGGGTCGATGGGCAATGATGCTCCGCCGACTTGCAGCAAACGCATGCAATCGCCAACGATTGTTTGCAGGCGCTCGCGCGGACTAGAATTCGTTTCGTCAGAATTCTCCATCAGGTTTGTAAGTTTGCCCACCAAGTGTGGAACTAGGTTGGCAAGCGTTGGACGAATGATCGGAGCAAGTTGAAGAAAATTGTCCCACGAATTCGCAATACAAATAGAACTACCCGACAAGATCCACGTCGACAGCTCACATGTGCGCGCGTAGGCGTGTGAAAACGGAAGAATGTTCAGTCGCAAATCGCTCGCAAACTGTGGTGCCGCATCCAGCTTGGCCAGGGCATTGGTAAGCAAATTATTGTGCGATAGTACAACACCTCGCTCTAGGTCCGTTGTTCCCGAAGTGTAAAGCAACATAGCTGGACACTCTCGTCGCGCGCTGTGTGCGCGAGCTTGCCAATTCGCTAATTGATCCAGAGCAATTGCCGGCGCATTGAATTCAAATGCATAGGGCTGTCGAGTCAACCTCGCGCTGTTGTCGTGGCATTGCAAGGTATGGCAGGGAATCGCCGCGGGAAACAGACAGACTAATTGCGATTGCAAGCTGGGCGTGGTCAAACACATCGCCGACTCGCTATGCATAGCCAACCGAACAATCGCGGCCGGCGGTAAACGGGCATCGATAGCTACGTGCACCAGGCCAAGCATCTGGCAAGCCAAATCAACGGCGATCCACTCGGGCCCGTTCGGTAGGATGCTGCCGACATGCGCGCCTTGGTGCAGACCAATTCGATCAAGCTCGCCCGCAAGACAAATTCCCCAGCCCGCAACGTCGGCCCATGTCGCTGATTTTCGAACGCCATTGTCGACGCGAACGAAAGCGACTCGGCTGGAATTACTCAGCGCGAGGTCGAAGACTTTTGACGCAAGCGTATTATAAAAGCAAGAACTCAAAGTACGTTCGTCAACGTGTTTGTGAACCGTTCCTAGTGCGGATCATTCTGCGCGAAACTCAAGAAACTCTGACTAGTTTCGTAACTCGGCCGGTCACGACCCATTCGACGACGAAGATATTTCCGTCTCGATCAAAGCAAGCATCGTGAGGATGTACAAATTTCCCCGGTTGCCACTGCGGTCGCTTGGCTCGCATCGCGTTGCCATCGGCAAGGACTTTTTCACGCCATTCTGGATCGTCACCCAACTGCGCAACCGGTTGATTGTCTTTACCTAGGATGGTGACACGCGCATGCAGATCTGGCACAAGCAGCAAATCGCCTTGTGCATCGATGTCGGCCGGGAACAGAAAACCCTCCTGAGTGCGAATGTGTTTGTCGTCCATGTCGAACCACTGGAGTCGTTTATTCGCGCGATCGGCAACGACTAATTTGGGTGTACCATCTCGTTGGTCCAGCCACTGGCCATGGGGCGTCATGAATTTGCCGTTCTCAATCCCTTTGCCACCGAAGGCCCGGACGAATTTGTCGTCCTTGTCGTAGTGGAACAGGTAGCCGCTGCCATAACCATCGCCCAAGTAGTATCCGCCGTCAGGACGAAAGCTGGTGTTGGTTGGGCGATAAGGAACCTTTTCATCGCTGTAAACTCCGCTATCCGCATTTAGCTCAGTCTTGCCGCGTCGCCAAACAATTTCGCCCTTGAGCGTCATCTTGACGAAAGGGAGTGTTGCGTCGTTGGGCGACAGATACAAGAACTCTTCGCTCCCCTCAGTGCGAATGTCGATTCCGTGCCCAGCTCCTTTGCTGCTGGCACGTAAATCTTCTGCCATGGACTTGATCAAGCGTCCATCGGGGCTGAAAACGAACATCGATCCAGGATTACCGTGATGCGTGATATAGACCAATCCTTCTCGGTCGACGGTTACGCCGTGGGAAGCATTTCCATACTCATGTCCTGACGGGAAACTGTCGGCTCCCCAATCGTGAATACACTCGTAAACGAATTCCCCGGTTCCGACGCGAGGACGTTTGGAACCGCTCTTATCTTGAGCGTTCAGGATCAGCGGTGACACAGTTACTGCGGCCGTCGCGGTCGACACACTCTTAATAAAGCTGCGGCGGCTGTTATTACGATTGGTCGGTTGGTTCATGGGAGCGCCTCGCTTGGTTTGACTGAGCGGAACTATTCGTATCAAGATAGCCATTTTCAACGGAATTGTCATGGACTACTGCACAGTTCCACACGCACGCTTGGTTTGACTCAACATGCCCCCAAGATACCTGGGCAACCGATGTGATCAGCCGTGTTTGATTGTATACTGGGCACTTGGCAACACGCCGACGCCATTGATCGCTATTGATATTGGATACGAGTTGCGTTTATGAAGCTGCTGCAAGCCATCATTCAGCCGACAAAACTTAGTGCCGTACGCGAGGCCTTGGCGCGCATTGGCGTGGAAAGAATGACGGTTTGCGATGCTCAAGGATATGGTCGGCAACGCGGGCAAACGGAAACCTACCGCGGGCACGAATACAAGACATGGTTGTTGCGAAAGGTCTTGCTGGAAATTGTTGTCAACGACGATTTCCTGGAACGCACGATCGCGGTCCTTAATCAAGTCGCCCGCACCGGTTCCAAGGGCAATATCGGCGACGGGAAAATCTTTGTGCTACCCGCCGAGGAAGCGATCACCATCGACAGCGGACTGCGAGGACCCGAGGCCGTTTAGTTGCTTAATTGGATAGCTTCACGTTCTTGCGGAATACAAGCCCGAAGCGCAAGCGAGTGAATTGTCCTAGAGTCGTAATCGTCGTAAGTTATTCACTCGCTTGCGCTTCGGGCTTGTATTCCGCAAAAAAAGGGCGCTGTCCAATCAGTAGCGCTCGAGAAATAGGTGTCATGAATGTGTCTTGTGTCTCGGCTATGCCTTAGTTGATTGCAGGAGCGCAGTGCAGATGGACAAGAAAATCGTCGTATTCCTAACCAAAGACCTGTTCTTTATTCCTATGTTGCGAGTAGCGAGCGAACGCGTAGGGTGCGAATTCTTGATTGCGCCTTCGCTTGGCAATCCTCGATTGACCGCCGTTGCTCCAGCGAACGTATGCTTATGCATTTTAGATTTGACGCTCACGTCAGCGGACCTGTTAGCCAGCATCGCCGCACAACTTCGCGAGCGATTTCCTTGCGCCAAACTCGCCGCGTTTGGTCCACACGTGCACGAAAAGAGTTTGGCCAGCGCGGTCGGGGCAGATTTCGAATTCGTCGTGACCCGCGGCCAATTAAACAAAAACCCAGATCAATGCCTGCGTCTTTGGACTGCCCACGTAGAGTCAGAAGATACTGATTCAATCACGCAATAGCGACCGTACCCCGGCAAGACAATTTTCGCGTATTGCCAATGATTGCATTGGCCGATTTCTCCTAGACGCCTACCCTACACGTCGCAAGAGTCGCGCCCTCGCCGTGAACCTTATTTAGGCGCAATACCGTTCAACGAACGTGGGATAAGCTTCCAGCTTGTCAACCTGTAGCGGAGATTCGCCATTGCTTGCACAAGATATTGACAAGCTGGAAGCTTATCCCACGTTCGTTGAACGGTATTGGGGCTAGACGATCGCTTGCACAGGAGGCAACCAAGGCTCGGTTCTCTCCTGTTCAATCAATCCCTGGGTGGGTTCCGGCAAGCTAAGCTAGCAACCGAAATGCTCGACGATCTCGCCCGGAAGTGTAACTGGTGGCAAGGCTGCATGGCTTAATGATTGCTATGGACAATTTCGGCTGCTTTGGATAGTTGTTGGCTGGAGGCATGGACAAGCAGGTCCGTGCCAATTGCTGAGATGTTTGCGACTATCAAGGAGGAAGAGCGGCAGTGAATTTGGCGGCGCTAATAAATCGCTACCGAGACTTGATTTTTCCAGTCTCCATCATTGCTTGCGTCGGAGTAATCCTAGTCCCGCTCCCGCCAGCGGTGATGGATGTACTGCTGTCTGCGAATATTACGATATCAGTGATCGTATTGCTGACGACCATTTACATTCGCACACCGCTCGAATTCAGCGTTTTTCCTTCGATGTTGCTCGCGACCACATTGGCCAGATTGGTGCTGAATGTCGCGACGACGCGATTGATTTTGACTCGGGCGGATTCGGATGCCGAAGCAGCCGCGGGAGGCGTGATTCAGTCATTCGGCGAATTCGTGGCTGGCGACAGAATCGAAGTCGGCATTATCCTGTTCGTGATCATTGTCGCAATCCAGTTTTTGGTCATCACCAAAGGCGCGACGCGGGTCAGCGAAGTTGCCGCGAGGTTTTCGTTGGATGGAATGCCCGGGCGCCAGATGGCGATCGACGCCGACTTGAACGCGGGAGTGATCGACGAACAAGAAGCGCAGCGGCGCCGTGAGGCTGTACAGCGTCAAGCGGATTTTTTCGGGGCGATGGATGGTGCCAGTAAATTCGTGCGCGGCGATGCGATCGCGGGCATTTTCATCACACTAATCAACATCGTCGGTGGTTTGTACATTGGGATCATGTACGCGGGATTGAGCGTTTCCGAAGCCTTTATGATCTTCACCAAGCTGACGATCGGCGATGGACTGGTCAGTCAGATACCAGCGTTCTTGATTTCGTTAGCAGCCGCGTTGCTGGTTACTCGCTCGTCACAGCAATCGAATTTGCCCATCGAATTCTTGAATCAGTTGTTTGCCCGACCGCAAGCGCTGGTGGTGGCCGGCAGTTTTCTCGCACTTCTAATGTTTACACAGTTGCCGACGATGCCGCTATTGTCGCTCGGTGGTGGTTGTTTCGGGTTGGCAATAATGCTGCAACGCAACCTCAATACTCAAGGCCAAATCGACGAACAAGTAAGACGTGATGCAGAAACCGCCAAGAACAAACCACCTGAAAAGAAGCCTGAGGACTATCTCGAAGTCGATCCGATTCGCATAGAAATCGGGGCCGGCCTGTTGCAGTTGGCCGATCCGCGGCGCGGAGGCGATTTGATGGATCGTATCAGTGGAGTGCGAGCGATCATGGCGGGTGAATTAGGAATCTTACTTCCCAAGGTTCGTCTCAAAGACAAATTGAATTTGCCCGAGTCGGCGTACGAAATTCAGATCGCTGGAAATCGAGTCGCACACGGGGAAGTGCGCCCAAATGCTCTACTGGCGATCGATATGGGGAACTGCTCAGGCACCGTGCGTGGCGAGACCACTCGCGAACCAGCGGCCAATCGACCTGCGGTGTGGATCGATTCCCAAGATAAACCTCATGCGGAACTGTTGGGCTACCACATCGTCCAGCCCAGTGCCGTGATCGCGACTCATCTTCAAGAGATCGCGCGACGCCACGCCGATGAATTGCTTACCCGTGACGCGACTAAGCAGTTGGTCGATCAACTCAAACAGGTCAGCCCCACAGTGGTCGACGAACTGGTACCCAGCGTGATGAAATTGGCGGACATTCAGGCGGTGCTGCAGGCCTTACTCCGCGAAGACGTGCCGATCCGACAGCTTGGCGTCATCTTCGAAACACTCGGTGATTACGCGCCGCGTATTAAGGACCCGATCTGGTTGACCGAATACGTGCGCAGTCGATTGGCCCGAACCATTTGTCAGCGGTTTAGCGATGCGGAAGGCCGATTGCACGTGGTAACTATGGACCCAGCGATGGAAGACCGAATTGCAGCGGGTTTCGAAGTTACGGATCGAGGATTGTTGATTCGCATGTCCGCGCAAGCGATCGAGATCACGTGCAAGCAGATCGCCCAGCAACTTCGCAACCTTACGCAAGCCGGTTTGCGTCCGATTATCCTGGTCAGCCCCAGAATACGGCCCGCACTGCGCCAAATTGTTCAATCGCATTTGCCGGATTTGCGAGTTATCAGCCACACCGAAACAACCAATCAAATTCAAATTGTCTCTGTCGGTTTGGTCACCGATCCACTTCCCAAACCAAGTACTTAGATGGACAGCGCCACTTTCATTTGCATTGGAAAGAACAAGTCGTTGCAGCGAAATCGTTTAACGAACGTGGGATAAGCTTCCAGCTTGTCAATATCTTGTGCAAGCAATGGCGAAACTCCGCTACAGGTTGACAAGC
>SXGS01074049.1_pt1 | contig 14906 bp, 15 predicted proteins | sample 3174681 | NCBI WGS metagenome assembly SXGS01 (sample SAMN11356861, study PRJNA531348) | freshwater metagenome | isolation source: freshwater sample F1-80 | place: China: Fuxian Lake, Yuxi | collected 2017-12-25
CCATCATCTCGGGGAAACCAGTGTGCTCGCTGACCTCCTTGACCGGGACGCCAGCCTTCTTCAGGGCGGCGTAGGTGCCACCGGTCGAGAGGATCTCGACACCGTGCGCAGCGAGGCCGCGGGCGAAGTCCTCGATGCCGGACTTGTCGGAGACGCTGACGAGGGCGCGACGAATGAAGGGCGTGGCGGTCATGGCGGTGGCTGGGCGATCGTGGGCGCGTCGGTCAGGACAGGCCGGCGAGCTTCTTGACGGTGCTGGCGAAGCTGAACGGGTTGACCTGGCCCGACGAACCGGCGAGGAACTTGCCGTCGGCGTCGCAGAACATCACGAAGGGCAGCATGTACGCGTCCTCCAGGTTCTGCGCCAGCTCGAGCACTTCGTCCTCCATGTCGTCCGCGTCGGCGGCCAGGGCGATGTAGCGCTCCTGCAGGATCGGCGCGATGTCGGGGCGCGGCACGATGTTCTGCACCAGCGTGCGGCACTGGCTGCACTGCAGCCGACCAAGCTCGACGAACACCAATTTGCCCTCGGCCTTGGCGGAGGCCAACGCGTCGGCGTGGCGCGTCTTCCAATCGAGCACGCCCTGGTCGTCGAAGTGCGGATGCGGGTTCGGCATGGCTTCGGGCGCGTCCCGGCGTGGGGTTCAGGCCTTGCGCGCCGGCGCCTTGCGGCTGCGCAGGTAGGCCTCGATGAAATCGTCGAGTCCGCCATCGAGCACGGCGTTGATGTTGCCGGTCTCGTGCTCGGTGCGGTGGTCCTTCACCATCTGGTAGGGATGCATGACGTAGGAGCGGATCTGGCTGCCGAAGCTGATCTCGGCCTGTTGCCCGCGGATGGCCATGTTCTCGGCCTCGCGCTTGTCCTCCTCGAGCTGCATCAGCTTGGCTTGCAGCAGGCGGAAGGCCAGCTCCTTGTTCTTGAGCTGCGAGCGCTGGCTTTGGCTGCGGATGATGATGCCCGAGGGGATGTGGCGCAGGCGCACGGCCGTCTCGACCTTGTTCACGTTCTGGCCACCGGCGCCGCCCGAGCGCATCGTCTCGATCTCGCAGTCGCTCTCCTTGATGTCGATCTTGATCGAATCATCGAGCAGCGGCGTCACGTCGACGCTGGCGAAGGCCGTCTGGCGGCGAGCCTGCGCGTCGAAGGGGCTGATGCGCACGAGGCGATGCACGCCATTCTCGGCCTTGAGGCGCCCGAAGGCGTAGTCTCCCTCGATCTCGATGGTGGCGGACTTGATGCCGCCGTCGTCGTCGAGCACGCGCTCGACCTCGGCCACCTTGTAGCCCTTCTTCTCGGCCCAGCGCACGTACATGCGCAACAAGAGCCCGGCCCAATCGGCCGCGTCGACGCCGCCGGCGCCCGGAGTGAACTGCACATAAGCGCCACAGCGGTCGTTGGGGCCGCCGAGCATGACGCGGAAGTCGAGCTGCTCGACGTGCTGCTCCATGCGCAGCACCACCGTCTCCATCTCGGGGATCGCGGCCGGATCCTCGGTGGCCATCTCGGCCAGCAGCTCGAGCTCCTCCTGCCCCTTCAGGATGTCGTCGAGCGGCTCGACGATGGAGCGCACGTCGCGGGCTTCGGCCACGACCTTCTGGGCGCGGTCGGCGTTGTTCCAGAACTCGGGGTCGTTCTGGACCGCCTCGAGCTCGGCGAGGCGCCTCTTGGCCTTGGCGTAGTCAAAGAGACTCCTTCAGCTGCTCGAAGCGGCCTTGGAGCTCCGCGGCGCGGGCTTGCAGTTCCTTGATGGAAGCCATTAGGGCGAAGAGTCTAGCGGCGTGCTGCTCGCGCGCCAACCCGGCCGCGCCTCCGAAGGCCCGACATCGTCAGCGCAAGCCCTCGGCAGGGAACAACCTCCGCGGCAGGCGATCGAGCAGTCCCTCCTCGGCGACGAGCTTCGACAAGCTGGCGCGATCCTTCGGGACGCCCTTGGAGAGCACCTCGCAACCGTCGGCGGTCACCAGCACCACATCCTCGATGCGGATGCCGATGCCGCTCTCGGGGTCGTAGAGGCCGGGCTCGACGGTGAAGGCCACGCCCGGTTCGAGCGGCTTCGAACCGTCACCCATGTCGTGGACCTCGAGGCCGACATAGTGGCAAGTGCCATGCGGCAGCAGCTCCGCGAGCCCGCGCTCGGCGAGCACGCGCCGGCACGCGGCTTCCACGTCGCGCATCGTCGCGCCCGGCTTGACCGCGGCGATGCCCGCTTCCTGGGAGGCGAGCACGGCGTCGTACAGCTCGATCATGCGCTCGGTCCAGATGCCGTCGACCGGCCAGCTGCGCGTGATGTCGCTGACGTACTTGTCGAACTCGGGCGCGTAGTCGAGCAGCATCATCTCGCCCGCGCGCAGCTCGCGCCGCACCTCGTTGTAGTGCAGGACCAGGGCGTTCGGCCCGCAACCGGCGATGGCGTGGTAGCCAGGACCGGCCGCGCCCTCGCGGCGATGCACGAAGGACATCGCGGCCTCGAGCTCCCATTCGCCGACGCCGGCGCGCGTCGAGCGGATGGCCTCCAGCATAGCCAGCGCGCCGACTTCGCTGGCTCGCCGCAAGGCCGTCGCCTCCTCGGGCTGCTTGACGCGCCGCAACTCGCCGATGATGTGCTGGCAATCACGCACGTCGGCGCCGTGGCGCTCGACGAGGCGCGCGGCGAGCGCCTCCTCGCGGCTCGGGCGTCCATCGAGCGGATCGCGCTTGATGGCCACGTCGTGCGGACGCGCCCGATCGTGGCATCCAGCGAGGTCGATCCACGGTTCCTTGCTGATCCACACCACCTTGTCGATGGCGACGCGCGCGGCCAGGTGCGCGTCTAGCTGTCCAGCTTCCTTGACGGCGGCGATGCCGGTGATGGCTGGCACCCACGCGTCCGAGGCGTCCCACTGCTCGCCCTCCCATTGCTCCTTGCCGGCCGAAGCGCTCGGCAGGAACAAGGTCGCCGCGCCGGTCTCGATGTCCACGCACAGCGAAGCGTTCGCGCCCTCGACGCCGCTCAGGTACCAAAACACCTTCTCCTGCTGGAACTTCAGGTAGCCGCGCGTGTCCGGCAGGCCGCGCACCAGCAAGGTGCCGCGCGGATGCACGCGTCGCAGTTCGGCGACGAGCGCCGCGCGGCGTCCGGCGTGGAAGTCGGCGCCGAGTCCGGCCTTGGAGGGCGGCTCCATGCGCGCGGGCTTGGCGGGGAGCACCTGGGATTGCGCGAAGGCCGCGCACGCGAGGACGAGGAGGGCGATCACTCCCCCATCGTCCGCGCCACGACGCCGGGCGCAAGGGGCGGGCCAACCGAGCGCCGTGTATCCTCGCGCACCCCATGCGCGTGGCCCTGTTCGACCTCGACGAGACGCTGCTCGACGGCGTCAGCGACTTGTTGTGGAGCGAGTACCTCGCCGAGCGCGGCGAAGGCGATGCGGAGGTCGTGCGCGGCTTCCATCGCGACTACCAACTGGGCCAGCTGGACCTGGGCAAGTTCCTCGCCACCTACCTCGATCCCTTCGTGCGGCTCGAGGCCGAGCTCCTGCATGCGTGGCGCGAGGATTGGCACGCCACGCGCGCCGCGCCGCGCGTCAAGCCGCTGGGACGCGCGCTGGTCGAGCAACGCCGCGCCGAAGGCTTCCACGTCGCGCTGGTCACCGCCACCAACGACTTCCTCGCGGGACGCATCGCCCAAGGGTTGGGCATCGACGAGCTGATCGCCACGCGCCTCGAGCGCGACGGCGAACGCTACACCGGCCGCATCGTGGGCGAACCGTGCTTCCGCGAGGGCAAGATCGCGCGCGTGGCGAGTTGGCTGGAGGCGCGCGGCTCGGGCTTCGACGAGCCCGGCGAGACTTGGTTCTACAGCGACTCGCACAACGACTTGCCGCTCTTGTCGCGCGTCTCGCACCCGGTGTGCGTCGACCCGGACCCGCGGCTCGCCGCCATCGCCGCCGCACGCGGCTGGCCGGTGCTGTCGTTGCGGGCGCCCGAGTCCGCCGCCACGTAGGGGCGCGGCGGGGTCGCTCCGCTCACAGCTGCACGACGTGCTCGTCTCCGCCGATTGGATAGCGCGGGCCGCCCGGCCCGCCGACGGTGTCCTTCCACGGATCAGGGCGCAGGATGGGCGTGACCACTTGGCGCGAGACATGCACGGCCGCGTGGTAGCGCGCGCCGCGCAACACCACGCGCAGCAGCAGCGCCACGAGGGCGAGGATCAGCATCACGATCGATGGCCAAGCTTCGCCGGTGCGGTGGATGGTCGATTCCATGCTGCGCGCGAGCAGTCCGAGCAGCAACAACGACGCGGCTTCGACTCCGAACAAGGTGGCCGACGCGCCGAGCGTGCGCAGCGGGTGGCGCACGAGCGTCCACAAGGTGCACAAGCCGGCCCACGCCGCGCTGTTCGTGTCGAACAGCGCCATGCGCGTGCGCGTCCAATCGCCCCAGGCGAAGACGAATGCGATGCCCAGCGCGTGCACCAGGTCCTGCGCGAAGCGCAGTCGCCACGCCGAGAGTTCGCTGTCGAGGGTCTCGAGCGCGCTCCAATCCGAGCTCGGCACGCCGCACAGGCCGGACAGGACGATGTGGTTCCACGCCGGTCCGCGCACGATCCACGTGCACAGCGCCGCCAAGAGCAAGCCGACGAAGGCCACGCGCGCGAAGCGCCAGAACCAACGCGCGCCGCCGAAGGCGAAGCGGCGCAACGTCTCGCCTTCCGTGCGCTCGAGGAACACCTGCAACCACCCGCCGGCCACGAAGCAGCCGAGCAGCACCGAAACGAGGGCCAACGCCGCGCCGACGAGCCCGACTTGCGAGTCAAGCGTCGCCAGCGAGTCCTTGTGGTCGTGCCGGAACAAGGCGTCGAGGTCGACCAGCAGGGCGCCCGGCGCGTAGCTCGCCCCGAGCGCGCGAGCGAGCCACTCGTGCGCCATCAAGGCGGGGATGGCCGCGAAGAGCGCCTGCACGAGCAACACCGCGCCCCAGGCGGCCGGGCGCGACACCGAGCCACGCAGCGCATCGAGCACGATGCTGCGTGGCTCGCGCCCCTCGTCGTCGAGGGGCAGGAGCGACGGCCAAGGTCCGCGTGCATCAACCACCCAGGCCTCCGATCCAGTGCAGGATCTGCGTCCAATGGGCGAAGGTGCGCTCGGCGTGGCGCAGCGGCGCCGTTTCGTCGCGCTTGGCGTGCCATTGGTTGTCCGACAGGTCCATGTCGAAGGTCCAGCGACGGTCGGGATCGAGCACGACGGAGGCCAAGCGCGCTTCGCGCGACTCGTCCGGCTTGATGGGCTTCCACCAGGTCGTGCGTTCCTGCTCCTCGCGCGTCCACGCGCGCCGCACGACGTGCCCATCCTCGAAGCGCAACTCGACTTCCAGCGGCAGCAGCAAGTCGCCCTTGCGCCGCACGAGGATCTCGGGACGCCAGCGGGGCTTGTCCGCCGCGTCGGGCGCGGGCGCGGCCACGAAGCGTCCTTCCGCGTCGACTACGTGGCCGCGCACGGGCTCGAGCTTGCGCTCGGACACGGACAACCGCCAATCGACCGTGGCGGTCGAGCGGAACACCTGGTCGAAGTACCACTGCACGTCGACTTGCGCCCCTTGCTGGAACGAGCGGAAGAAGTCGTCTGGATACGGGTGGTCGAGGCGCCACTCCTCGCTGTGGCGCCGCATGCCGCGCAGGAAGCGCTCGCTGCCCACCAGGCCTTCCAGGGAACGCAAGGCGTTGGCCGTGCGGCGATAGCTGTTGACGCGGTAACTCGTGCTGTCCGCGTACAACCAGCCGTGGCGGTCGATCGGGTCGGTGTCGGGGTCGAGCAGGTAGCCGTTGCGCTCGGAGTGGCGTGGATCCACGCGCGAGATGGTCGACGACAAGAGCGGCTGGTCGCGCCACCAGCGCAGGATGTCCGTCGCCGGCAGCAGCTCGACGACGCCCAGCCACGGCAGGCTCGCGCGCTCCAGCGCCAACGCGTCGGCGATCCGGCCGCCACCGGGACCGCGCACCAGATGCACGCCATCGTGGTGGAAGCCCGCGTAGCGCGTCGTGCGCGCGCTCGCGCCGTAGCGCAGCCACAAGGCGTCGTTCTGCGTGAACGTGTTGAACCCCTCGTCCAGCCAGGCCGCCTCGAACTCGTTGTTGCCCACGAGCCCGTGCCAGAACTGGTGGCCGGCTTCGTGCACGGTGACGCTCTCGGGCGTCTGTTGGATCTGGCGCGCCCACAGGTCCGTGCCGGCGGTGAAGAGCGTGGGGTATTCCATGCCCCCCGCGGCGCCACCTCCCCACGCGGGGTCGACGCAAGTGATGTGCGCGTAGGGGTACTCGCCCCACCACAGCCCGTAGAAGAACAGCGCCGTGCAGGTGGCGTCGAAATGGCGTCCAGCTTGCGCGATGCGCTCGGGCTGGATCAGCACGGTCACGTCGACGTCGCGCGCGCGCACATCGTCCTTGGCGCGCCCCAACGCCAACGCCGTGCGATCGACCTCCTCGGGGAAGCGCGCCGCCCACTCGTCCCAGTGGAAAGTATTTTTGACAACCAGGAAGTCCGGGTCCGCCGTCCAGGCGAAATCGTGCAGCAGCGGCGCCTTGCCGAGGCGATCCGGCACGCCGCGATCGGCGGCGCCCGGCGCGAGGAAGCGCGTCAGGACGCGCTCGCCCTCCACGCGCGCCGGCCCTTCCTGCACGCCCGAGGCGCCCACCTTGCCCTCGTACTTCCTCGGCAGGTCGAGCTCGACGTCGTACCAACCGTAGTTGGAGTAGAACTCCGTGCTGGCGTGGAACTGGTGGCAGTTCCAGCCGTTGCCCGCCTCCCACACGCCGAGCTTGGGGAACCAGTGCGCGGCGAACAGGAAGTCGTCCTTCCATCCAGTGCGCCGCCGCACGCGCGGCATGCGCGACTCCCAGCGCAGCTCGAAGAGCTGTTCGGCGCCGGGCTTGATCGGCTGCTTCAGCCGCACGCGCGCCACGGTGCGGTCGTCCGGGTTGCCGTCGTCGGGCGCGATGTGCTCGAGCCCACCCACGAGCTCGTCGCCGGCGACCACGATGCTGGTCACTCGCGTCCATCCGAACTCGCCATCGTTCAGCGCGCCGCCGCGCGTCGTGCCGCCACTCGGCGCGAGGTGCGTCGAGCGCGTGCTCGCGAACGCGTTCCAGTACAAGTGGAACTGCAAGTCGGGGATCGTGTCGCGCGTGCGATTGACGTAGCGCACCAGCGCCCGGCCCACGATGCGTCGCTCGGCTTCCTCGTAGCGCGCCTGGATCTGGTAGTCGGCCCGGCAAGGCTCTTCGTCCGAGCGCTGCTGGAGCGCCCTCGATACGGAGACCGGGGCCAGCACGGCGAGGACGCAGGTCGCGAGGCGCAGCAGGCCGGCCAGCCGGGGGAGCATGGGCTCGAGGATGCCGCAGCTCCACCTAAAGCTCAAGAATGCAATCCCGCAAAGCCATGATCGACAAAGGCTTACACTCAACACGGAAGCCTGTTCCTCAAGCCCGTCCTTTTCCTCTCATGCACTCCCGGGGGGTGCCGATAACTCCTGCACCAGCCCGCTACCCCCAAGGGAGAGCGACCATGAACATCCACGACGCACAAAGGCCCCAAGGACCCGCCCGGGACGCCCAGATCGATCTGACGCGCCCGAACCGGGAAGCCATCGCCAAGGCGATCGAAGCGCAGCCCGAGCGCAAGGCGGCCAGCCAGCGCGACGCGACGCAGGAGAAGTCCGGCTTGCAGGACAAGCTTGAGCTCTCGAGCGCCTCGCGCATGTTGCTCGAGCGGGCCGACTCCGGGACCGCCACGGAGAGCGAGAAGCACGCGGCGCGCCTCGCCGAGCTGAAGCAGCGTCATGCCGAAGGCCGCTTGAACACCCCCGAGCGCGTCGAACGCGCCGCGGAGAAGCTGCTCGCGGGCGAATGAACTCGCGCGCGAGCACGAAGCAGCACTGAGGTCCGTTCCCCGTCCACCAGACGTCGGACTCCAAGTGGATCGGCCATGCCCCATGGGCGTGGCCGATTCCGCACTTGCGCGGCGTTCGAGACCCCGCGCCCCATGCTGCCACGCGCGCCCGACGCGGCTAGGATCGAAGGCATGCGCCCCTCGCCGATCCTGCGGACCTTGCTGCTCCTGCCCTTGGCCCTCGCCTGCGGCCGCGCCGAGGCCCAGGACATCACGGGCCTGTATCTGACCTGGGACGGCGATCCTACGACCACCATGGTGGTCAACTGGGTCGATCTGTACCCGGACTCGTCGGATGTGCTCGTCTGGCGGCGCGAGGGCGCGGCCGAATGGCGCGAGGCGCTGGCCGTTCAGACGACGGTGACACCCACCAGCCTGCAGCGTCGACGCGTCGAGCTCGCCGGCCTCGAGCCCGACGCGCGTTACGAGTTCGCCATCGGCAAGGTCCCCGACCAGAAGACCGCGCCACTCGCCTTCCGCACCCTGCCGAAGGACTTGTCGGCGCGAGCGCTGCGCTTCGTCAACGGTGGCGACACGATGGCCACGCGCGAGATGTTCGAGGCGATGTGCCGTCGCTCCACCGCGCTCGACCCCGACTTCGTCGTCTTCGGCGGCGATCTCGCCTACGAAGACGGCGTCAAGGGGACGCGCGTCGTCGATTGGCTGGAGGCGTGGACGCGCACCTCGGTCGCCAAGGACCGGCGCGTCGTGCCGCTGATCTGCGCCATCGGCAACCACGAGGTGCGCGGCCACTTCAAGGGCAAGGCGCCGAGCGACGCGCCGTACTACTACGGCTTGTTCGCGGGCGCGGACGGCGTGTCGCAAGGCGTGCTCGATTGCGGCTCGTACTTGTCGCTGGTGCTGCTCGACTCGAACCACACGACGCCCGTCGAAGGCGCCCAGGCGCAGTGGCTGGAACGCGTGCTGGACGCCCGCTCCGAGGTGCAGTTCCTGTTCCCCGTGTACCACTACCCCGCCTGGGGCACGACCAAGGCGCCCAAGGACGGCACGCCGCTCGACGCTCCGCTCGCGAAGGCGATTCGCGAGCACTGGGTCCCCCTGTTCGAACGCCACGGCATCAGCGCCGCCTTCGAGCACGACCACCACAACTTCAAGCGCACGCACCGCATCCTCGCCGGCAAGCGCGACGACGAGCGGGGCCTGCTGTACCTGGGCGATGGCGCCTTCGGCGTGACGCCGCGCACGGTGCCGGCCGAAGGCTCGGCGTGGTGGCTGGCCAAGGCCGAGGCGCGCAACCATCTATGGTGCGCCGACCTGAGGGCCGACGGAACCGCGAGCCTGCGCGCCATCGACGCCAAGGGCGAGGTCTTCGACGCCGTGGAGCTGGCGGCGCCACGCACGCAGCCGGTCGGACCCTGAGAACCGCCCGTCGCGGGATTCAGAGCAAGGCCGCGGCCTGCGCAGCGGCGAACTCGACGAGCCGGCGCGACGACAAGAGCCACACGTCCGCGCCTTCCGTCTCGCCGTGGTCCTTGCGCGTCTCGAGCAGCCAGCGCTCGAGACGTTCGCGCGTCGCCTGGCGCGCCGCGTCGGCGTGGACGCGCGCCGACCAGATCGCCATGCCAGTCTCGGTCGCCAACAGATCGACCTCGATGCCGGCGCGCGCGTGCGGCCAGCTCGACAGCTCGACCACGGTGCCCACGACCACGCCGTCCAATCGATAGCGCCTGGCCAGCTCGAGGATCGCCTGGGGATCGGTGCGGCCGCGGCGCAACGTGTCGTGCCGAGCCGTCTCCTCGAGGTCGTCGAGGTCGAGCGGGACGACCTCGAACTCGACGCCGCAGGCGAGTTCGGCCGCGAAGGCGGCCTGCAAGGCCTTGCCGTGCTCGCGCTCGGCCAGCAGGCCCTCGAACGGCGCGACGCCGACGCGACGCAGCTCGTAGCTGCCGTAGTCCGAGGCGATGCGCGCCCGCGCGATGGGCTCGAGGTCGGCGCGGCTGCTGGCGCAACCGACGCAAGCGAAGGCGAGCGCGAGCGTGGCGATGAACTTCATCGACCACCACCATCGGCCGCGCCGGACTGGTTGGCGGAGGTGTGTTCCCGCGCCCCGTCGCGCGCATCGACCTTGGCGCTGGCGGCGGGCGCCTGCGCGGCGATCATGTGCTCGAGCAGCAGCTTCTCGGCCTCCAAGCGCTTGATCTGGGCCTGCACGAGGCGACCCGACAGATCGCGCACCTCGGCCTGGAGCGCCTCGACCTTGGCAGCCAGCTCGTCGCCCTTGCCGCGGGCCGAGTCGCGCTCGGCGAGGAGCGCGTCGCGTTCCAGCCGGTCCTTCTCGACCTGCGCTTGCAGGGCCTGGACCTCCAACGCCAACGCGTCCTTGGCGTCGAGGGCCTGCTGGTACAGCTCGAGCAAGTAGGTGCGACTGCCTTCGCGATCGCCCACCGCGCGCACGGGAGTCGTCTGCACGACCACGCCGTCCGACGCGACGACCGAGCCGTCGCGCGCGTACAGGCGACTGGGCCCGTCGACGACGATCGATTCGCGCGTGGTCGCGTCGTCGGGCGAAGGCGGGGCCACCGTCGTCTTGCAGGAAGCGACGACGAGCAACAAGGCGCAGGCGGGGAAGGACTTCATGGCGTGTGCTCCGATGTGTCGCTCAGCGCGTCACTTGGCGGACGGCTTGCGCGCGTCCGAGGGGTACTCGATCTCGAGCAGGGTGGTCTCACCGCACGTGCAGGTGCATTCGATGGCGCGCACGACCCCGTCGACCTCGACGAGGCGCGCCCGCTTGGCGTGGACCGCTGGCGCCGAAGGCCCCGCCGCGCTCGGCGAGGGACCGGTGGCGTCGACGATGCGGGTGTGCTTGAGGATGCGCGATTCCATGGTCAGGCCTGGCCTCCGTTCGTCCGTGCGAAGCGCCTGTTCAACCTGTAGATGGCGGCGCCGTGGATCTGGCTGACGCGCGACTCGGTCACTCCGAGGATCGCGGCGATCTCCTTGAGCAGCAGGCCTTCGGCCCAGTACAGCGTGATGACGCTCTGCTCCTGTTCGGGCAGCTCCTGGATGGCCTCGACGAGCAGTCGCTTCTGCTCCTCGAACTCGGCCGAGCCTTGGGGATCGTCGCAGCGCGGATCGGAAAGCAGCGCCGCGAGTCCTTCCTTGCCGTCGCCCGCGTCGCCGTCGAGCGAACACTCGTGGGCGGCGCGCCCCTCCGCGAGGCTCGCCTCGACCTCCTCGGCTTCCATGCCGAGCTCGGCGGCGATCTCCTCGGGCGTCGGCGCGATCTCGCCCGCCAGCAGCCGCCGCTGCACGCAACCCTCGATGGCGCGCAGCGTCTCGCGGCCGTTGCGGGTCAGCACGTCGCGGCGGCGCAGCTCGTCGAGCACGGCGCCGCGGATCTTCGGGTAGGCGTAGGTGGAGAACTTCAACCCGCGCGTCGGATCCCAACTGTCGGCCGCCTGCAGCAGGCCGATCATGCCGTACCCGGCGAGGTCCTCGCGTTCCATGCCGCGCGGCACGCCCATGCGGCCGACCACGTGCTTCAACAAGGGCATGTGCTCGAGCACGAGCGCGTCGCGCTCGGCGGGCGTCATCGCGCCCGCGCGCATCGTCTGGTACTCAGGCACCCTGCGCTCCTAGCTGGTACATCGTGTCAGGCTTTCTTGACAGTGGCGGGCTTGGCGCGCCGCCCCAGGGCCGCTCCGGAGGCGCGCACCACGACCAGCGCGGCCGCGAAGGCCGCGAGGCCCCGCAGGCACGCCAGCCACACGGGCACGCGCGCGAAGAGCGACACCAGCGCGACCAGCGCGGCGGAGGCCACCGCGACATGCGTCCCGGCGACCGACCAGCTGGCCTGCAGGCCGTCCTTGTTGTTGTCGAGCACGGCGGTCAAGCCCTTGAGCAGGTGGAAAGGGCTTCCCGTTCCGGGCACAGGCGCTCGAAGCGGGCCGCCAGGCGCGCGATGCAGGTCCCGAGCAGGCCGGGAGCCTGGCCATCGGCCGCGAACGGCCGTTGCACGCGACAGGCGAGCTCCACGAGGCCCGAGGCGGGCAACCAGCCGGCGGACTTGGGCGAGCGCGACAGGAAGCGCTCGCACACCGCGCGCAGGCGCGTGGCGACCCCATCGGCTTCCTCGGGCGAGGCGGCGCGATTCACCACCACCTCCGGCGTGGGGATCTCGCGGCCGTGCTGCTCTCCGAAGGCGTCGAGCGCCTTGACGAGACCGTAGGCGTCGGTGAGCGCCGCGGGATCGGGCGTCGTCACGAGGACGACATGGTCGGCCGCGGCCAGGAAGTGCAGCGCGTCGGAGCCGATGCCCGCGGCTCCATCGCACAAGACGAGGTCGTACTCGCGCGCAAGTTCCTTCAGGAGGCCCACGATGCGCATGCGCGCCGGCGGTGCGAGATCGGCCATCGCAGGGCTGCCGCCGCCGCCGCACAAGGCGTCGAGCCCGGGAGCGACCTGCACCAGCGCCGCGCGCGGATCGAGGTCGGACACGACCACATCCTCGATCGTCGCCACTGGAGAACGACCGAGCAGCACGCCTACATCGGCGAGGCCGAGGTCGAGGTCTACCAGCAGCACGCGCCTTCCGGTGCGCGCCACGGCGAGCGCCGCGTTGACGGCCAGCATGGTCTTGCCGACGCCGCCCTTGCCGCCTGTGACGGCGACGATGGGCGCACGGCGCGAGTTGCTTCGAGCTTCCATGTGCGAAGTCCCTTGGTTCACGACAAACTCCCGCGCAAGAACAGATCGGCGGCGTGATCGGGCGCGGCGCGATGCAGGCCGCGATCCAAGCCCGGCGCGTCGACGAGGAAGGCGAGCGGCAGGCCGTGCGCGAGGGCGAATTCGAGGACGGGCGCGGGCTTGGCGCATTCGTCGAGCTTGGTGATGGCGCAGGCGTCCGGCGACAGGACGGCGAAGCGCGTCGCGGCGTCCGCCAACGCGTCGCGCGAAGCGGTGGCCGGCAGCACGAGCTGCGCGGCGAAACGCAGCTTGGACGAACCCGACTTGGCGAAGGGCGCGAGCTTCGTGGCGTCGACGCGCGCGTCGCCGGTCGTGTCGACCAGCACAAGGTCGGCGCCGTAGAGGTCGGCGATCTCGAGCGCATGGTCGCCGCGCGGAGCGATGAACGGCAACCTTGCCGCGGAAGCGGCATGCAAGAGCGGCTCGCACGCGCCTGGACGCTCGGCGTCCAGCGACGCCAACGCGACCTTGCGGCCGGCGGAGGCGAGGCGCCGCGCGAGGCGCGCCACGAGGCTCGTCTTGCCGGCCCCGGTCGGTCCGACGAAGGCGACGATCCGCGTCGCGCCCGACACGCGCGGCAGCGCGACGACGGGATGCAGCGCGGCGATGGCCTCGGCCACCAGGTCCATGGCGTGCCCTTCGCCGCCGCGCGCCGCCGCCGTGGCGCGCACGCGCTCGACGAAGGCCTCGCTGGCGCCGTGGGCGAGCATGCGCCCGCATGCCTCGCGCAACGGATCGAGCCGCGGCTTGGCGACGGCGGTCGGAGCTTGGCGCACGGCCACGGCCAGCGCCACGTCGCCGCCTTGCAGCACCTCCTGCGACAACACCACGGCGGCCTCGCCATGCGCGGCGCGGGCGCGCTGCAACGCGTCGAGCAGGGATCGTCCCACGATGCGATCGATGTGCATGCTTCAGTCCTCCATCCGCACGATGGCGGTCGTCTGGATCGAACGGGCGGGCGCGACTTCGTTGTAGGAGAGCACCGCGACCTTGGGCAGGGAGCCGCGCGCCAGCTCCGTCAAGAAGCGCCGCACGTTGGAACGCGCGAGGATCACCACGTCCTTGCCGCCCTTGGTCGAGGTGGCGACCGCCGCCGCGGTGCGCTCCATCAACTTCTGCAACCAGGCCGGATTGACCGCGGCGCCCTCCGCTCCTCCGCCGTTCACCGCGGCGGCGAGCTTGTTCTCGATGTCGGGATCGAGCGTCACGGCGTGCACGACGCCATCGCGATCCGCGTGCACCTCGACCAGCGCTCGCGCCAGGCGCATGCGCACCAGTTCGACCATCTGCTCGGTGTCCTTGGTCTTGCCGGCGTTGTCGGCGCAGGCCTCGAGGATCGCCGGCAAGTTGCGCACCGACACCCCCTCGCGCAACAGGCCGCGCAACACGCGCTGCACGTCTCCGTAGCTCATCTTGGAAGGAACGAGCTCGTCGACGACGGCGGGCGAGGTCTTCTTGACGGCGTCGACCAGCTCCTTCACGTCGTCGCGGGTCAGGATCTCGCCGATCTGCGCGCGCAGCGTCTCCGCGAGGTGCGTCACGAGCACGCTGGTCGGATCGACCACCGTGTACCCGCGCACCTCGGCCTCGTCGCGCGTCGACTCCGGGATCCACCACGCCGGCAAGCCGAAGGCGGGATCGCGCGTCTCCTTGCCGCGCACCTTGCCCGTGGCACCGCCGCCGTCCATGGCGAGGAACTGGCCAGGCTCGATCTCGCCGTGCGCGACTTCATGGCCGCCGACGAGCACGCGATACCCGTTGGGTGCGAGGCGGATGTTGTCCTTGATGCGCACCGGCGGCAGCACGACGCCTTCCTTCAGCGCGAAACGCTTGCGCAGTTGCTGGACGTGGTCGAGGATCCCGGCGCCGGCCTTGTCCTGCACCAGCGGGATGAGCTTGAAGCCGATCTCGAGCGCCACGCGGTCGACGGCCAGCAACTCTTCGACCTTCTGCTCTTCCTTGGCGGCGGGTTCGGCCGTGGCGGCGGCGCCCTTGCCCATCGTCGGCGCGGCGAGCAGCTCCTCGGCGCCCTCCTTGCCGCGGGTGGCGCGCCACATCAGCACCAGCACGGTGGCCAGCACCCAGAACGGCAGCGGCGGCAGGCCGGGCAGCAGGCCCACCACGAACAACATGCCCGCCGCGATCAAGGTCGCCTTGGGGCGTCCGCCGACCTGCGCGAACAAGTTGGTGCCCAAGGTGCGCTCGCTGTTGCTCTTGGTGACGAGCACGGCGGCGGCCGTCGAGACGAACAGCGCCGGGATCTGCGAGACCAGGCC
>SXGS01434729.1_pt1 | contig 14905 bp, 9 predicted proteins | sample 3174681 | NCBI WGS metagenome assembly SXGS01 (sample SAMN11356861, study PRJNA531348) | freshwater metagenome | isolation source: freshwater sample F1-80 | place: China: Fuxian Lake, Yuxi | collected 2017-12-25
GCGGGGTCGAGGGCGCCGAGCACGTCGTCGTAGCGGCTGTCGCGGCTCACGCCTGCGCTTGTACCGATCCGGGTCGGGTGTGCCATGCGGCGGGCTGTCGTGGCCGAAATCGGGGGACGCGGGCGAGCCCCGTGGGCACGCGCCGGTCCAGGGCCATCCCCGACGTCCACGCGGCGTCCTGCCAGGGGAGAGGGGCGCACGCGGGGCTGCACAACACCGCGCTTCGACCGATGCTGGCGCGGCGTCCTGCCGGGGCGCACGCGGGGCTGCACAACACCCCGCTTCGACCGATGCTGGCGCGGCGTCCTGCCGGGGCGCACGCGGGGCTGCACAACACCCCGCTTCGACCGACGCTGGCGCGGCCTTCCTGCTAGGGGAGCGAGGTGGCGGCCGTGCGCGAGGCGGATCGGAGGAGCGACGCCGGCAGGCCCGGGGTGATTCTTCTCGCGCTGGTGATTGTTCTGGCCGGGCTCTGCCCGGCCCCGGCGTGTGCCGGCAACGAGGCGATTCCACTCGAAGCCTTCACCGCCCGCGGCCCGTGGCGTCTCGGGGACCTCGCGATCGAGGGTCTCGGGCCGATCGAACTCTTCCTGCTCGAGCCGCGGCTCGACAGTCGGCCGAGGGCTCTCTGGGCACCGTGGCGCGAGCGGCCGACCTTTTCGGCGCCGCGTCTCGAGGGCGATCTCGCCCTGATCCGGCGCGATCTCGAGGCCACGGGCCACTACGACACTCAGGTGCGCGGCGAGATCGTGGTTCGGCGAGAACCGAGTGCGAGTCGTGCTGCGTCTTCGATCGAGCCGGGCCTGGTCGATGTGCGGATTGTCGTCGCAACGGGCGGCGCGGCACGGGTCTGTAGCCTCTGGGTCGATTTCGGCGGTGCGATCCTCCCCGAGACCGAGGAGGCGGCCCTTCTGACAAAATTGCCGATGCACTCCGGCGAACCCTTTGCCGAGGCGCCCTACCGTGCCGCGGCCGAAACCTTGGCCCGCTACTTCCGCGATGCCGGTCACCCTGGGGCCACGGTCGAGCGGCGGGCGCGCGTCGCGGCGAAGGAAGGTTGCGTTCAGGTGGCCTATGCGGTGTCGCCCGGCGTGACCGGTGTCTTCGGCCCGGTCGAGATCGTCGGTCTCGCGGATGTCGATGCCGACATCGTCCGGCACGAGATTTCATTCATCGAGGGCCAGCGCTGGGACGAGCGGCTGCTCGACGAGACGGCCGACCGCTTGCGCGGTCTCGGCATCTTCGGTCGGGTCCGGGTCGTGGCGCTTGCGCCTCAGTCCGACGGTGTGGTGCCGGTGCGCATCGAACTGGCCGAGGGCGCGTCGCGCGAGGTCCGCGTCGGTTTCGGCTACGGCACCAACGAAGGAGTGCGCAGCACGCTCTCCTGGTCGAGCTACAATTTTCTGGGAGGGGCGAGGCGGCTGACCTTGACCGCCCGAATCGCCGAGATCACCCGCGCCGTCGATGTCGGTCTCGTCCAGCCACATTTTCCGACGTCGGACGACACCGGCCAGATTCACCTTCAACTGGGCCGCCAGGACGAGTCGACCTACATCGATGATTTCACGCAGCTCGTGCCGCGGATGGACTTCGATCTGGGTGAGGGCTGGGCGGCCAACACCTACCTTGGCTTTGGTTACGACTCGCTCTCCGGGGTGAGCGAGTCGACCAAGGAGGCGCTCGGTCCGCTCTCGAGCTTTCAGAACGCCGGCTTCACCAACCGCGCGGGGATCGGCCTCGGCTGGAGTTGGGCCGATCAGGGCGACGTTGGGCGTGGCGTCACGCTCGGGTTTTCGTCGGAGGTCGCGACGCCCTGGTTGGGCAGTAATTTCTCGTGGGTGAGCTTCGTGGCACAGGCCGGTGGCTATCACCGCATCGCCGGCGATCTCTCGGCCGCGATACGGATGCGAGCCGGCAGCATCGAGCCGCTCGGCACGACGCCCCAGATTCCACTCTGGTCGCGCTTCTACGCAGGAGGCATCACATCCTTTCCCGTGCGCGGCTATGCCCGCCGCCGGGTCGGCCCGATGTCCCCCTCGAACGACCCGCTCGGCGGACGCAGCGTGGTCGTGGGGAGCGTCGAGCTGAGCTACCCGATCTTCGGTCCGGTGCGTCTGGTGACCTTTCTCGACGCCGGCGATGTCGAACTGCCGGCCTGGACTCTGAGATTTGCCGATGTGCAGAAGGGCACCGGGATCGGTCTCCGGGCCGATACACCGGTGGGACCGGTGGAGCTCAACCTTGGATTTGGGCTTGATCGGGTCGCGGGAGACGGGCTCGTCCAGTTCACCTTCTCGATCGGAGATCCGTGGGGATGACAGCACGCGGCGGCAGGACAGGCCGGCTCGCGCGTTTCGCGCGACGGGCGGTGGTCGTCGCTGCGATCGCGACCGTGTTGGCACTCGTGCTGCTGCGCTGGGGGCTTGCGCGGCCGGAGGCTGCGGCTTGGCTCAGGACGAACATCGAGCGTGTGGCCGGGGAGCGGCTCGGCGGCACGGTACGGATCGGCGCCCTTGGAGTCTCCTTGACGGAGGGGCTCGAACTTTCTGGCCTTGTGCTCCGGCTTCCCGAGAGCCTCCAAGCCACGGTCACCAGCGTCCACATCACGCCCGCCGTGCTCGGGTGGTGGCCACCCGCGGTCGGCCTGCGGGTGCGCTTGCAGGGGCCGCGCATCGAGGCCGACCTCACCCCACTGCTCGCAGCGTCGTCAGATGAAGTCGCGCTCGGAGTGCTCATGCCCGCGTGGCTCGGCGCCGCCGAGGTCGATCTCAGCGGAGGCGAACTGGCCCTGCGCGGCCTCGGCACACCCGAAGTGCTGCGCCTGGACGAGGTGGATCTTCGGGTCCGTTTCAAGGATGGTATTCTGCGGACGCCACGCCTGGAGGTGTCTGTCCTGAAGGCGCGCCTGGCGCACGGCTCGCGTTTGCGCATCGCGGGAGACGTCGGGCTCGATGCCGGCTTGGGACTCGCGCTCGAAGTTCATCTGGACAAGCTCGACCTGCGCGATCTGGAACCCTGGATGGGGCCGCAGCCCCGGGGCGGAGAGCTCGCTGGCGAGCTGCGCCTCGCGGGTAGTCTTGACGCTCCGGTTCTCACGGGGGTGGTGCAGCCGGCACCGAGCGGCGGTGCGATGCGCTTTGCGATTCGGGCTCCGGGTAGCGGCGCGGCGGCGTTGCCGACGTTCCGGCAGTCCGTCCCCGAGTTCGAACCGACGCCGCAGGACTGGGATGTCATCCTCGAAACCGACGGGCTCTCGCCGGTCGCCTTGCGCACCGATCTCCCCGCAGGTCGCATCGACGCGGTGGCACACCTCACCGTGGCGCCCACGGGCGCGATCCGTGGCCGCCTCGATCTCGACCGCTCGACGCTTGCTGGCTGGGCTCTCGATCCCGGCCACGCCGACTTCGCGCGCGATCTGGCGGGAGTGCTGAGCTCGACCTTCGCCGGTGGCGTCTTTGACGGTGCCGTTCAGGTCTCGGGGCGGACGACCCTGTCCTCGGCGCACAAGCTCGCCGGCGTGTTGGAGTTGACCCTGAACGATCCGGCGCCGCTACCGCCCCCGGCCGCAGCCCTCTTTGCCGAGAGCCGCTTCGGCGCCCGGGTCGAGATCGATGCTCGACTGGTCGCGGGGGGGCTGCCGCACGGGACCCTTGGGCTCGTGGCTGGCCCGGGGATCGCCGCTGGCGTCGCCTTCGACGCGCTCGCGGCGAAGCTCGGGCTTGCGGAGGGGCAGGCCGTTCTCGAGAGCCTCCACCTCCGTTCCGGCGCGAGCGAGATCGAGGGCAAGGCTTCGCTGGCCATGGATACGGGGGGTGGCCTCAGCGCCGAGTTCACGGGAGTCCTCGATCCGGCGCTGGTCGGTGTTGCGGCGCCCCTGACAGAGTTAAGATTGACGGCGACGGGGATGCTTGCTGCGGTCGATGTCGATCTGGCGCTGACGACGCGGGCCGCCCCGTCGAGCGCTCTCCCCACCACCGCAGCAAGGTTCGGCCTCGAGGCCCGGGCGCTGGGTTCGCCGCGCGGGCAGTTCGTGATCACTGGCGAAGGCCGGAGCTGGCCGGTGGGCTTTCTGGAAAAGTTGCTCGGCGACAACGCGCAGGACTGGCGCCTGCGGGCCGAGGGCGCACTCGCGGGTCGGGATCTTCGCACTGGCCGGTTCGACCTCGCTGCGGTCTCGGATGATGGCCGGCGGCACGAGTTGATCCTCGACGCCCGCGTTTCCGAGAGTGGACCCTCTGGTCCGGGGATCGGACTCCGCGTGTCTCAGGCGACGCTCGTCTTGCCGGGCGACCATCGGATCGCCCTGGGGCGGTCCGCGGAGATTTTATTTGACCACGAGGCCATCACGGTTCGCGATCTGGAGTTGCAGGCCGATGGCGGGCGCTTCGCTCTCGCCGGAGTCCTGGCCCGGCGCGGCGGCCGTTCGAGTGACCTGATGGCGACGCTCGACGGTCTGCCTCTCAAGGTGCTCTGCCTTGCCGCCGGCGCCGAGGACGATTGCGACGGGCGTCTGAGCGGCGGGCTGGTCGTGCGGGGGGACCCCGACCGGCCCGAGATCCGACTCGACCTCGCCGCACGTGCGCTCGCCGTTGCGGAGGAGTCCTACGGTGGTTTGACCGTCTCGGCGCGGGTGGCGCCGGGCGGTCCGCTGGTGGCGAACGTCGATCTGGGCGTGCGGCGACTCGGGCAGGCTCGCGCGGACCTGCGCCTGCCGCTCGTCTTCATCGAGGGGCTGCCCGCGCTCGCAGCGGAGGCGCCGCTCGTGGGCCATCTCACGGCCGAGAGCCTTGCCGTAGCTGGCCTGCGACCCTTGATTGCGGGCGATCTTCTGGAACTCGACGGCACAGTCGATGCCAAACTTTCTCTGTCCGGGACGGTGACGAAACCGGTGGTCGAAGGCTTCGTGCGGGCGCGTGGGCTCGACATCGGTCTCGACTCGCCGGAGGTCCGGTTGAGCGATGGTCGCTTCGATTTCCGCTTCGGTCGTGATGCCTGGGTCCTGTCGGATCTCGCCTTTGACCAGGGCCGGGTGGCGGGGGCGGGCGTGGCCCGGCTCGTAGCGGGGGCGAGTCCGGCGCTCGATTTCGATTTCCGGCTGGACCGGGCCCTGCTCATGCAGACGGCCGAGATCGAAGCTGCGGTCAGCGGCGATACCGCGCTCGGCGGCACGCTTGCCGCGCCGGTGCTGAAGGGCACGTTGGTGGTGTCGCCGGCAACGCTGCGTCCGGCGGTCGGGAGTGGTGGGCCCGGCGCGGCCGATCCGACGGTGGAGGTGAGCTACGAATTCGACCCGGCTGCGGCGTGGCCGGCCGGCGTGCCGCCCGAGGAGACCGCAGACGAGGCGGAGATGCGCCGACGCGGTGCGGCCGCGGGCTGGCCCGTGGCCGCGGCCACCGTGGAGCTGGACGTGACCGTCGGGCCACGGGTGGCCGTGCGGCGCTTTGATGCGTTCGCCGACCTGGCCGGGAGTGTGGCGATCCGCAAGGCGCCCGGTGGTTCGCTCGCGGTCAAGGGGGAGATCGCGTCATCGCGCGGCTGGGTGGTGTTTCAGGGCCGGCGCTTGCGCATCGAGCGGGCGCGACTCCTCTTCGCCGGTGACGATCCGCCTGATCCCTTACTCGACATACGCGCGGTGTACGACGCGCCGCACTACCGGGTGACGGTGGCGGTCGAGGGTACGGCCGGGGCACCCCGCGTGCGACTCTCGAGCATGCCGCCACTCGAGGAGCGCGATGTGCTCTCGGTGCTGCTCTTCGGCGAGCCCGCCGCCCGACTCACGACCGATCAGTCCAACGTGCTTCAGCAGCAGGCGCTGGCGATGCTCGCCTCCTGGGTCGCTCCAGAATTAGAGGGCTCGATCCTCGACCAGCTCGGGCTGACGAGCCTCACCTTCCGCATGCCCTCGGGCGATACGGCGGGGACGGTCGGGTTGGGTCGCTACCTCACCGAGGAGATCTTCGTCTCGGTCGGGCAGGATTTCGGCGGTCCTGTCGGTGGCACCGGGCGTCAGCTCGATGGTCTGGTCGGCACCTCGGTGCAGATCCAGTACCGCTTCTCGCCCACCATCGGCATCGAGGCGGGCTCCTCGACCCAGGGGGAGAGCACGATCGATCTCTTCTGGCGCCGTCGCTACTGAGGTCCCGGGGGCGGCCGGCCCGGCTGGAGTGCAGCTCGTCCTGGGGGCGCCAGCGATGCCCCCGCCGCTCTATCTTTGCCCCGGCCTCCCGACCATGATTCCCCGACGTGGAGGAGCTCGATCGAATTCGCGAAGTCTATGCGGACCGGGCTCGGCAGGGGCTCGATGCGCGCTGGGCCGCGGGAGATGCCGCAAGCCGATTCATCTACGCTGGCCGGCGCAGGGCGGTGTACCAGGCGCTGGCGCGGCGGGGACTCCTGCCGCTGGCCGGTCGTGATGTGATTGACGTCGGCTGCGGGGACGGCGGCGTGCTGGGCGAGATGGTGGCGCTTGGCGCGGACCCGCGTCGCTGTGCCGGTGTCGATCTCCTGCCCGAACGCATCGCGGCCGCCCGTCGAACGTGGCCCCCCATGCGATTTGAGTGCGGCGACGCTGCTCACCTGCCGTGGCCCGCGGCGTCGTTTGACGTCGCACTACAGTTCACGCTCCTGTCCTCGATTCTCGACGGGGAGCTCCGGGACGCGATCGGCCGGGAGACGATGCGCGTGCTGCGGCCCACCGGGACACTCCTAATTTACGATTTTGTCTGGAACCCGACCAACCCCGATACGCGGGGTGTGGGCGCGCGTGAGCTGCGGCGACTCCATCCGGATCGCGAGGTGCACATCCGCCGGGTCACGCTGGCGCCCCCGCTCGCGCGGCTGGCGGTGCAGGTCTCGCCGCTCGTCGGCCGAGCGCTGGAAGCCGTGCCCGTGCTGCGCAGCCACGTCCTCGCGACCGTCTGTCGGCCCGCTCCACGCAGTGCCTGACTCGCGCCGCGGCGGGTTGTGTGGCCGGCGCTATCCCGCGGCGAGCAGGGCCAGAGTCGAGGGGGCCTCTGCACCGCTCCAGATCTCGAGCACGGCGTCGACCGCGGCCCGGTCGCCGATGTGCTCGCGGTTGTCTACTTGGTCGGGCTCTTCGCGGCCTTCACGACTTCGTGCTGGCCCTTGCCGAGCGTCCGCCGCTGGAGCGCGTTTCAGCGGATCCAGTCGATGTGCCTCCTCTTCCTGGTCGTGTCGTACGCGCCGCATTTGAGCTGGGAGCGGGCCTGGCTGCTCTTGCACGACTCGATCCAGAATTCGCGCGACGCCGCGTGGGCCTATTCCTGGTGGGCCTACATCGACGGCGGTGACATGCGGTACGCGACCGCGCCCCCGACGCTCCCGACGATGGAGGTGTTGTCGGTCACCAACGGCGTGCTCGGGAGCGTGGGTTTCTACCGGTGGGTTCGATCACGCGGCACCGATCCGGTGGCCGTCCTTCTCTTCATGGCGACGGCGGTGGTGCACCTCTACTCGACCTCGCTCTATTTTGGTGGGGAGATTCTCGCGGGTCTGCCCAACGTGGACACGACCAGCTTTCTCGACACCTGGATGAAATTTGGCCTTGCCAACGCGCGGTGGATCGTCTTCCCGTGGTTCGTTCTCTACTGGGGCGGGCGCCTGGTCTCTGGAATGGGGCTCCGGTCGGCCTGAGAGGGGCGGGGCGCAGGCCGCCTCAGCGTGCAGATCCTGGCGGCTACTTGGGCCCGCAAGCCACGCCGGGGGCGACCTCTGGGCCTGCGCAACACCCCGCATCTCCCGAACTCGGACCTCGCGCGGGGCTTGATGGCGCTCGCGTGGCTCAGGTGGGCCGGGCGAGCCGGCGGCGGACGTGCTCGCCGCGGCGCTCGACGGTGGCCTGGCGCTCCTCGGGCGTGACAACGGGCGTAGCCAGCGGGAGAGCCGCCCGGAGTTCGCCGATCGGCACGATCCGGGTCTCCGGGATGGGTGCGTGAGTGGCCTGATTCCAGCGGTAGATCATCGAGCCCTCGCGCCGGTCGCCGGGGTCGAGCCAGTTGGGCACGCCTGGATCACGGCGAGAGCTCACGGCCCGGAACACGCCATTGGCGTCGATGTGTGCTTGATGGCCGTTGAGGCTGTTCTGGGCGCCGGCGTGGTCGAGCGACGCACTCAAGTAGTTGCCCAGATGCAGGCTCCAGTACTTTGCCGGCGGCGGCGTCACCTCGATCCGGAGTGCCTGATCGTCGGCCAGGTCGAAATAGCCGATCCCGAAGGTCTGGTACTTCTGCGCTGCACTCGCCACGGCGCCGAGTCCACCCTGGTCATCCGGGAAATGATTTGCTTCGGCGCGCTTGGCGCTGGCGACCCGTGCCCACTACTCGGTGTTGTCGTGGACGAAGGCGCCGAGCGCGGCGAGTTGGCGGGCGATGCGGCCGGGCGGGGGGGCCTGAACCACGCGCCGCTCGCCCGGATCCATCCGCTCGATCTCGAAACTTGCCGGCAACTCGTTGTCCCAGTCGTGGAAGAACTGCCGCACGATCAGGGCGGTTGCGTCTTGGGGCAGGTCGATCCAGTTGCCGGATCTGGGCTCGCCGCCGAGCCAGATTTCACAATTTCCGTCGGAGTGACCGGGCCAGCACCACGTCGCGGATCACCATGGGTACGAGCGGGGTGGGGGCGCCCCCACGGGTAAGCCCCTATTTGCATCCAGTCTAACCCTTAAAGAACGACAGGGAGGTGGAAAGAATCATCACGCGTTCCGAGGAAAGGAGTTCTAATGGCGCCAGGAAATGGCAATGCCACGGGTGTTCGTGGCGCCTCCCTGGCGAGACCCATGATTCGGCACCCCGACAACCGAGATTTGCGCCCTTGGCCACGCGGCCGGGCGCAAGGAGCGAGACCATGACTGGAACCAGAAGAACCGAGACGGACACCATTCGCGGAGCCATGATCGGTCGTTGGTTCGGGGCGCTGGTCGCGACGATCGTCGTGGCGAGAGCCCAACCGCAGCAGCGTTGCCGCCGGATGGTTCGGCCCATGCGCGCACGCCTGAACGGGCTCCTGTTCTGTCTGTTGACCCTCGCCGTGCTGCCCGCGCACGCCGAGGACCGTCCGATCACCGGCTTCAAGCTGAGCGTCAGTCGCACGCCCACCGGAACGGGCCTCCTCGAGCAGATGGTGTTCGAGTCCAAGGACACTGGTTTGATCGGGCCAGCCAGTGGCGGTGCAGACGATCCCTCATTGGTGGGAGCGACGATAGAGGTATTTTCCGAGCGCGACGGACTCACGGCGCCGATCCTGGTGCCGCCCGCAGTATCCGCCGTGCCGGCGCAGTGGAAGTCGCCCAAGCCGAATGACTACGTCTTCACGCACGTTGACGCGCCGGCCGCACCCAGCACTGTGCGTCGTTTGGATCTGCGCAGTGGCGTCAAGCTACGCCTGGTCGCCTATACCGCGCCATTCGCGCTCGCTGGCGGGACGGGTGCAACGGTGGTGCGCGTGAGCCTGGGCAGCGTGCGCTATTGTGCGCGCTTCGAGAGCAGTGCCGTTCGCACGGACAAGCCCGGTCGCTTCCTGGCCAAGGGCAGCACCAGTGAACCGCTCGCCGATTGTTCCGATCTTGCACTCGGCATCAGCCGGCCCATTCTGCCCTCTCCGACACGGGCCTGCCCGACCTTGGCGAATGGCTCCAATGCCATACTCGACAAGGTGGTCAAGCTCTGGGTCGGCCCGACGGCGACGACGCAAAGCGGGCCGTTCGTGTTTGTGTGGCATGGGCGGCTCAGCACCCCGGAGTTTGCGGTGGACCGCCTCTTGCCGGGCGCCCAGCTCCAGCGGATCCTCGACATGGGAGGTGTGGTCGCCGCGTTCGAAGGCGACGGAACCATTGTGGAGTTCGCCAATTATCTCCCGGCATCCGATGAACTGCTTGGCTGCGCACTGGAACAGTTTGCGATCGACACGCGGCGCATTCACTCGATCGGGTTCAGCGCTGGGGGATTGCAGACCACGAAGCTGAGCCAGGCGCGATCCAACTACATCGCCAGCGTCGTGGCGTACTCGGGTGGCTTCCGCGCACCGTTCCAGAACCCCGACAACAGGTTCCCGGCACTGGTCGTGCACGGTGGCGCGACAGATGTCTATATCATAAATTTCGAACCGCTCTCCGTGGCGTACTACGACGAGATCGTCGCCGCGGGGCACTTTGCGATCCTGTGCAACCACAACGGCGGGCACGCCGTGCCGGAGGTTTTTGCGGACGGTCTGGCGGTAGATTTCATGCTTGATCATCCCTTTGGCAGGTATCGCTCGCCGTACGTAGGCGGTCTGCCGTCCGGCTACCCATCCTACTGCAGCGCCTCCGAATAGACTGACGCTAGCGGTGCCGTATACGGCTCCTTCGGGGGCGCTTCCGAGACCTCTCCGGAGGAGGCCGGAGGCGCCGGGAGTGCGCGTGATCTGTCGCCTGATTCTCGTGGGCGAAGAGCAAAGATGGTCGCGCGGCGGCCCTCATCCCGCCAGCGTGCGGCGGTAGAGTTCGCGCATCTCCTCGGCATGGTGCGTGAGGTCGTCGGGATCCCAACCGCGGGTGGCGATGGGCGGATGGACCACGACGTGGACCGTGCCCGCGCGCATCACCAGGCCCCGACGCGGCAGGACGAGGCCCGCGTCGTGGATCACGATGGGTACAATCGGTACGCCCGCGGCCACGGCGAGCCGGAAAGCGCCGAGGTGGAAGCGCCCGGGCTCGGCTGAGGGGCTGCGCGTGCTCTCGGGCGCCATCGCGACCGACCAGCCTTGACGTAGGCGCTCGACCACGGGGGCCAGAGCCTTGGCGGCGCGTGCCCGGTCGCCGCGGTCGACGAAGACCACGCCCGCGAAGGCAAACGCGGGTCCGAGGATGGGGTTGCGGCGGATTTCCTGCTTGGCGAGCGGGACGATGTCGCGGCGCAGCAGCGCACAAACCAGGATCGGATCGATGCCGCTCTGGTGGTTCAGGATGAAGACTGCCGGGCGGGGCTGGTCGAGATGCTCCGCACCTTCGACCGCGAGCTTCACCCCGGCCGCCGCGAGGCCCTGCCGACCCCACAGGTCAAGGGCACGGTTGATCGCACGGCGGCGGTTGCCGGTCCTGACGAGCACGCCGATTCCGGCCGCGAGGCCGGGGAGGATGGCGGCCAGAGCGAGCAGCGTTCGCAGCAGATCACCGGCTCGGGGACGGCGCGCACCGGCCGGGTTCACGGAACGCCCCCGGCACAGATCTCGCGGCGTCCGGCTGTGACCGGGCGATCGGGCCGGCGCGAGCACGGGCTCATGGCGTAGCTCTGCGGGTAGGCGCCGGCTTGGCACGGGCCCTGGAATCGCGGAAGAGGCCCCCGGTCAAGGCATCAAACGCCCGGCCGGCGCGGCCACCCGTGACCGCATCGAGCGCACCACCGACGGCGTTACCGCCGTGGTCGCCGATCAGATCGCGCACGCTCTGTGTGCGGGTGACGAAGCGCGGTTCGGCCAGCGGGCCCTCGATTTGCACCACCACCGGCAGCGCGAGCATGCCCTCGGCGCCCTCGAGAACGTCGCCGATGAGCGTGGGCCGGCCCAGGCGGCGAGCGAGGCTTGGGCCGACGTGTGGGGTCAGCACCACGTCCCATGCGCCGGCGCCGCGCAGATCGACCGTACCTTTGGCCTTGACGTTGGTGAGATCGCCCCCGGCGTCGGCGTGGCGGATATCGAGTCGGCCGTCGCGCACCAGGGCCTCGCCGCCGAAGGACGAGAAGGCGAGCCGCGTGAACGCATCGACGCCCGTTGCCCGAGCCAGCGCTCCGAGCACGGCGAAACCCTCGAGTCGACCATCGCTGACGTCGAAGGTGACGCGGCCGTCGAGGCGATCGAACAGGTCGGGGCCGCGCGAGGACTCCGACGCACCCGTGACGTCGAGATCGAGCCGGCCATCGATGCGGCGCGAGCCGGCAAAGGCGTCCATCAAAGGCTCGAGCCGGATCTTCGAGCCCTTCGCCGTGAAGTGCATCGCGTCGTCTTCGCCCGCGCCGAGGCGCAGTTCGGCAGCGAGTTTCCCCTCGGCGAACGCCGCGCTGTCGACGCGGCCCGCCATCACGCCGGAGTGTCGGTCGAGGTGTCCCGTGAGGGCGCCGATTTCGACCTGACGGTAGCGCGTGGAACGGACCTGAAGCGAGAGGTCCAGGTCGGGCGCGAGCGGGTCCGCCGGCCGCGTCACGGCCGACGGCGTCGCGCTGGCGCCCGCGGCGGCACGCAGCGGCGTGGCTCCGGGAGACGCGGACCCGGTCGCGCGGTGTGGATCGATGAAGGGGCGCACCCAGGGCGTCAAGTCCACCCGATCGAGCGTTGCCTGCAAGGCGAGCCGCCCGCGCGTGGTGCCTGCGGCCGGTGTCCATGCGACCCCGGCCGACAGTTCGCTTTCCTTTGCGGGCATGGCGCCGGAGCTTCGCCACGCGTGCAGGTCGAGACTGAGCGGACCAGCACTGGTGCGCCGCCCGGCGAACTCGAGGGTCAGCATCTCGGGAGTTTGCTTGTCCGGGAGCGCGAAAGTGACGCGCTCGGTGGCCTGCATCTCGACCCGTCCGTCGGCAAAAGATTCGATATTTGCATCGCCGTTCACGGGCAGCGGGCCAGCCCACGGCTCGATCTCGATTCCCGCCAGGGTGAGCCAGGGCAGGAGCAGAACGCCGCTGGCGCGGGCGTGGAGCGAAAGGGGCCTGCTCAGGCGACCAAGTGTCGGCTGGATCCGCAGGGCCAAGTCGAGTCGGCCGGGCTCCTTGGGCGATTCCAGGCTGGCCTGGACGACCTGCTCACCAGCAGCCGGGAGTCGCGCGTCGAACGAGAGCATGATCGGACGCACGCCACCGCCCGGCAGGCCGAGGGTGAGCGTAGGCCGGCCGCTCAGGGTGAGCGTGCGCTCGCTGTCGCCACGAACCGTGAGCTTGCCGTCGAGCGGCAGAGCGCCGGCGTTGCTGCCCGGATCGAAGAGGAAGGCGTCGAGCCAGGGCCGCAAGATGAAGTCCGCGGTGTCCGCCTGGAGATCGAAGCTGGGCCCTGCGGCCGTGGAGGTATCGACCGTACCCCGCAGTGTTGCGACTCCGCGGGCCTGGCTCAGGCGCGCCCGTGCAACGGTGAGGCGACTCCAATCGTGAAGGGTGACCTCGAGTTCGCTGGCGAGATCGGGCAGCGTGATCGCGCGGCCGTCCTCGAGGATCGAGAGGGCCGCGGTGCGCGCCGTGCCGCTCAGGTCGATGGTGTCGCCCCGGTCGCGCACCGTCATGGCCAGGGTTGCACTGACGCGGCCACGGCACAGGGCTGCGAGCGGGGACTCGGCCAGCAAGGGGGCCAGAGATCCGAGCGGGAGCTCGGCCAGAGTGAGTGTGAGCCGGACCGGCTTTGCGGCTGCCGGAGCGGTCGTGCCCGTTGCTGCGGTAGCGGCAGGCCCGTCGTCCGCCCGGAGATCGAGCGTCAGGGGTTCGTCGAGGCCGAGCGATATTCGAGGCTTGCCCGCGAGCTCGACGTTGAGCGCGAGCGTTTGCACTGCGAGGGTCTCGAGCGCGGGATCGAACGTGGCCTCGAGGTCGAGGGCACCACCGAACACCGGTGCTGCCGGGACGGCGAGCGTGGCTGCGCGCAGCGAAAGCTCGGCATCTGCGTGGAGCGGCGCGCCCGGCTCGCGGTCGAAGCGCAGCTTGCCTTGAAGCAGGCCCTGTTCGAAGGCGAGCCACGCGCTGGGTGGGGCGAACCTGGCGAGCTGTCCCAGGTCGAGGTCCATGACGTTGAGTTGTCCGTGCGCGCCGAGTTCGTCGAGCTTGCGGGAACGCGCGAGGCCACCGAGTACGACCTGGCCCGCGAGCTGACCGGGTGTCGTGCCCGTGCGCGTGGCGGTGAGAGAGCCGCGAGCGGTGAGCTCATCCGGTGAGGTTCGAGTGGTCTCGAGCCCCCCGGTCAGCGTCACCAGCGGCTTTGCGGGTTGCTCGGCAGTGGCGTTGAGGTCGAGCTTCCAGGAATTGAGCACCGCCGTGCGATCGATGGCGAGAGTGGCGGTGGCGCGCACGCCACCCTGCTGGGTCGTGGTGGCAGCGTCACCGGTTTCGCCGGGGAGCCGAGCCATGGTGGTCTGCCAGCGGCCGGCCAGGGAAAAGTTGCCGCTCGTTCCGGGAACGAAGCCGTTCGCGTCGAGGATCAGAGGGCCGAGCTGGCTGATCGCGCCGCCGGTCTCGCGCACGACAAGGGTGGCGTCACGGAGCGAAATTACGTCGGCCGCCACGGGTAGCGCGGTGTCGAGAGCGAGCACACCCAGGGCTCGCGCCGCGATTTCTTGCAGCACGCCCTCGGCTTCGCCCGGCGTGCCGTCCTTCGCGGCAGGAGCGGCCCCAGCCGCGAGCGCCGACTCATCTGCCGCGATTGCCGCCGCTGGCGCTGCGGTCTCGATCCGCACGCCCTCTGCGCGCAGAGAGTCGAGCCGGATGGGCGTTTCGAAGAGCGCGCGTCCGGCAAAGCCCGCCTGGATCTGCGCCGCCCGGATGTCGAGACTCCGATCGGGAGAACGGTAGCGCAGGTCGCGGGCCTCGAACCTGCCGCCAATCAAGGAGATGTGCGCGTCCGTGGCCGTGAGCTGGCCCAAGCCCAGCACCTCGAACGAGGGCGCAACAAGCCACGTGAAGCCGATGCTGGTCTGCAAGAGGCCCGCAAAGAGCGCCGCGATAGCGACGACCAGGGCCGCAACGAACCAGGCGCGCCGCACGGCCGATCCCTCTCGCAGAGCGGGCCGCGGTTGCAAGCGCGCCCGCTACGTGTCGGCAGCCGCGCGCCCGGCGGGGGCGCACCCGGTGCAACGGCGGCGGGTCGAAGCCCCGCGGACAGGTCCCGTCGGCAGCCGCGCACCCGGCGGGGGCGCACCCGGTGCAACGGCGGCGGGTCGAAGCCC
>SXGS01221155.1_pt1 | contig 14901 bp, 10 predicted proteins | sample 3174681 | NCBI WGS metagenome assembly SXGS01 (sample SAMN11356861, study PRJNA531348) | freshwater metagenome | isolation source: freshwater sample F1-80 | place: China: Fuxian Lake, Yuxi | collected 2017-12-25
GACCGGCTCGGTGAACGGGGCGCTGGAGATGCGCGACGTCGCGCCGGAGTCTCCGGCCGCCCCTCCCGGGGCGCCGGCGTCCGCAGCATCGCGATGCGACGGCGACGACGACGCCGCGCTCCCGTCGTCGCCCGAACGTCCCGGCCGCGAAAGAACGACTCCGATCGCGAGCAGCCCGATCACGGCCGCCGCGACCAAGCCCCGAATCCACCGCGTAGTCATCGCCGCCGAGTGTACACGGTCGAGCGCGGGCGGCCGAAGCCGCCCGCAGGGCGGGATCAGTCGGTGACGTCCCAGACGTCGCCGGAATTCAGGAGCTTGGCGAGATCGCCCTCGCCCTTTTTGGCGCGGGCGGAGGCGATCTGCGCGTGGACTTGCTCGTCGAAGGACTCGCACTTCACGTCGCGGAAGACGCCGATCGGAGTCGGCTGCTGACTCTCGACGAAATGGGCGATCATGAAGGCGATGGCCGGGTTCGCGGCCGTCGGATCCCAAACGATGCACTCGGCTTCGTTTGCGGGCGTGATCTCGAACGTCTCCAACTCGAGCCCGCGGAGACGGACGCCGAGGTGCAGGTTCTTGCCGAAGCGCACCGGCTTGCCCGGCCGCAGATCCACCATGTGATCGTCGCGGACGTCCTTCTCGACCAAGTGGTCCCACGCGCCGTCGTTGAAGATGTTGCAATTCTGCATGATCTCCACGAACGCCGTGCCTTTGTGCTTGGCGGCGGCCTTCAAGACTTCGGGGAGATGCTTCGCGAGCACGTCGCCCGAGCGCGCCACGAACGTCGCGCCGGCGCCGAGGGCCAAAGCCATCGGATTGAACGGACGGTCGAGCGCGCCCATCGGCGACGACTTGGTGACCTTCCCCTGCAACGACGTCGGGCTGAACTGCCCCTTCGTGAGACCGTAGATCCGGTTGTTGACCATCAGGATCTTGAGGTTCACGTTGCGGCGGAGCGTGTGGATCAGATGGTTGCCGCCGATCGACATCGCGTCGCCGTCGCCGGTCACGACCCAGACGTCGAGATCGGGATTCGCAAGCTTGGCGCCCGTCGCGACCGCGAGCGCACGACCGTGGATCGTGTGGAATCCGTACGTCGACATGTAGTACGGGAAGCGGCTGGAGCAGCCGATGCCGGAGATGATGACCGTCTTCGAGCGGTCGAGCTGCAAATCGGCGAAGACCTGCGTGACGGCGTGCAGGATGGCGTAGTCCCCGCAGCCGGGGCACCACCGCACTTCTTGATCGGAACGATAGTCCTTCTTCTGAAGCGGCGCGTTCATCTCAAGCTCCCTTGGCGCACTGGAGGATGCGGTCGGCGACTTCGGACGTCGTGAACGGCCGGCCTTGGACTTTGTTGAAGCGGACGACCGGGATGCCGAAGGCGGCCGACACGAGGGTCGCCAACTGCCCGAGGTTCAACTCGGGGATCAGCACGCGCTCGTAGCGTTTGACGAGTTCGCCGAGATTCTTCGGGAACGGATTCACATGGCGGAGATGGACCCAGCCGACGCTCTCCTTCTTCGCATCGAAGAACTTAAGCGCACCCGCGACGGAGCCCGCCGTCCCGCCCCACGAAAGGACGAGCACTTTGCCCGACGACGCGCCTTCCGGCACGGCCTCCGGGATGTCGTCGGCGATGCCCGCGATCTTCGCCGCCCGCATGCGCACCATGCGTTCGTGGTTCTCGGGCTCGTAATTGACGTTGCCGGTCGTCTCCTGCTTCTCGATGCCGCCGATGCGGTGCTCGAGGCCGGGCGTTCCGGGCTTCGCCCACGGCCGCGCCAGCGTCTCCGGATCGCGGAGGTACGGTTTGAACGCCGCAGGATCGCTCGCGAACGTCACGTCGATCTTCGGCAGGTCCGCGACCTTCGGCAGCCGCCAAGGCTCGGATCCGTTCGCGATGTAGCCGTCGGAGAGGAGCATCACCGGCGTCATGTACTTGATCGCAAGGCGCGCGGCTTCGATCGTCGCGTCGAAGCAATCCGCCGGGCTGGCGCACGCGACGACGGGCAGCGGCGACTCGCCGTTGCGGCCGTACATCGCTTGCAAGAGATCGGCCTGCTCCGTCTTCGTGGGCAAGCCGGTGCTCGGGCCGCCGCGTTGGACGTCGACGATGATGAGCGGCAGCTCGGTCATGATGGCGAGGTTGATCGCCTCGGACTTGAGCGCGACGCCCGGTCCGGAAGTGGTGGTGACGCCGAGTTCGCCCGCCCACGACGCGCCGATAGCGGAGGCGATCGCGGCGATCTCGTCCTCCGCTTGGAACGTGATGATGCCGTAGTTCTTGTAGGCCGCGAGTTGGTGGAGGATGTCGGTCGCGGGAGTGATCGGATAGCTGCCGAGCATGAGCTTCAGGCCCGAAAGCTTCGCCGCCGCCACGAGCCCGAGCGCGAGCGCTTCGTTGCCCATGATGTTGCGGTAGCGCCCGGCCGGCAGATGCGCCGACGCGACTTCGTAGCGCGAGTGGAAGAGTTCGACCGTCTCGGAGTAGTTCCAGCCTGCCGTGAGCACGCGGCGGTTGGCCTCCGCGATCACCGGATCTTTCTTGAACTTGTCGGTGATCCACTGCAGCGTCGCCTCGAGCGGCCGGCTGAAGAGCCAGTAGGTCATCCCGAGCGCGAAGAAGTTCTTGCAGCGGAGCGCGGCCTTCGGATCGAGGTTCAGATCCTTGACCGATTCGATCGTCAGCTTGTTCAGATCGACCTGCACGACCTGCCAGCGCGAAAGCTCGCCCGTCTCGAGCGGGTTCTTCTCGTAGTTCGCCTTCTTCAGATCACCTGCGCCGAAATTGCCGACGTTGACGATGATGATGCCGTTCGGCTTGACGTCCTTGTAGTTGACCTTCAAGGCGGCCGGGTTCATCGCGACGAGGACGTCCGGCGTGTCGCCCGGCGACGTGATGTCGTACGACGAGAAGCGGACTTGAAAGCCCGAGACTCCGGGCAGGGTGCCGGCCGGGGCGCGGATCTCCGCCGGGAAGTCCGGGAACGTCGCGATGTCGTTGCCGATCAACGCCGAGGTGGTCGTGAACTGACCGCCCGTGAGCTGCATGCCGTCGCCGGAGTCGCCCGCGAAACGCAGCACGACTTCCTTGGCGGTTTCGGTGGTGCGATCGATCGTCATGTGGCGCTTTGGTCCTGTGGAGTGGAATCGCTGGCGCGGCGGTCCGAGTCCGCCGCCGGTCTGGGCGAGGGCATGCTAACTAGCGTGCGAAGTCTCGACGCGGCGAAATCGGGCGCCGTGATTCGTCGGAACGGCCGCCTCTTTGAGTTTCTTCCGACCGTCTCCCTTTCGGCGCCGGAGCCGCCTTAAGGAAGCGTCCGGGGGGGCTTCAGCCGAATCGAGGGGTAAGGCGGAATCCGTCGCGGAGAAGCACGAAACCCGCCGTCGACCGGCCGCCGGTCGAAGGGCGCAGCAGCGTCCCGTCGGCCGAGCGGATGCGCACGAGCAGCGCGGCGTCGTCCGCCGGGAATCCCCGGAAGAATGCCGAGCGATAGACGGAGGTCGGGACGCCTTCGACGGGTGCAAAATCGACGCCGTCGAATGCGACGCGGCCGGCGGGCTCGCGGCGGACTTCGACGTCTACGCGGGGCGGCGGAGGGAGATCGCCTCGTGCGACCGCGCCGTCCGGACCAGCGGCGAAAAACAGGGCGACGACCGTCTCGCCTGCCGTGCGCGCCAGTCGAAAGCCGACGAGCCGGAGGCCGCCGTCGAACGCGATGTCGACCGGTACGACGTCCGCGTGCGACAGATCGTCGGCGGCGGCTCGACGCGGCGGAGCGAAGGAGGGGCGGGCCGCCATAAGGGCGAAAGCGTCTTCCGCGGTCGGGCGGGCGCGCGCCACGGATTCCAACCGGAGTCCCAAGGCTTCCGCGAACGTCGCCGCGGCCTCGACCTTCATCCAACGCTCTTCAATGAAGACGTAGTCGGCGTCGAGCATGCGCGTCCGAAGAACTGCAGGATCCGAGATTTCGGAGATCATGCCGCAATAAGCCTGTGCGCCGAGTCGGGCCGTCTCATAAGCGAGCGTGACGTGGCAGCACAGTGGATGCGGGCCGATCGACGGCGCATCGCCGAACAAAAGGACCGGCTGCCGACCGCGCGAAGGCGTCGCGATACGCTCCGCGAAGGACCGCGCGGGCCACGGCTCGGCCGCGGGTTCCGCCTTCAAACGGTAGTCCTTCAATAGGGCCCCGAACATGACGTCCGGCGAGGCGTCGAGCGCGAACGATCCGATCTTCACCCGCGGCGCCGCAGCGTCGGAAGGGCGCCCGATCCAGATCAGGTTCCAAAGCGCGACGACGACGGCCAGGGCGGCGAACACGACGCGCGAACGCCCCCGGAGACCGCCGCACGCGGCGGCGATCACGACGCCGCCAAAGGCCGCGGCGCCCGTCAAATAGAACGAACCGCCGGCGGTCTGCCCGAAAGTCAGCAACGCCGCGGTCACGATAAGCTCGGCGCCGAGGATGCGCCCGTCGAACGAAGCGAACCGGGCGACGCCGTCACGGCCGGAAACCTCCGAGGTCTGAACGGCGTCCGGAGCTTTCCGGTGCGCGCGCCGCGCCTGCACGATGAGGATTACGGTTCCGATCAGGACCATCGCGGCGAGCGCCGGCCCGAAGCCGTCGACGAACATCGCCCGCGGGTAGTAGAGAAGGCGACGCGGATCGAGCACGGAAAGGCCGCCCGACCAGTCGGACTGTCCCGTCTCCCCGGCGACGGCGCCGACGCGGGCGAGGACAAGATCGAGATTGCGGAGGTAATAGGGCCCGGCCAAGAGGAACGCCGCCGCCACGGATGCGAGCGCCCCGCGAATCACCGTCCAACGCGTCGCCGTCGAGCGAAGACCGACGACGAGTGCCGCGACTCCCCCGCCGATCACATAGAGCGGGACCAGGTTCTTGAACCAAAGTGCAGCGCCGGTCCAGAGGCCGAACGCGACGGCCCACTTGAGCCTGGTGAAGCCTTGCGAGCGAAGCAAGGCGTCCGTAGCCCACAAGAGGCAGGCCGCCATCGGGAACTGCGGGTAGAGCGGGCGGAGCGACAACGCGACGACCGGGGCCGTCGTCGCGACCAACGCGCCGAGAAGCGCCGGTCCGCGGCCCGCGAACCGTCTCGCCAAGCGATAGGCGCCCGCCGCGAACAAGAGGAGGAAGACGCTTTGCACGCGGACGGCGTCGCGCGGCAAGATGTCGTCGTCCGGTGACGCGAGCGCCGCGGCGGCGGCGATCCCCGGCGCATGATGCGAACGCAGGCCGCCTGCGACCGCGAAGAACTCGGCCGGGCCGCCCCGCACCATCGCACGGCGAAGCTCGAGCGCCGGGACTCGGTAGGCCGCGGCGTCGCCGAAGAGCGGACGGGCGTCGTATCCGTTCCGCTCCATCCATCCGGCCGTGCTGAAGCCGTGGAGGCCGGCCCAAAGCACCAACAGAAGCGCGACCAAAAACCGCGGGCCGTACGGCTTCCGTCCGGCGGCGGTCTGATCGTCCTGCGACATGTCGAGAACTTCTTGCGGCTCAGCGGACGGCGAGCAGCATCCCTTGCGTCACCTTGATCGCGCCGGTGGCGGTGTCGATCTCCGCGACTTGGGCGTAGACGTCGGTCCCCGAAAGAGCCGGCGTGTTCGGCACCGGGATCGGCTGCACCGTGAACGGCGCGGTCGCCGGTGCGACGAGCCCCGGGAACGGGAAGATCAAGTTGTTGAGATCGACGTAGATCGAGCAGGAGGCCGCGCCCGAGAAATTGCCGGCGCTCACGAAGGCGTCCGGGTTGCCCGAGAGGAGGAAGTACGCCGTGCGGCCCGCCGTCGTTCCGTTGGCGCGCAATTGGAAGGCGGCGTTGCCGATCGACGGAACCCCTTGCGTGGTCATGGTGATGGCGCCGACCGCGGGGCAAGAGACGCCGAACGATTGCACCGATGCGACCGGGACGGTCGGCGGCGTCACGACGACGAGTCCGGCGCCGTACGCCGTTTCGCCTGCGTTGGTCATCTTGATCGCATAGCCGCCCGGCGGCGCCGCGGCATTGACGCTGATTGCGAACGACTTGAAGCCGCTCCCGGCGAGGCTGCCGGAGTTGGTGCTCGGGCCCGAGATGGTCACGTAGGGCGAATCGATCGAGAACGCCCCGTCCGGAAGCGTGTTGAAACCGATGCCCCAGATCTGGATGAACTGCGCGGCGCCGGGGGCGAAGACCGCCGGACGACCGGACGAGAAGCCGAACCCGCCCGTGCCCGAGGCGGACGCGGTGGCGGCGGTCGGATTGAGCGCCGGCGCGGTCGTCGTGACGGTGATGTTGCCGACGTTCGAAGCGACGGCGGCGCGAACCGGCACGAACGTCGGCGTCGCATTGCCGCCCAACGACGTCGTCAGAAAGGACGTCGAAAACGTGATGCCGTTCCAACCGCTGAAGCTCAGATTGGAAGTGTTCATCGGACCGTTGATCGGCTCGACCGTCACCTTGTAGACGCCGACCGGTACGCCCGAAATGCTGAACGCGCCCGAGGCCGTCGCGACGGCGCCGGGACCGACCGTGCCGCGGATGACGTCGGTCAGAAAGACATGCGCGCCCGCCGCGCCGCCGCCGGTATTCTTGAGAATCGTACCGGTCACCGTGCCGTACCCGGGCGGAAACGTCACGGGCGCCGTCGGGTAGAGCTGGCGTACGCCCGCTTCGTCGTCGCGCTCGAACGAACGCAGAATCGTCTGCTCCGGATAGACGAACGGAAACATCGACGCATGGCAGAGCGGCGAGTGGTCGAGCCCCAAGGCGTGACCCGCTTCATGGGTCGCCACCGCCTGCAAGTCGTACTGGCCGGCCGTAGCGTTCGTCGTGAAATTGAACGCCGGGTTGAACACCATGTCGGTCTCGACGATGGTGTTGCCCGGGACCGAATAGAAGAACGCCGTGATCGCGAGCGCCCCGCCGACGGCCGCGACGTTGCCCGTCGTATTCGCCATCGAAATCAGGTTGGCGCCGTTCGACGTAAACGATCCGCCGGTGAATCCGATGTCTCCGGTTCCGGACTGCGTGCCGGTGTTCACGAACGAGAGGCCGGCCGCCGTTCCGGCCGTAGCCATCGCGGCGTCGATCGCCGCCGTCACGGCGCCGCCGGTCACGTTCGTCGCGGCCGCATTACCCGTCCATTGCTTGTAGTTGACGGTCGCGCCCGTCGGCCAAGCGATCGTCTGCGTCGCGGCGGGCGTCCCGACGTACGAAGGCGCATAGGCGACGGAAACATAGGCGAAGACGCCGACGAGAGCGACGGTCAGCGCGACGCCTCCGAGACGACGACGGCTCACTTGCCACCGTCCTTCTTCGCGGGCGGCTTCGGCAAGGCGTCGATCATGGCCGTCGTGCGCGCCTTGAACGCGCGGTACTCGACGGCGTTCGGGGCGCGGAGATCGTCGCCCGCGAAGTAGGCGGCGACCACATGCTCGTGGTTGCTGGTCGCGAGCCCGCGGCCGGGCCGGACTGCGTCGGCGCCGAGGACGAACTTGCCTTGGGTCCAGCCGAGCGTCCGCCAGAAGCCTTGGGCATCCTTCGTCAGAAAGACGAGGACGTCTTCACCGACCTTGTATTGCGGAGCCCCGGCGACGCGCATCCCGACCGTACCGACCTCTCCGCCGAGTTCGCGCAGCGAAACCGAGGTTCCCGTCGCGCCCTTCCAACTCTCCGTGACGTCGAGCGTCGTCGTCGTCCAAATGAAGCGTCGGTCGACGTCCCAACCAGGAGCGGTCGTTCGGACGACGCCGCGCACGACGGCCTCGGAGTTCTTGACGAGGTCCGCCAAGTCCTGCCGGATGATGATCGTGCACTGCGCGACCGGTGCGACGACGAACGCGCACAGGGCGACGAGAACGGGGCGTAAGAATGACTTCATGGCTGCTCCGGAGCGCGCGATGTGGGTCGCGCAGTGTGCTTCATAAGGAACGGGGCGCACGGAAGCAACAGTCTATGAGCCGAAAACGGACGACGCCGAAAGCAGATCAAAGAGCCCGTGAATCGACGGCGGCGAGCAACGCATCGACCGTCAGATGGTCGCCGGCGTGGGCGCCGTACGACGCGACGACGACGCGCCCCTTGGCGTCGACGACGAAGGCGCCCGGTAGGACGAAGACGTCGCCGACCGGCTTCCCGTTGCGAAAGCCCTTGCGGAAGGCCTCGAGCCCTCGCTTCAGGACCCGGAATCCGAACAGCGCGAAGGGGCCTCCGCGCCGTAGCCCGAAGGCTTTATGGGCGGCGCCGTCGCCGGAGCACGCCGCGCGGAACGGCAATTCGAGCGACGTCCAAAAGAGCCGCGACTGCTCGGGCGTCGCCATGACGACCGGCACGACCTCGAGGCTCCGAGCCGTCAGATCCGCCGCTCGTGAACGCAGCTCGACGAGCTGCTCGCGGCAGAACATTCACCCGAGGTGGCGGACGAAGACGAACGCGGTGAGCTGCGGGCCGCGTAGGGCGAGCAGCTTCTTCGAAGATCCGTCGAGCATTCGGACGTCGACGTCCGGGGCGGCGGAACCCGCTTCGAGCCGCGCGCGTCGCTGAAACATCAGGAACACCTTTGCGTCCCGATCCCGGCTGCCCCCCGGCGGAACGCGTGGTAGTCATAGCCGCCGCGGCGCTTCACCGCCGGCAAAAACGACGACGGCCGCCGCTCCCGTCGGGAGCCGCGGCCGTCGTCTCGGATTCAAGGACTAAGAAGTCCTCTGATGTCCCTCGCTCAGTTCGCACCCGGCGTCGTACCGCCGGTTTGCGTGTTGCCCCGCACCTTCGACGTCAATTCGCCGAAGATGGATCGAGCATGCTTGAGGGTCACTTCGAGTTTCTTCTTTTCAGGTACTCGCCCGGAGTACTCCTTGAACCCGCCGCCTCAGCATCCTCCGAAGCGGCCTTCGCGGACGACCGAGCCGGTCTCCGCGTCGGTCACCACGATGAGCGGAGACTTGGCGTCGGGCTTGAAGTCGAAGTACTCCTCACCGCCGCGCCCCAAGTACGTGAGCGTCGGCGGTACCGTGATCGTGTCCTTCGTGATCGAGAACTCGAAGTCCATCTGCACAGGACCGCCCCACGACGCGAGCGTCGTTTCGCCGGTCTTGACGACATACGGCTTCATGCCCGCGCCCGAACGGATCTTGACGGATTCGGAGCCCTTCTTCGCGAAGCCGTAGACGAGCTTGTACTCGCCTGCGGGAACGGCCAGACCGGCCTTCGCCTCGGAGAGGTCGAAGGAGTACTGATCGTCCGCGCTGGAGACGACGGCCGAAGCGAGTTCGGCGCTTTCGCTCTTCCAGCCCTTCAACAGGCTGAGCGTGCCGGCTTCGCCCGTGAACGGCGTGGCCGTTCCCGAGGATCCGTCGGCCGCGGCCGTGAAGTTCCACAGCTTGCCGCCTGCGCTCACGACCTTCGACAGGAACGACGCGGAGTCGCCCTTGCCGACGACCATCGCGTCCACGCCGACTTGATCGAAACGGCCGTCGACGTTCAAGTCGATCAACCGAACTTCGACGCCGCCGACGCGACCGGTCGCGAACGAACCCGGCTGGATCGCCCAACCTTGAGCGTCCTTGACGATGCGGACGGCGTACGTGAACGACTTGCCTTCGGGCGTCTTGCCCTTGAGCGTCGCAATGCCGCCGAGGCCCTTGATCTTGTCGTCGACCTTGCCGTCGCCGTTGGTATCGATTCCCAACGAGAACGTGTCAGGTTCGGCGATGAAGCCGGGACCTCCCGCATGCGGAACGGGAATCATCTTCCCGCCGCCCGGAGCCGCGGCCAGATAGACCGGCGCGGTCGCGGGGAGGGAGATCTCCCATTTCTGCGGAACGGAGACCTTAAAGGTCCCCTTCTCTTCCGACTCGCCTGTTCCTTGCGCGCCTGCCGTCAGGCTGAGCGCACAGAAAGAGGCGGCCGTTGCCTTTAGCCACCTTCGCATTTGCACCTCCGAACACCGTCTTGATCAAAACGTCTGAACAACATGACTCACGTTCGGCGCCGAGCGGCGCAGAACTGAGACAGGCCCGGACGGAGCGTCCCCCGCGACGGACGCAGAGAGGCTACTAGAAATCGCCGATCGTGTCGCGCAAACTTGGGCCGGAAAGCGATTCGTTCGTAACGAACTAGCGCGTGGCGACGTGAAGAGCGATCGTCCCGAGCATGTAGCCGCGCGAGGCGACGTCTTTAAAATCGGCGGTGCGAAGCTCGGCCGAAAGCTCGGCTGCGGTCAAGAACCGGGAGGTCGAATCCGCGAGATAGCGATAGGCCGAGGAATCCCCGCCGCGGAGACGTACGACCAGCGGCATCACCAAGCGTAGATACAAGTTAAAGCCGAAACGCACGAACCAGGAATCGGGTCTGGAGCAGTCGAGAACGACCAATCGTCCTCCCGGTTTGAGCACCCGGCGGATCTCGCCGTAGGTCGCGGGACGGTCTCCGACGTTGCGGATCACCCATCCCATCGTGACTGCATCGGCGAGGCCGTCAGGGAGGCCGGTCGCTTGGGCGTTGCCCTTCTGGACTCGCGCTTGGCTGAATCCGGCCGCCGCGAGCTTCCCGCGCGCGACCGAGAGCATCCCTTCCGATAGGTCGACTCCGACGACGTTGCCGCGCGGACCGACGGTTTTGGCCGCCTCGATCGTGAAATCCCCGGTTCCGCAGCCGAGATCGACGACGGTTCCTCCGACATCCGCCCCGGAAAGACGCATCGCGTCTTTTCGCCACTGCAGGTCCCGGCCCCAACTGATGAGACGGTTTAGGTCGTCGTAGGGCTTTGCAATGCCGTCGAACATGCGTTCGACATAGGCTTCGCGAGCCGTCCCGGTCAGGGCCGCGCCGTCGACCTTTGGATCGTTGCCCGATCGTTCGCTCGTTCCGGTGGCCATGGATGAAAGCTAACGAACAGGGGGCGAGCACGACGAGGCGAGCATGGCGACGACCGCGACAGGAGTCGATCCGCTATCGTCTCCGGACCGACTCGGCTCCCCGCATGTCATCTCCCCGTAAACCTCCATTTTGGCGACGCTGGTTCGGCTTCCGCACATCGGAGGCCCCGAAGGCGGCAACCCCTCCCGCGGTCGTTTTCTACAAGTCGAGGACCTGCCCGTTGTGCGACGAGGGGCTGGATGTCGTCGAAGGAGTCCGCCGACGATTCCGGTTCTCATTGGAGGTAGTCGACATCACCGACCGTCCGGACCTCCAAGTCCTTTATGGAAAAGAGATTCCGGTCGTTTTGGTCGATGGTGTCAAGCGCTTTTTCGGCCGAGTCGACCCGGTGTTGTTCCGTCGCCTCGTGGATCGTCAAGCACCCCCGGTTTTCGATTGCTTTTCAGAGGGTTGAGACCTATGCTTCTCACAGTCGGAAGCCGACCCGGCTTCGGCCGATGCTTGATCGGTAATGCATCGGCGCTTCTCGCTATATGAAGACGCCGACATGATTCTCCGCCATAGATTCCCCGCCCTCGCGATGCTCGCCCTGTACCTGCAGGCGGCGTTCGTGTTGTCGTCGGTTTCCATCATCGTCACGGACGACGGTGCGGTGAAGATCGAATCAGCGGCCGAGCATCTGGTTCGCTGGCATAGCTCGGAAAGCCGCTCGGATGTCCGCGGCGCTTCCCTCGAAACCCCGGTCGGACCGTGCTCCCCGGGAATTCCGGGTCATAGCCACCTCAAGACGATCGACTCGGCCATCGTCGCCAAACTCGCGCGCAGCAGAACGCTCACGTTGAGTTCGCCGGCGTCTCCCCTGCCGTTCCAAATCACGAGTTTCGAGCCCGCAGTTTCAAGTGAAGCCGCCGGATCTGTCGCGCCGGCTACCGCACCCGATGCGCGATTCGAAGCCGCGGAAGCGGCCTTCGCCGATCTGCAACGGCTCGTCTGATCGACGGACTTCGCCCGTGCCTCCGCGCTAGGCGGAGGCTTTCCGGCTGAGAATCGTCAGGCGCCGCGTCTTTGGCGCCCCAGTCAGCGAGACCGCTCATGTCCTCGATCGCACTTCGTCGTTCGGCTTTCGTCACCATCTTGACTGCATTGATCGCCGCCCCGTCCTTCGGCGGCATCGTCATCGGCACGGCGCGCAACGCCGCGGGCGCCAACTTGAGCGGCGTCGTCGTGTCGCAGTCCGGCGGGACCGTCTCGTTCACTACCGGCGCGACCGGGTCGTTCAGCCTGACCTTGCCCGCCGGGACGTATCTCATCGATTTCGCACCGCCGAATCCGGCGACTCCGCTTTACGCGCCGACGCAGGTGTTCAACGTCGTCGTGCCGGCGTCCGGCACGGTCAACCTCGGCGTCGTGACGCTACAAACGGGATTCGTTCTGACCGGCACGGTCCAAACGACGGCCGGGCTCGCACTCTCCGGTGCGGATACCGACGTCATCATCCCGGCGACGGGCGCGAAGCTCCTCACTCCGGGCGACAACACGAACGCAAGCGGCGTCTATAGCGTGGTCGTTCCGGCCGGCACGTATACGGTCACAGCCGATGCACCCGCAGGAATGCTCTTCGTCTCGACCGGCGTCAACAACGTCGTCGTCACCGGTCCGGGAACGACCACGGCGCCGCTCATTCAACTTCCGCCCGGATTCAGCCTGACCGCGACGGTCGTCAACGCCTCCAACAACGTCGGCGTCGCGAACGTCAACATCGACGTCGAAGATCAATACACCGGCGTCAAGTTGATCACCCCGAACGATCTCACCGACGCCGCGGGAATCTTCACCGTCGTCGTGCCGGCGGGCGTCTTCCGCGTGTCGTTCAAACCCGCGGTCGGCGTGCTGCTCGTCGCCCGGCAGATTGAATTCTTCGCGATCGGTTCGAACTTCAACGCCGGCATCGTCACGCTTCAGCCGGGCCTGCAACTCTCGGGTACGGTCCTCGGAGTCGGCGGAGTCCCGGTCGTCGGCGCGGATATCGACGTCGACGCGACGCTCGGGCCCGCCCGCATCTACACGCCTTTCGACTCGACGAACGCGTCCGGTCAGTACGCCGTGGTCGTGCCGCCCGGCTCGTACATGGTTTCTTCGGACAACGGTCCGGTCCCCCTCCTCGTCGCAGGCGCCGTCGGTCCGGTCACGGTCTCGACGGCCAACGTCGTCGCACCGACGATCCAACTGGTGCAAGGCGTCGCGCTTTCCGGCGTCGTCACGGGTTGGAACGGCCAGCCCGAAACCGGGGCGTTCATCAAAGTGGTGAACACGTCGACCGGCGTCGAAGTCCTGAACCCGTTCAACGCCACGTCCGCGACCGGCGCGTATGCGATCAACGTCCCCGCAGGCACCTACGACGTCACGATCACGCCGCAGCACTTGTCGCTTTCGCGCCACAAGGTCCTAGCCGCGACGCCGGTCCTCGGCCCGACGACGCTCAACACGACGCTGCTGATCGCACAGGTCGCGGCCTACATGGCGGCGTCGCCGGGACAGCCCGTGCTGACTCTCCAAGGCCTGCCGATCCTGCTCGACTTGGCGATCTACCACCCGAATCCGGGACTGCCCGTGCCGCCGGTCCAACTGACGCTCGAGTTCGTCGATCCGGCGGGCGTGGTGACGACGCTCGTGCCGACGTTCGTCATCCCGCTCGGCGCCGGGCAATTCGTGTTCGCCCTGAATCTGCCGTTCCTGCCGCCCGTGCTCCCGGCTTCCTATTCCGGTTTCCCGTCGCGCTTCCGCTTCCGAGCGGAGAACGCTTCGACCGGACAATTACTGGACGCCGACGACCTCAAAGTCGCCATCTTCTGAGGAGCCGCGCCATGAACGAACAAAGGCAAGCGGATCGCGAAGACCGCGTCCTCATCTACAGCCACGACACCTACGGGCTCGGACATCTTCGACGCTGCACGGCGATCGCGGAGCGCCTGCTCCGCGATCGTCCGCGACGGAGCGTACTGCTCGTCACCGGTTCGCCGCGCGCGCAGTCCTTCGACCTTCCGGACGGCCTCGACGTCATCAAGCTGCCGAGCGTGCTGAAACGCAACGACGGCTCCTACGTCACGCGCTCCCTGCGCACGGGGATCCGCGAGACGGCCGACGTGCGCGCCGCGATCCTGCGCGCCGCCGCCGTCGAATTCCGCCCGCACGCGGTCCTCGTCGATCATTCTCCGACGGGATTCATGGGCGAACTCGAACCGATGTTCGACGCCCTGACCTCCGGCGTCGTCGTGCCTCGCCCGCGCTTCATCCTCGGACTCCGCGACATCATCGACGACGCCGAAGCCGTGCGCGTGCAATGGACGCGAGAGAACGCGTGGAGACGGCTCGACGGCCTTTACGACCACGTCCTGGTCTACGGCGACGCGAGCGTACGCTCGACGGCCGAAGACCTCGGGCTCAAAGCGCGGTGCGGCGATCGTCTCGCGTACACGGGCTATGTCGCCCGACCGACGACCCCGGGGCGTCGCACCTCGTCGCCCCCGCTGATCGTCGTCACCACCGGCGGCGGCGGCGACGGACACGAACTCCTTCGCGCCTACGCGCGGTTCCTCGAAACCCTGGAGAATCCCGCCGCGTTTCGTTCGTTGGTCGTCACCGGACCGTTTCTGTCGGGCGAGCGCACGGCCGAGATCCGCGCCCGCCTCGCCCGAACGGCGGCTCTGGTCGAAGTCGTCGAGTTCGTTCCGGATTTCCCTGCGGTGCTGGCGCGCGCATCCGCGCTCGTCGCGATGGCGGGATACAACACGACGATCGAAGCGCTCGCCTCCGGCGTGCCCACGTTGTTCCTGCCCCGCGAACGTCCGCGACGTGAGCAAGCGATCCGCGCGGAACGATTGGCGGAAGTCGTACCGCAGTTCCGCGTCCTTTCGCCCGAGCAGGCGACGCCGGATGCGATCGGTCGCTTCGTCTCCGAAGCGTTGGCCGCGCCGCCCTCGCCGCCGTGCCGCTTACGCATGGACGGCGCGGACC
>SXGS01179614.1_pt1 | contig 14893 bp, 10 predicted proteins | sample 3174681 | NCBI WGS metagenome assembly SXGS01 (sample SAMN11356861, study PRJNA531348) | freshwater metagenome | isolation source: freshwater sample F1-80 | place: China: Fuxian Lake, Yuxi | collected 2017-12-25
TCATAGGTCCTTTGACCTGCCCTCATTCCGACAGATCCCCTCTCAGCCTACCCGCCATCTACACTGCCTTCACCACTATTCCAAGGGATTTGGACTTGCTCGCCTTTTTCCCCTCCAGGGGTCGGTTTACTGAGGTCTGAGAGTTTGTTGCGGTCGGCATGGCCCACGAAAGGATTCCCACCGGTGACAAACAGATCGAGGCGGCCGTCGTTGTCGTAGTCGGCCCAGCTCGCGCCGTGGGAATGGTGCGAAGCCCGTCCGTCGGTGACCACTGGGCCGGTGGTGATTTTGGTGAAAGTGGCGTCACCGTTGTTGCGGTAGAGATTGTGGTCGCGCCCGCCGCCGGCCCCGCCCACGAACAAGTCGATAAAACCGTCCCCATCGTAGTCGCCCCACGCGCCGTTCCAGAAATAGTCGCGATCAGTGACCACTGGGCCGGTCATGATTTTTGTGAATGTGGGATCAATTTCGACCTTTGCCCGGCGGCTCGGAATGGAGCCGCCTGCATCGGATGCGACGACGAAATAATCGCCGACATGGCCGGGAGCCGCGTTGGTGATCAGAAGGGCGCGGTTGGTGGCGCCGGGAACAGGTTGCTCGGCGAAGTGCCATTGGTAGGAGGTGGCTGTTCCGACGCTGGCCTGAGCCTCAAGGGCGATCGTCGCCCCAAGACTCACGGAGACGTCCGCAGGCTGGCGCGTGATGACGGGCTGGGCCTGCGTCAGCGGGACGACCAGCAAGAGAGCAGTCCACGAGAGCGCCGAGAGGTTGATGAGGTTCATGGTGGGAGTTTGTGTGCAACCGAAAAGGTGATCTCACTTGTTCCGCGGCACGGTGTTTTGGAGACGGTAGAGATCCTGTCTGTCTTCTTCGTTGGCCGGGGGCTGGTGGTAGCGGATGAACTGCTTGGGCCACCGCCACGACCAGTGCTCCACATGGCCGTCCAGGAACGAGAGGTTGCCTCCGCGATTGTGGCGGTCAGTGGGCATCTCGATCCAGGTCCTCACCCCTTCGTAACCAGGCAGCTCGCGCAGGTTCGGATTCCCGACCAACGCCGCGCCGTCATCGATGCTCCGCTCGTGCTCGTCCAAGAAACCGAGGGTGCCCGAAGGGCCGGGCTCCAGAACCTGCGACAGCTTCGACTTCAGTTCCGGCCAAGTGTCGTGCTTAAAATCATAACCCTTGGCGGCGTCGTTGACCTCCACGACTCCCAGCCAGCTCTGCAAGCTGTAGCTCCGCCGACGCGGTCCGGCTCCGGGCGGATCGGCTGGAGAGTTATCCGCCGGACAGCGATAGACTGCGGCGTTTCCAACATGAGGGAACAGAGTGCCGTTGGTGATGCTGGGCAAGCTCGGATCGCGCCGGGCGTTTCCCAGCACCCAGGCACCGGAAAGGCTTTCCGCATAGCCTTTGGCGGAACTGGTGCGTTGCTGGGGGAAGAGATCGTTGTTCTCGTGAACGTAGTTGAGGTGGGCCAGTTGAAGCTGACGCAGGTTGTTCTGGCAGGCTATCGACAGCGCGACACCCTTGGACCGGGCCAGTGCCGGCAGCAGCAGCGCGGCGAGAACGCCGATAATGGCGATCACCACGAGCAGCTCGATGAGGGTGAAAGCGTGGATTCTTGTTTTCATTTCGCGGGTTGGAACGGTGACAGGAACTCACCCCGGATCGTCTCGCGCGGACCTCCCGGTGGCTGCCACGCGACCGAGAGATGGGCCTCTCCCGCCGGCGCGGTGGTGATGACTTCGACGTAATAGCGCCGCCCCGCGGTCAACGGAATCGGCAGCGACCGGTGGCGCCCACCTTGTCCCGCCCCCTTGATGAAGTCCCATTCGCGGAACGCCTGCTCGCCGCTCGATAACTCACCCTGCGCCGCCTGCGGGGAATCAGATCGGCTCAGGAACAGATAGGCCGGTTTTGCGCTGGCCATCCAAAATGTGTGTTCGCCGGTGACCGCCGGATGCAAATAGCCACGGAGGCGCGTGGCGCAATGGTTCGTGCGTACGTCGACAAACTCGAACAGCGCTAATCGGTCGGAGCTATTCGGTTTTCCAGGAAAGCTCAAGCTGAAGGGCAGCATGCCCATCACTTCTTTGCTCAGGCCGAGCCACTGCTCTCGCAATAGCCCTCCTGTCGCCGGCAAAGCCGCCAGTTCCGTGGCCGCCGCCACCACCGCATAATGCCCCGCGCCCACTTGCGCGGACGCTCCGAAGTTGGCGCCGGCCGTGTCCACCAGCCGCACCGTCCCCTTCACTACGTCCAGCCGCGTGCGGTTCGTCGTCGCCGTCAGTTTGAACTGGGTCCCGATCACACGAGCCCGAGCGTTCGGCGTCGTCACCACGAGTGGCTTGAAAGGCCGCTGCCGCGCCACCTCGGCGATGAGTGTGCCCGCGCGGAGATCGAAGCGCTTGCCTGTGCTCAAAGCCACCAGTCGCAGCTCAGTTCCGCTTGGAAGATTGAAGCGTGTCCGTTCCGCGCCGAAGGCGATGGCGGCGCGAGCGTTGGTGGTGATATGCAGCATATCGCCCGGCAGGAGGCGGGTGCCAGGTGCGGCAGCGAGCGATTGCCCAAGACGCTCCAGTCGCACCCCGCCCATGACTTCCGCCAGTATCGGCTCGCCCATCGCCGCTCCGAAAAACCGGTGGGCAAGGCCGATGAGCAGGGCCACGCTCGCGGCCAAGGCCATGAGTCTGCTCCCTCGGAGCCGGGCTGGATGATCGCCGGTCGAAGCTGGGAACGGGACGACCTCTGCCTCACCCACAGGCACTGCCATCCTCGCCAGTTCCGTACGCAGAGAACCGCGCAAGTGGGCCTCACGCACGAACAACCGGACGTGCTCCGGATTCGAGGATAACCAACTCGTGAGCCGCTCGGCCTGTTCCGCCGTGAGTTCACCGTCGAAGTGCGCGTCAATCAACTCCCAGGGCGGATTCATGGCCACGCCTCCCCACCGCGGAGCCGACGTTCGATGCACTCGCGCAAGGCCGCGCGCACGCGGCTCAAGGCCACCCGCACAGCCAGCACCGCCATTGGCAAGCGATCGGCGATGTCCGCCGGCTTGAGCGACTCTCCGTAACGCAGTTCAAGCAATTGCGCGGCGCGGCCCGGCACTCGCTTGAGACACTCGCGCAGCGCGGCGGAGCGGCGGTCAAGTTCCGGCGCGATTTCCTCGCTCGCCACGGCGATCTGTTCCAGAAGCTCGTCATGGAATACGAGGCGTCCGCGCGCGAGCGTGCGGCGGGCATGTAACGCCTCGAGCCGGGCGATGCCCATTGCCCAGGCGATGAACGGACGTTTCGAATCGTAGGTGTTGAACTTGCGCAGGCAGGCCACGGCCACGTTTTGCAACACATCCTGCGCGTCGCGAAAGTCGGGCAGGAGCGCGCCAAGGCAGCTGGCTACCGCCGGCTGGGCTGTGGTCCAGAGCCGGGTAAACTGTTCGTGCGTGGATTCGGTTTCGTCGGGCACATCTCTTTTCTGCCGCTCCTGACAAAACGTTACAGAAAAAAATCAACCAAGTGGCTGGACCTCGGACCACCGCTCAATAACCCGTGGTCGGCCAGCACTATAAATCAAACCACGGAAGCGCCGTGACGCGCTCGCGCAGTTGCGTGGGGCGGCGACAACGGCAGATGACAAAGCCGCGATCCGCCTTTTTCGGATGATCGGCCAGAAAGCACACGACCGAACGCGCGTCTTCTGGGGAGGGGTTTTCTGTCCATTTGACTTCGATCGGCGTGAAGCGCCCCTTCGCTTCGACGATGAAATCCACTTCCGCACCGTCCCGCGTGCGGTAGTAGGAAAGCGCGCCTTGGTCGAGATAACGAAGGCGTTTCCAAAGTTCGAGCCCGACCCACTGCTCGAAAAGCGGCCCCGGACTCGCGCGCACGATGTCGCGACTGGCGCTCAGGCCGGCGGCGCCGTGGCGGACACCCAGGTCGAAGAAGTAAAAGCGCGGCGTCGAAAGCAGATTTTTTCGAGAGCTGCCCGAAACAGCCGGTGCAGGAACGAGCGGCCCGGCAGCAGATTCGCTCCGGTTTGACGCAGCTTGCGCGCGGAACTCCCGCACAGGACGAACCGCCAGCGGCGCTTGTGAGAGTCATACAACGTCTGCACGGCGTTGAAAATCTCCGGGACCGCCTGAGCTTCATCAACCAGCACCAGGTGCGGCCCTCTGTGGGCCGGCAACGCGCGGCAGTCCGCGAGAAAGCGGCCGGGGTTAGCCAGATAAGGAGCGCGGTCCAGTGGGTCGGCGAAATTCAGACGCAATGCCGGCTCGGGCATCAATTGGTTCAGCAGCGTCGATTTCCCGGTTTGGCGCGCCCCGAAGAGCACATGGACGTACGGACGTGTGCGAGCAATTCGCGCAACGAGGCCTGGATCCAGCGGGAAAATAGCGGTTCGCTCATGGCGAACGAAAGTAAAGTCCACTTTAGATTCGTGGCGCAATTCTAAAGTGGGCTTTGGATATGCAGTGATGAGCGCACCGCCATCCACTATGGCTTCCTATTTCACAAAGCGCGCGCGATAAAAGCGCCGCGCATGTCTCCCAGCCTCGGAGTCCTCGAACTCCAGCGTGAGGCCGGCGGCGGTGTTGGTGCGAAGCGGGAGCCACGTCTTAAGATCAGGCGAGGATTCCAGTGTGTAGGAGAAGCCGAGACCGCCGCGCAGCGCGACCTTTGCCGCGCCGTCAGTCCGAGTGACAACGGTCAAGCGCGGTGGCTCGATGACGGTGAGGAATTGTTTTGCCGCCAACTCGCTCATTTCGGTCGCGGCGCCGGAGGGCCATTCGATGCGGAGTGTCTCGACGTTCGCCGCGTCGCCGAGGCCGAAATGCGCGATCGGCGTGTCCATGCCCGGTTTGGCGGACATGCTCATCTCGCGTAGTTGCCATATCGATCTTCCACCGATCGTGGCCCGGACCCGCACCTTGGCGCCGATGGCGGAACGATTCGAGACCGTTCCAACCAACTTCACTTTCAGCCAGTGTTTGGGGTTGCCGTTGTTGCGATAGAGGAAATTCTCTTCCCTCGAGTCACCGCCGCCGTTCGCCACAACCAGATCGAGAAATCCGTCGTTATCGTAGTCGCCCCACGTCGCTGAGACGGAATTGCCGCCGTCGTGCACGAGGCTTCCGCTGGTGATGCGTCGAAATGTGCCGTCCCCTTCGTTGTGGAACAGCAGCTTGTCCGCCCCACCTCGATTGCAAAGCAACACATCGAGAAATCCGTCGTTGTCGTAGTCGCCCCAGGCGCACGAGTAGTTGTTCCCGGTGCGTCCAACCAACTCACCGGTGATAATCTGCGTGAAAGTTCCGTTGCCGTCGTTTCGGTAAAGAAAGTTGGGTGTGCCGTCGGCATTCGGAACGAAGAGATCCTGCCAACCGTCGTTGTTGAAATCGATCCAGGTGGGGCCGTACGAAACGCTCGTGCGTGCGACGATCGGTCCCGCTGTCACGCGACTGAAGGTGCCGTCGCCATTGTTTCGATGGAGCCGGTCGGTGCCGGTGCCGAACGCGGCCACGAACAAATCGGGATCGCCGTCGTTGTCGTAGTCCGACCAAGCCGCGGCGTAGTTGTCGATGGTATCCCTCGTCAACGGACTGTCCGTGATGCGAGCGAAAGAGCCGTTACCGTTGTTGCGAAAGAACAGGTCCCGACCGTGAGTGATCACAACCAGATCCAGGAACCCATCGAGATCGTAGTCCGCCCAGGCGGCGTTTTGTGAAACTCCGTTCGCGCCCACCAGACTTCCGACGACGCTGGCCGGAGGGGCGGTGAAGGTCGCATTGCCGTCATTCCGGTACAGGTAGTTCCAGGGACAATTGCATCCGTAGCCACCCGTGCTAACGACATACAAATCAAGTTCGCCGTCGTTGTCGTAGTCGATCCAAGAGGCGCCCCGGTAATCGCCCAGCGTGTTGACGATCGCTCCCTTGGCAATCCTCGTGAACTGGCCGTTGCGTTCGTTCCGGAAAAGGGAATTGCTGGTGCTGGCCGCGCCGGTGATGAACAGGTCCAGGAATCCATCGTCGTCATAGTCCACCCAGGCCGAGCCAACCGACAGGCCCCTGGCTTCGACAACCGGTCCGGTCGTAATTTTGGTGAAGGTGGGATCGACCTCAAGGCGCGCGACCTGACTCGAGACCGTCCCGGAGTCGTTGGAGACGACGACGGAATATTCGCCCGCGTGAGTGAGTTGGATGTTCGTAATCGTCAACAGACGGTTGGTCGCGCTAGCGATGTCTAGGCCGTGGTAGCGCCACTGATAAATGAGTGGCGTTGGCCCTTGAGCGCTGACCTGGAATGAAACGTTGGCACCCAGGCTGACGGATCGATCGGTGGGCGGCACCGTGATGACCGGCTGGCCCAGGGCAGTGGTGAGCGAGGCAATCAGGACAACACAGGATGGGTGAATAGAAGAAGTCATGGGCGTGCGAGTCATTGTTAACGCGGGTTTGCAGGCGTGATCTTCGGCTCCGTCAACCAGATCGATAGCGATGGCTCACCAACCTGCGTAATGCGACCGGCGAGGGCTACGCCGGTGAGAATGAGAAGCACTTCGATCACCACTTTTGAGCATCGGAGAATCGTTCTTTTCAAGCGAAATGCAGACTCTGAAGTATGAGCTTCTTGGTTTGAACGATTCAAGGCCTGACCGTCCGCGCACGGTAAAAGCGGCGCGAATGGTTCTGGGCATCGGCATCTTCGAACTCCAGTGTGAGGCCGGTGGCGGTGTTGGTGCGGAGCGGAAGCCAGGTCAGCAAATCAGTGGAGGCTTCAAGCACATGAGTGCGGCCACGGCGGGTGGCGAGGTTCAATGTGCGCTTGGTCGCGTTCCAGCCGGTGATCGCTCCACCGGTCAGGCCGCCGTCGAGCCGGGCAAAGCCATGGACCTTGGTTCCGCCGATCTCGTCGAAAATGCCGCCAACGAGGATGCCTCTATTCGGTTCAATCGCGAGCGATTCAAAGAAGGCGGGGCTGAATTGGTTCGGAGTGAAAGTTTGGACCGCACTTGGGAACTCGAAAGCCCGGTCCAGCGTGCCGTCCCGGTGGAGCCGGGCGATCCCGGCGCGTGGCACGCCATCAAAATGACTGAAGGCTCCGGCGATGATGATCCCGCCGTCCGGTTGAAGAGCCACATTTCTTACCTCACCAGTTTCACCCGACCTAACTCCTCTCGTGCGGGCTCCAAGACCTGCGCGGAAGTCCGGATCCACTGCACCATTCGAATTGAGGCGGACTACGCTTCCGCAAGACACTCCGGCGAACGAATCAAATCGGCCAGTGACTAGGATCTTTCCGTCGTTCTGAACGGCCAGGCCGTGAATCGTCGCACCGCCTTGGACTTCGACTGGGCCGCCAGAAACGAAGGAATCATCGACTCTTCCGTCACGATTCAGACGTATCACTCGTGACGATGTCTGCCAGGACGGACCCGCGACGATCAGCCGGCCACCGGGATCAAGCGCGGTTCGATAGGAGCTTCCGCTGAATGTTGGAGAGGTGAATGTGGGGTCAGCGGAGCCGTCCAGATCCAGGCGAACGAGACGAAATGGCCCTGCTGGGTGGGAAACGCTTTCGATCCCCACGACAATCCGACCGTCCTGATCAGCCAGCACATACAGTGGCGAGCCTTCCGGCACAACCGCCTTGAAGGCCGAATCGAGTGAGCCATCTTCGTTCAGGCGCGACACGAAGCTGTGTCCAGAGCAGATGATTTTTCCGGTCGGCAGCACTGTGAAACTGATGGCGTTTTTCGCCGAGGAAAAACCTTGGTCCAGAGTGCCATCGTGATTGAAACGAGCCATCGATCGCCCAGGCCACCATCCTGGGAAGAACGACCCCACCGCCAGGATCTTCCCATCGCTTTGGCGGGATATGGCGAAAGCTTCGGGCGCAAAGTTCTTGCTCTCGTCCGCCGGAGGAAGCGGCCGGAAGTTCGCATCCACGACACCTGCGCGATCGTAGGCTTCAATTTGGAAACGCAGTTGGCGAAGGCCCAACGTCGCGCTGCCCGTTGCCTGGGATAGTTCGACCAGAAACGATTTGCCAACGCTGTCCGAACTCCCGCCTTGGAGTGGAACTCGAATGTGTTTCGCGCCTTCTCCGGGAGCAAACGTGATGGAACCAGTGGCAGCCACATAATCGGCTCCGGCCTTGGCCGTGTCATCCCGCGTGGAAAAGGCCACCGTCGTCGCTTCCGTCAAGTCGCCGACTCGCTCGACGGTGGCCACCGCCACTTCGTCAAAATAATTCACGTTTAAGCTTCTCTTTGGGAGCTCGACCACGGTCCTTCCCGCGTGAACGCGCAAACGCGTGAGGCTTCGATCGCCAATCAACAAATCACCATTCGGCAGCGACGCCAGGGCCGTCATGCTCCGAATCCCGCCGCAGCAATACCCGCGCAGGGAAAACGCCCCTCCCTCCATCGATTCGTCCAACGTGCCATCCCCATTGAGCCGCGCCAGGCCGGAGCGGGGGAACCCGTTGACCGAGGTGTAGTGGCCGCCTATCCAAATCTTTCCCCCAGCATCCACTATCACACGCCGCACCTGCCCACTTTCCACATGGTAGTTGGAATACTCATTTTTCACGTCGACGGGCTTGAAGTCGGAATCGATCGAACCATTCGGCAGCAGGCGGACCACTCCACCGTATGGGAGGCCGCCGACGCGATTGAAACTGCCAACCACCAAGATTTTGCCGTCCGGCTGAAGCGCGACATCGTGGAAGTAGACGGAGTCGAATCCATTAGGATTCGAGGGAATGTGCTCAAATTTGGGAACAACGAAGGATGGATCCTCGGAATTATCCGGGTTGTATCGAATCACGCTCGACTCACCCACAATCAAAGCACGGCCGTCCGGTTGAACTACCGCCGCGCCGTCTCGAATCCCAACGGTTAAGAGTTCGTGGCGATGGCCGTCGGAACTCAAGTGCTGTACCCCGCCGTAACTCAAAACCACAAGGATGTCCCCACTGGGCTTTAGCGCGATGGATGTGACTTCGTCGCCCGCCTCCCAATCGGTTGGAGATCGGAAGCTGGCATCAATGTTGCCGTTTGAAAACAGACGCAGCAGATGGCATCGGTCGGGTTCACTCCGGCCAGTAAAGCGGTAGCTAATCGCGGCGAGTATCTTGCCACCGGGCAGCACCGCCATGGCGGTGACGTTCCCTTCGCTGGAAAATTTGACATCGGGAACGAATGACGGGTCCACGGTTCCGTCTGAGAGCAGGCGCGCGATTCGAGGCCGCGGCACCGAGCCCAGGGAGTCGAACTCGCCGCCGAGCAGCATCCGGCCATCCGGCTGCACCGCCAGCGCGAGAATGTATCCGTCTGGCCGCAGGCCGTTCGAGAACGGGCGGTCCAGCGCCGGTAGGATTTCGTTGTCAAAGATGCGGATGGTTTGAGTTGTGAACCGGCTCAATTCGAGTCCATCGGTGACATTACTGAGGTGGACTTTGATGTCGCCAGGAGTGCCCGCCACCAGGTCGTCCAGGATCGGGATCGAGATGGTCATGGATTTCACGCCGGCGTCAAACCGCAGAGTGCCGCGAGTCGCCACGTAGTCCAGCCCGGCGCGCGCCAGTCCATCCTGCGTGGCGTAATCGACCGTGAACGGTTGTGGATCGTCCGTGCCGCGCCGCACGGTGATCGAAGCAAATCCGCCGTTCTCCCACACGGTAATCCCGCTCTCAGCATTCTCAAAGCCCGGTCCCGCATCGTCGTCCAGGATTTCCACATGACCGAACTGGCCATTGGTAGCTAGAGCCGCCCCCCCCGTTGGGTTGCCGAGAACGATGCGAAACTGCTTGTTCGTCTCCGCGATGGCATCGTTCAGGATGGGAACGGAGATAGATTTGGAAACTTCGCCAGGACCGAACGAGAGGGTGCCGGAAACCGCCTCATAATCCTTTCCCGGCAGCGCGGTGCCACCCTGGGTCGCGTAGTCCACCGTCATGGGGAAGTCTCCATCGTTCCCGCGATACACACCCAGATTCACAACGCCAGCGCCCTCCGAGACGGAAGCAGAACCAACGGAGACTCCCGTATCGTTGTCTTCAATCCTCACCGTGACGGCTCGTGGGAAGCCCAAACTAGTGCCATTCTGTGCATCCGTCAGGGTCACGATGAATTCCTCCTGAAACTCCATCACCCCATCATTCAATATCGGGATGGAGATGACTTTTGATTGCTCCCCCGCCTCAAAGCGCAACGTGCCCTTGGTCTCCACATAGTCCCTTCCGGCGAAGGCCGAGCTGTCGCTTGTGAGATATCCCACTTCAGCGGCGGACGCTGATTCATCGATTCCCCGCTCAACCGTCACCGATGCTGTCGCTGAAGGTCCCTCGCGGGCATAATAAGCATCAAAGGCGAAGTGGATGCCAGGATCGTTGTCGAGTATGGAAACGCTCACGGCAGGATTGGCCACGATCGGGGCACCCACGGCATTCCTCAGACTGACATGAAAGGCTTTTGCGGTTTCGCGCACGGCGTCGTTCAGGAGCGGGATCTTGATGGTCTGATGAAGTTCTCCTTCTTTGAATGGAACCGTGCCGCTGGACGCCACGTAGTCCACACCGGCCTTGGCGGAGCCATCCCTGGTGAAGTAATCGACGGAAAACGGTCCCAGATCGAAGTCTCCGCCGCGGGAAACCACCAGCGTCGCTTCCGGGCTGGCTTCGTTGACGGTGGCTCCTGTGAGAAAGACACCGGGATCGCTGGCGTCGATCGTGACGAGGCGCGTTGCGGGAGCCCCGAGATTGGCATCCCCGGAGACGGCGCCCAGAGTGACGCTGAACATTTCCGAACCCTCGCGGACTCCGTCATTCAGGATCGGAATGGTGAGCGTCTTCACCATTTCGCCACGCGCGAAACTCAGGGCGCCACGAACCGCGGCATAGTCGGAACCTTCCTGGGCCGTGCGATTTCCAGTGGCGAAATCCACCGTGAAGGGGCCGAGCTCCACGTCATTGCCCCGGCGCACAGTCAATGTGATCTGTCCGGCGTCTTCCTGCACCAGGGGGTCCGCATCCTCGAACGACACACCGGGATCGTTAGCCACGATCGAAACGGTCGTTGTCGCGCTTGGGCCGAACAGAGACGCACCCTTGGGATGCGACCACTGAACCTGAAAACTTTCCAAACTCTCACGCACGCCGTCGTTGAGCAAGGTGATGGATAAAGCCTTTTGTGTTTCCCCCGCCGCGAAGTCCAACGTTCCGTGCATCTCGGAGTAATCCTCGCCCGCTCGAGCGGTTCCGTCGCTCGTTGCGTAGTCGAGTGACGCCGGGCTCGCCAAATCGCCTTCGCGGGTTACAACCAAGCTGACTGACACCCGATCTTCAAATACCCTCACGCCGCTCGGCGGATGAAGTGTGTTTGGATCCGCGTGAACAGACATCGCCAGGCCGCCCGTCATCACGAGCCAGCACGATAGCATGGTGGGAATAGCAGTTCTCATTTTAGGATCTGGTCCGTTGGGGGTTTGGGATTAGGGCGTCAAGGCATGAGCAACCGCGCGCGGTAGAAGCGGCGCGAGTGGTTCGGGGCGTCGGCGTCCTCGAACTCCAGCGTGAGGCCGGATGCGGTGTTGGTGCTCAGGGGAAGCCATGTCTGGAGATCGGTCGAGGTTTCGACGAGGAAGTCGGGCGTCGGGAAGAGTCCGTCGGAAACCGGTGCGTTCAGTGAGAGCTTCACCGGGCGCGCTCGTGCGACCTCCAGCGAGCGGAAGGACAACGGAATCCGGCCGGCACTGATCCGCGTGATGACCTTGAAATCCCGGTCGGCCACCAGGAGCCTGTTGCCCTGGGCTCCGATCAAGCGGTTACCAAGGCGCAGAAAGAGATCGCGCGAACCATCGGGCAGGATGCGCGTCAGTTCACAGCAGCCGGCAAATCCGTGAGAACCCCAGGCCAGCCAACTGCCATCCACCTCTTCGAGAAATGGCACAGTGAAAGAAAGAAAGCCCTGGTCCGCCACAAACGTCCGGTCCAAGCTCCCGTCGGTGTTCAGCCGCACCAATTCCACCCACGCCTCCGGGACGGTCGGATGCTTGAACACCCCTTTGACGAGAATCCTGCCGTCCCGGTCGATGGCCAGCTTAGGCGGCGTTTTCCCGGTATGGTCCAGGCTGGCGATTAATCCAGCCTGCACCTCCGGCGGCACCACGAAGCTTGCGTCCAGCGAACCGTCCACGTTGAGCCGGGCCATGTTGAAAGCCAGCCCGTCCTCCGTCCCACGATGCACGACCACGCGCCCGTCGGACTGGAGCGCCATCAAGATTCGATCCTCGCTCAAATTCTCCCAGATGCGGAACGACAGGTCACGCCTGCCATTTGGCAGGAGCCGGCGAAGGGTGAGGGCGTCATGAACCAGAATCCGGCCATCGGGCTGGACGACGAAGGAGTTCGCCCGGTCCACCGCCGGCACGAACGTCTTGTCCAGAGTGCCGTCCGGATGGAGTCGGGCGAACCCGGGCCGTGGCGTGCCGTCCACGGTGGCAAAGCACGCGGCCACGAGGAGCTTCCCGTCCGGCTGGAGCACGAGCCGGTTCAGATTCCCGACACCTATACACCCCTCGCTTCCGAACACCGGGCTGTGAAACGAAACGTCCTCAGTCCCGTCGGCTCGCCAGCGCCGACACACACTACGGACGTCTGGTGGATCGAACGGTTCGGCGAGGTTCACTTTGCCGAAAGCGAGCAGCGCTCCTTCTGGCTGGACGATGGCCGTCTGGCTGAACATCGGGCGTCCGTCCGGGCTCTCCAGCGTGACCGGAGTGTAGGACTCGTCCACGGTGCCCGGCAGCGCGTAAGTCTTCGAGTCGAACGTCGCGGTCTGCGCCTCAGCGGTGGTCACAGCCAGCAGGCCAGCAACGACGGTTGAAATCAGGCCCGTGGTTCTCATGGTGTTTGAAGTTCTGTCGTGATTTCCATACGGAGGAGATGTTGTGGGCGGAAGCGGGGGGAGCTTGACCTACGGCTCCACTAGTACTTGAGCGCGGTAGAAGCGGTGGCGGTGTTTCGCAGCGTCCGCATCCTCGAACTCCAGAGTGACGCCATCGGCGATGTTCGTGCGGAGCGGGAGCCACGAAGTCAAATCGGCGGACGTTTCGAGAAGGGCACGAACTCTTCGCGCGCTTGTCATCGTGAGTTTGATGCGGCCGGCGCTTTGACTCACTCCCAACGTTGCTGTGGCTTGCGGACCACCGAACAACCGGGCCAGCCCGGCGCGCGGCACGCCATCGACTTGGGTGAAGCTGCCCCCGATCAGCCAGCTTCCGTCCGGCAGGCGAACGAGGGAATAGATCTCGTGATCGGCGGAGATGGCCCGAAAACTCGGATCCAACCCGCCATCGGGAAGTATGCGGAGCAACTGAACTTTCCGTTCTGCCGCTTGCCGGTTGTCGGCGGCCAACAGAATCTTTCCGTCGGGTTGAACCCACGCTCGACCTGCGTCTCCAAACCGGCTCACCGACTCGTCGAGTTGAAATGTGGTGTCCAAGGAGCCATCGCTCTTCAACCGATGGACGAGATCCTGATTCTCTCCCGCCCCCACGATAATCACTTTACCGTCCGGTTGCAGCGCGAAGTTGAAATCCACATGATGAACATCATTGATCAAATCGAACGCGCGGTCCGGGTTGAAAATGCGGTTGAACGCAGCGGTGGGATCGAAGCTCGGATCCAAAGCGCCATTTGGAAGCAGTCGTGCGAATCCCGGACGCTTGACGCCGTTGACCAGTGAAAGATATCCGGCGATCAGAATTCTGCCGTCCGTCATTGCTGCCGCAGATTCGATTTGCATGCTCGAGAAAGGCCACCCATCGCCCGCCACCAGCCGTGCATGGAAATCGGGGTCCAGTTGCCCCCGTTTATCGAGACGGAACAGATCAATCATTTCGCGATGGCCCGTGGGCGTGGCGAACTCGCCCATGAGAGCCGCAAAGAGCATCCTGCCATCATCCTGTGCCAACAGGAGCGGTGCATAAGGATGCACCAACGAAAGCGCGGAGCGATTGACGCCAACGAGATGAGCGTAAGTAGAATCCAATCGCCCATCCGAACTCAAGCGCACCAGTGATGGTGGGAGGAACCCTCCGTCGGGCCCGCGGGGAACACTCCAGAAGGTTATCAGACCGGCCTCCTCGTGAATCCGCGGCAATGCGGGATTGCCTCGGAGGATGGGGCCCGGTGACAGACTCGGAACGAATCCAGGGTCGAGCGAGCCATCCAAATTCAGACGCGCCAGATTGGCGCGCGTGCTCCCGCTCACGGAATCGAAAGCCCCAACGATGATGATTCTGTCGCCGCGGAGCAGGATTTCCGTCACGAACGGACTTCCCCAGCCAGGACTGACCTTCAAGGCGGGATTGAACGAGGGATCGACCGTAAGGGATTCAGGTTCATTCGGACTCGCCGCGATCAACTGTAAGAGCGTGGTCCCGACCACAGCGAACACCAATGCCGCCACACGCAGGGATCGAATGGGAAATGCTCTCATAACAGAAGCAATCGTTTTAGTTTTATGAAGCCCTGGCCAGGTTGTCGAGTTGGCTGTGACAGCAACAAGCCCGCTGCGTGGCGGGCTGGTCTGAGGATCAATCCCTGACGGACTTGTACCAGATCCGGTCGGCTGTGGGCTCGGCCGGGAATCCCGGATTATCCAACAATGGCTTTCTCAGATTGAAGTGGTTCACATGGCCATCGATGAAGAGAATGGGGGCGACCGTTTTCTTGGAGAGGTTCTTCGGGTCTTTGTTCATGACTGAGCCGCTCGGATAATGCCAGGAGTGATGGCCGAAGCCGGCGCTCCCATTGCCCAGGACATTGAAGGGCATCGCCGGCAAGCAATGCGCCTGCACATGGAGCGAGGGTTCGGGAATCCA